>Ga0209083_1000625_pt1 | contig 49521 bp, 38 predicted proteins | sample AM7aDNAmetaG_FD_184132 | JGI IMG/M metagenome (GOLD analysis project Ga0209083, IMG submission 184132) | Freshwater microbial communities from Finland to study Microbial Dark Matter (Phase II) - AM7a DNA metaG (SPAdes) (version 3) | ecosystem: Environmental > Aquatic > Freshwater > Lake ...
CCCTGGTAGTCACGTGTCCCCCCTGTTCGTGGTGGCCCCTTCACCGTCGCGCTCCCGGCGCCCTGAACCCCACTGCCCGGCGCGCCCCTGAATCATAGTCCGATACGAGCCACGCAGGTAGGCAGCCAGAGACGGGGCCTTGTCGCGAAGGCTGCCGGCGGGCCGCTGCCCGGCGCACGGCTGCCCGGCGGGCGGACAGCCGGAAGCGTGGGCGGCCGCGCCGACCTCAGCGGCTACGGCGCGGGGTAGTGCGAAAAGGGAAGACAAGGATTCCCTGACTTTCGCGTCGCACGCGGCCGTCCGCAGGCTCGCTTGCTGAGGGGGAAGACAAGGATTCCTTGTCTTCCCTCGCAGTACCCCGTCGCGAGTGACGGCCGCGGCGGGTGCGCGCGCCCTGCCCGGCGGACGTCCGTTCCGTCCGACGTTTACACGAACATATGTTCGTGTTACCGTCATGGTCCCTCACCCGTCCATCGACCGATCTTCACCAGGAGCACCACATGTCTCGCGGCGGAGCCACCTCCAGCGGCAAGCCCGGCGCCGGCGACCCCGGCGGTAGCGGCGGCGCCGGGGTCGGCGCCGCTGGCGCGGCCGACCGGCGCAGCCACGCCGGCCGTCCCGGCGCGCACGGCGCGGCCGCCCCCATCGCCGTTAGTTGGGACGAGCGGCAACGCCGCCCGGTGAGCTTTCTGTGGCGGCGCCGGCGCTACCGCGTCGAACGAGTGCTCGAGACGTGGGTCCTCGAGACAGGCTGGTGGAAGGACGACGGCCACGTCAGCCGTTCGTACTGGCGGGTGCGCGCCGAAGGGCACGTGTTCGATCTGCGCTACGACCGCGTGACCAAGGTGTGGGCCCTCGAGCAGGCGCTCAATTGAACGGCGACGGCTCCGCGTCCGGCAACCGCTGATCACCATGAGCTTCGTCCATCTGCACGCGCACACCAACTTCTCGTTCGGCGACGGCGCCTGCCGCATCCCCGAGCTGGTGGCCGCGGCCGCCGGCATGGGCATGCCGGCCCTGGCGGCCACCGACCACGAAGGGCTCTACGGCGCCGTGCGCTTCTACCAGGCCTGCAAGGCCGCCGGCATCAAACCCATCGTCGGCGTCGAGCTCACCGTCGAGCCGGTTGTCGCCGCGGGCGGACGGGCGTGGGAGCCGCACGCGAGCGAGTCCGCTGGGGGCTCGGTGGCAGATGCGGCGATGTCGAGGGCAGGCGCGGAGGGCGGGTATGGGGTTGAGGGAGGCTCGCGAGGCGCCGCGCAGCGGCGCCGAGCGGAGCGCAGCGAAGCGGAGCGCCCTCCCGAGGCCCCATACCCGCCCGCAGCGCCGGCAGGCCTTGCCGATCACGCCGCCTTCACCCCCGACGGCCACATCCGCCATCTCACCGGGTCCGCCACGGTGCCTCCCTCCGCCGCGCGCGCCGCCGGCGCCGCCGGCCACCACCTGGTGCTCCTCGCCCGCGACTACCAGGGCTGGAGCAACCTCTGCCGCATCATCAGCGCCGCCCATCTCGAGCACCCCGGCGAGCCGCCGCTGGCCCGGCTCGCCACGCTCGCCGAGCACGGCGGCCACCTCGTCGCGCTCAGCGGCTGCCGCCGCGGCGAGATCTGGTCGCGGCTGCTCGCCGGCGACAAAGCCGGCGCCCGCGCCGCGGCCTCCGTGCTTCGCGACATCTTCGGCCGCGACTTCTTCGTCGAGCTGCAGCACGAGCTGCTGCCCGACTCGGGCGCCTCGCTGCGCGCCCTCGACCTGCTGGCCCACGAGCTGCGCCTCCCCACCGTGGCCACGGGCGACGTGCACTACACGGTCAAGGGCGACGCCGGCCTTCACGACGTGCTCGCCGCCGAGGCCGCCAACCAGCCGCTGCCCAACCCGCTGGGACGCAAGAACGCCGAGCTCTACCTCAAGAGCCCTGCGCAGATGCGCCGCCTCTTCCAGCGCTACCCGGAGGCCTACGCCAACGCGGAGCGCATCGCCGCGCGCTGCAACCTCGATCTCGGCCTGGGCCGCCTCCTCTTCCCCGCCTACCCGCTGCCGCCCGGCGAAACGGCCTTCTCGCTGCTCTGGAAGCGCTGCTTCAAGGGCGCCGAACAGCGCTACCGGCCGCTCACCGCCGAGGTCACGGCGCGCCTCGAGCGCGAGCTCAAGGTCGTCGAGGAGCTCGGCTTCGCCGAGTACTTCCTCGCCGTCCACGACATCGTCGAGTTCGCCAGAGGCCGCGGCATCTACTACTCGGGCCGCGGCTCCGCCGGCAACAGCATCGTCAGCTACGTGCTGCGCATCTGCGACGCCGACCCCATCGCCCACGAGCTGCTCTTCGAGCGCTTCCTCAACCCGGCGCGCCGCGAGATGCCCGACGTCGACATCGACTTCTGCTCGGCGCGCCGCGACGAGGTCATCCAGTACATCTACGAGCGCTTCGGCCACGACAAGGTTGCCATGGTGGCCACCGTGAGCACGGTGCGCGCGCCCTCCGCGGTGCGCATCGTGAGCCGCGCCTTCGGCTTCACGCCAGACGAGACCAACGGTCTCTCCAAGCGCATCCCGTGGGGCAGCGCCGCCAAGCTCGGCGAGATGCTCGCCGAGCGTCCCGAGCTCGAGGGCCACCAGTTCCAGAACCCCCACTACCGCCGCCTCGTGCACGTCGCCGAGCGCCTCTCCGGCTTTCCGGCGCATCTCGGCACGCACCTCGGCGGATTCATCCTCTCGCGCGACCCGCTCACCGACCGCGTGCCGCTGCAATGGGCCGCCAAGGGAGTCGTGGTGGCCCAGTTCGACAAGGACGACGTCGAGACGCTGGGCCTCGTCAAGATGGACATCCTCGCCCTCAAGATGCACTCGGCCATCGCCGAGGCAGTGCGCCGCATCGAGGCGCGCACCGGCGAGCACGTCAGCGCCTGGGAGCTCCCGCGCGACGACCCCAAGGTCTACGAGCTCATCCGCTCGGCGCGCACCGTCGGGCTGTTCCAGCTCGAGAGCTCGGGGCAGCGCAACCTCGCCACGCGGCTGCAGGAGCGCGACTTCGAGGACGTCATCGCGGCCATCTCGCTGTTCCGCCCGGGGCCGCTGCAGGCCGACATGATCGCGCCGTTCATCCGCCGGCGGCACGGGCGCGAGCCGGTCACCGTGCCGCACCCCGCCATGGAGCGCATCCTGCGCCGCACCTACGGCGTCATCGTCTACCAGGAGCAGGTCATCGAGGTGGCGGCGGCCGTGGCCGGCTTCAGCCTCGCCGAGGGCGACCTGCTGCGCCGCACGATGACCCACGAGCGGTCGCTGGAGGAGATGGACGCCATCGGCCGGAGCTTCGTCGAGAAGGCGGTGGCGCGCGGCGTCTCGCGGACGGCGGCCGACGAGGTCTTTCGCCAGCTCCGCGGGTTCGCCGCCTACGGCTTCAACAAGGCGCACGCCGCCTGCTTCGCCATCGTCTGCAACGCCTCGGCCTGGCTCAAGGCGCACTACCCGGCCGAGTTTTACGCCGGCATCCTCAACAACCAGCCCATGGGCTTCTACTCGCCGCGCGTGGTGCTGGGCGACGCGCGGCGCTTCGGGCTCGCGGTGCGGCCGCTCGACGTGAACCTCAGCGGCGAGTGGTTCGAGGTCGAGGACGACGGTCACGCGCTGCGCGTGGGGCTGGCCTACGTCAAGGAGATGAGCGGCGCGGCGCGGCGGGCGATCGTCGAGGCACGCGGGGGTGAACGCGGCGGCGGGTCGGCCGCTGCGGAGCGGGAGAGGGCCTCAGGGGGGCGCTTCGCTCCGCTCGGCGCGTGCGCGGGGGCTTCGCCCCCCGCACCTCGCGAGCCCCCTTCGACCCTCTCCCGCCCCTCCGCGGCCTCTCCCGGAGCCGCGCCCGCGAGCGCGTCAGAGCGTTCGCCCGACGACGCGGCTGGGGGACCTGCGGCCGACCCAGCGGCGGCCGGCCCGGCCCGGCCGTACACCTCGCTGGCCGACTTCGTGGCGCGCACGCGCGTGAGCCGCGGGGTCGCGGAGAACCTCGTGCGGCTCGGCGCCTTCGACGCGCTCGGCGTGCGCCGCGAAGAGCTCGTCGCCCACGTGCCGCTGCTGTATGCCGGGGCAAGGCCGGCGGGGCGCGGCGGCGACAGTCGGCGACGGCCGCGCGAGAGCGCGGAGGGCCGGGACGGGGTCGAGGGAGGCTCGCGAGGCGCCGCGCAGCGGCGCCGAGCGGAGCGCAGCGAAGCGGAGCGCCCTCCCGAGACCCCGTCCCGGCCCGCAGCGCGGGTGACCGCCGACGAAGGCCTCGACCAGCCGCGCCTTGCCCTCGACGAGCAGCTCGGGCCGCTCACCTTCCTGCCCGACTGGCCCGCGCAGCGGCGCGTCGGCGTCGAGCTCGAGCTGCTCGGCCTCAACGTGAGCGCCCATCCGCTGCGCTTCGTGCGCGACCAGGTCAAGGCGCTGGGGGTCACGCCCATGGCGCGCCTGCCGCAGATGGCGCACGGCCGCCGCGTGCGCCTCGCCGGCGTGCTCGAGCGCGCCCAGATGCCCTGGATCCGCAGCGGCCACCGCACCATGTTCCTCACCCTCGAGGACGAGACCGAGCTGGGCCAAGTGGTGGTCTTCAACGACGTCTACCTCAAGTACGGGCGCGTGCTCAAGGACGCCGTCTACCTGCTGGTGGAGGGCGAGCTGCAGAACGACGAGGAGCACGGCCTGGCGGTGGTGGCGCACAAGATCATGGACCTCACGAAGGTGCTGGGCCGCACCGAGGCACTGCCCGGCGGCAGCAGGGCGGCCGCCCCCGAGGCGGCCGCCGTCCCCGGCGGCTTCGGCTACCAGCGTCCCGGCGCCTGGGAGCTGCCGGCCGTCGAGCCGCGCACACGCCCCGGGCGCAGCGGCTGACGCCGGTCGCGCGAGGCCGTCACGCCTTCGCCAGCACCGTCGTCCACAGCAGCGAGATCGCCACCACCCCCACCCAGCGCAGCCCATCGACGCGCCGCAGCCGAGCCTGGCCCGACGCCACCAGGCCACCAAGAAGAAGAAGCACCGCGAAGTCGACGTAGCGCTCGTACCACGACGTGTTGACCGCACCGCTCAACACGACCGCGGCGAGCGCGATCACGAGCACGCGATCGGGCAGGCGCCGCCAGCGCGTCACGGCAAGCGCGGCGACCACCACCGCGCCCAGCGGCACGAGCGTCCACCACACCAGGCTGGTCCCCAGCACTCTCCACCAGGCTTCGCCGATCCTGCCGACGAGGCCGATGCCATAGGGATCGGCGCCGCGCAGGCTTTTCATAGCGCCGGCCGCCACGGCGACCAGGCCGAGGGCGGCGGCGGCGGCGACCGCCACGAGCCCTCGGCGCTGGAGCCTGCCGGGCAGTGCCCGGATATCCTCGGCCGGCGTGAGCAGCAGCCCCCAGAGCCCGACCACCGCGAGGCTGAGACACGCGTTGCGCAGGCGATGCCCGCCCGGGTCCACCTGCGCAACGCCGGATGGCAACAAGCCTCCCCAGCTCACGACGAGCGCGGCCAGGGGCGCCATGCCGAGCACGATGAGCGCCGCGCCCCAAGCGCGGGCGCGCGGCGGCACGCGCACGGAGAGCAGGCCGACGAGCGCCGGAAGAAAGAGCCACACGGCGACCTGCCGCATCAGCGTCGCCGCCGCAGCGAAGACCGCGAACGCGGCGAGCCGGCCGCTCCGTGGTGCTCGCACGTAGGCGAGCAGGCGCTCCAGGGCCAGGACCACAAGAAGCCAGGTCGGGTTGTCGGTGAGCACGTAGAACGACTCGCCGAAGAAGAACGGTGACAGGCCGAGCATGAACGCCAGGGCGAGCGCCACCCATGGTCGCGCTCCCAGACGGTCGCGAAAGATCACGTAGGCCGCGACGCAGGCGAGCCACGACATGACCGTGACCACGAGCCGGGAGGCGACCAGCGAGGACCCGAACGGACGTGAGAGCCCTTCGAGAAGCCAATAGACGAGCGGTCCGGACCAGGAGGCGTAGCCGGAAAGCAGGGGTCGTGGCCAGCCGCGGGCGACCGTGACGACGATCTGGTAGTGCACGCTCTCGTCGTACGCCTGGTACACCCAGAAAGGGCGACTGAGACCGGCGGTCGCCGCCACGACGGACGCGAACGGTACCGCCAGCAGCGCGGCATGGAGGATGCGGGAGCTGCCGGCGATCCGCTGCATCTGCTTGAGGTTGACCAAGATGCCTCATGGTACATGAGAGCTACTCGGGAGGCAGCGCCCTACTACGGCGTAGTGGCGCCGTCCGCGCCGGTCGCGCGGCTGCCGCTAGAACACGGCGACCTTGATCACGACCTCGTCGCCCTTGCGCAGGCGGGTGCCGGCGACGGGGTCCTGTTCGACAACGTCGCCGGGGAACTTGCCCCAGCCCGCGACGAGGTCGGTGCTGACCACGAAGCCGTCCGCCTTCAGCGCAGCGCCGGCGTCGCCCGAGGAGAGCCCGACCACGTCGGGGACGCTCACCAGCGGCGGCCCGCTGCTCACCCAGAACGTCACGGTGTCCCCGCGCGTCAGCGTCTCGCCGGCGGCGGGCTGCTGCCGGTAGATCTCGCCTTTGGGCACCTTGAGCGTCGCCGCCTTGCGTCTGCGTGCCGTGAGGGACTGCTGCTCGAGCAACGCGGTGGCCGCGGCGGTCCTCATCCCCTTGAGCTCCGGAGACGGGATGTGCAGCGGCCCGCGACTCACCCAGAGGTCGACCTTGGAGGAGTCGCCCACCGCGGCACCGGCGCGCGGGCGTTGCCGGGCGACGATGCCGGGATCGTAGCGGTCGGCCCACACCTCGTGGACAACGGGCCTCAGGCCCTCCTTGCGCAGGGCGGCGGCAGCCTCGTCTTTGGTGCGGCCGATCAGCGCCGGCACCTTCGTCGCGGGCGCCAGGACCAGCGCATACGCCGCCCAGGCGCCGGCCGCGACGGCGACGATGACGGCAGCCAGAGCCACCCAGCGCCAGCGGCGCCGGCGGTGCGCACGGACGGGTGCATCCCGAGGGACCGCGCTCATGTACCGTGTCGCGGCACCGGCCGAGCTCGTAAGCGCGTCCGCCGCGACCATCGTGGCGGCGGGCGCAGGCGCGTCTGACGACGGGCGCGGGACGGCGGGCGCTGCGGGCCCGCCGTCCCGCGCGGCGCGCAGCGCACCCGCGAGCTCTGGCGCGCTCTGGTAGCGGTCGGCCGGCTGCTTGCTCAGGGCTTTCATCACCACAGACGCGCAGGCCTCGGGCACGTCGGGCGCCAGCGAGCGCGGGTTGGGCGGGGCGGCCGAGACGTGCTGCACGGCCACGGCCACGTCGGTCTCTCCGCTGAAGGGCAGGCGCCCGGTCAGCATCTCGAAGAGCACCACGCCGAGGCTGTAGAGGTCCGAGCGCTCGTCGGCCGCCCTTCCCTGAGCCTGCTCCGGCGACAGGTACGACGATGTACCCAGCATCGCGCCGGTGCGCGTGAGCGCCGACGCGCCCACGCGCGCGATGCCGAAGTCGGCGACCTTGACGCGCCCTGCCCCGTCGACAAGCACATTGGACGACGTCACGTCGCGATGGATGATGTGGCGGCGATGCGCTTCCTGGAGCGCATCCAGCACGGCGAGCGCCGTCGCCGCGGCCTCGTCGGGCGACAGCCGGCCCCTGCGCCGCAGACGCTGCTTCAGGCTCTCCCCATCCACGTATTCCATGACGATGTAGGGTGAGGCGCCGGCCTTGCCCCGGTCGTAGACGGCGACGATCGCGGGATGGTTGAGGCTGGCCGCGGCCTGCGCCTCAATGCGGAAACGCTCGACGAACTCGGCATCGGCGGCCAGGCGCTTCTTGAGCACCTTGATGGCAACCAGCCGGCCGAGAGACTCGTCGCGGGCGAGGTAGACGTCGGCCATGCCACCGCCGCCGAGCCGCGAGAGGATGCGGTAGCGACCGTCAAGCGGCGAGGACGCGAGGTCGACGACGTCGTCGCCGGCGTCGTGGCTCATCGAGGCGCTCCGCACGGCACCGTGACGCAGGGCGCCGTCAGAGGCAGGAGCGCCGCACAGGTCGTGGCACACACGTGTGCGCGTCGACCTCTCGCGCGAGTGGAGCGTCCAGACGAGCGGGGAAAGCCTGACGTCGCAGCGACGTATGAGCCGGCGCGCGGCGTGGTTCAGCCCGCCTGTCGTTCGGCGAGGATCTGCAAGGCCTCGAGCTCGTCCTTCTCGAACCAGAACAAGTCGCAGATGCTGCAGTAGTCGATCTCCACGGCGTGCTCGTAGCTGTAGTGGCGGCGCACCATCGCCTTGGCGCACTTCGGGCAGGCGATGAGAGCCACGCCGGGGCGGCCGCGTGCCAGGAGCTCGGCGCGCCGGAGCTGGTCGCCACCGGCGATCAGCAGCTCAGCGAGCCGCTGCTGCTCGTCGCTGAAGGCGACCTCCCGGCGCGCCAGGATCTTGCTCACCTCGGGGGTCGACACGAGCCGGCCGCCGCATGAAGTGCAGACGATGACGCTTAGACCCTCGTAGTCGGCTTGGCCGAAGCCGACGCCGCAGCTCGGGCACGTCATCGCGCCACCGGCCGAGGACCGCGCGGAGGGCGCGACGAGTGCGGCGGCCGCCGGCGCCGGCACGGAGCCGGCGGCCTCCAGGCCGATCCGCCGCCCGGCGGCGCCGGCGGCCGGCGCCGCCGTCCAGTGCTCGCGCTTGTCAAACGTCTCCGCCGCCGTGTCGGCCTGCTGCGCGAAGTCCTGCGGCGAGACATTGGCCAGCGCAAGCAGCGCGTCAACGCGCTCGCCGATGGGTGGGTGCGTGGCGCGCCAACTGCCGAGCAGCCACGGGATACGCGACTGGGTGTCGCGGATGCAGAGCGGCGCCAGACCTTCGGGGATGTAGCCGGCGCCGCCGGGGTGCCGGCTGATGATGCGTAGCGCCTCCGCAAGGCTCAGCGGGTCACGGGTGTACCGCGCCGCCGCGAGATCCGCTTCGCGCTCCCGCTCGCGGCTCAGCGCCGAGCTCGTCACGGACGAGGCAAGCTGGAGCACCCACAGCCAGCCGCGCAGCGCCACGGCGACCAGGGCGAAGGGCGCGGCCCGCGTGCCTCCCGTGGCGAGGGCCGCGTCCTCGAGCCTGTCGCCGAGCTCCGAGTAGATGCCGAAGAGCAGACACGACACGGTGACGGTGACGTAGCTCCCCGACAGGATGTGGCCGAGCTCGTGCGCCACCACTCCCTGGAGCTGCTGCCGGGAGAGCCGCGCCAGGGCACCCTCGGTGACGCCGATCACGCCCGCGCCGCGAAGGTCGCTGAAGGCGAAGGCGTTGAGGCCCAGGGTCCTGACGGTGAAGCACTCGAGGCGCGGCGCGCCGGTAGCGATGCGCATTTCCTCAACGATGTTGGCGAGGCGCTGATGGTAGCGGTCGCCGGGGTCGAGAGGCTCGCAGTGCATGGCGCGCAGCAGACGTCCGCGCGCCCCGAGACGCGAGCTGAACCAGTAGAGCACAGCGCCGGCGAGCGCCGCGCCGAGGATCAGGCCGACACCCTTCGCCGTGAAGACCCAGGTGAAGGTGTCGGCCACGGGAAAGCTCAGGAAGAGGCTGAACGTGACGATGAAGCAGGCCACCCACGCGGCCGCGAAGACGATGCCGACGAGCAGCGCGAACAGCAGCCAGACGCGCCAGCGCTTCTCCCGTTCGATGTCGAACAGCGTGCGACGCGCGCCCGCGGAGGTGCTCACGACGAAGGGCTCCCCATCTTCACATTCATTAACACTACGGAGGTGGTTTCAACTGTTGTGCTGGTGGTAATATACTCCGTGCACGCTGGAGTCCCCCTCCACACACCTCTCCACCGTGCTGGTACCCCCCAGTACCACCCTATGGCTCCTTTCACAAGCCCCTCTCCCCGAGGGGCTGCCCGGAAACGGACGCGGCGGGCGGCGGCGCCTCGGGCGCCGCCGCACGCCGCGTCCTACCGCAGCTCGTCGTCGGGAAGCAGCCCGCTCGTGAGCACGAAGTTCTCGGTGAGCACGCGGCAGAACGAGGGATAGGCGGGGAGATACCTGTCGGTGTCCGCGTGCAGCTCCTCGATCCAGCCCTTGCCCTGCTCGTGGTGTTCCGCGGCCGCATCTCTCACCCAGTGCGGCGCCATGACGGCGTCGACCTCGGGGTGGAACTGCGTCGCCCAGGCCTTCCCCCCGGCGCGGAACGCCTGGACGCCGTCTCCTGTGCGCGCGATGAGGTGGGAGGTCGCCGGGACCCTGCACGAATACGCATGCCAGCCGAAGGCAACGAACGGTGAGGAGATGCCGCGGAGCAAGGGATCATCGGCGACCTTCTCGATGCCGACCCAGCCCACCTCGGCCTGCTTGCGCTTGTAGACGTCGCCGCCGGCGGCAAGCGTGAGAAGTTGAGCGCCCAGGCAAATGCCCCACACGGGGCCGCCCTCATGCACGATACGCCGCATCAGCTTGACCTCGGCATCCAGAAACGGGAATTCGCGCGTCTGCGTGACGTGCATGGCGCCGCCCAGGGCGATGATGCCCGAGGTCTCGTGGGGCCACTCGGGCAAGGCGTCGCCCTCGTCGAGACGGCGAACCTCGAACGGGACGCCGAGGTCGCGCAGGGCCGCGGCGATGCTGCCGGGCGGATCGTCGGACTCGTGTTGCAGGATGACGAGGGGCTTGGGGGACATGGGCGCTCCTTCCACTCAGAGCGAAGTATACCCGCGAGCGCCCTCCCGAGGCCCCGCCGCCGTCCTCCGCGCCTGACCCGGGCGCCTTGCCTGCCGGCACGGCCGTCTGCGAGACTGGGCTCATGAGCGGCTTCATCCCCACCCACGGCGGCGCCGACCCGCAGACGGCGGCGCCCATCGTCGAGATCGTCTCGGCCGGCAACGAGGTGCTCATCGGCGACGTCCTCGACACCAACACGGGCTGGCTGTGCGTGCGCGTGACCGGCCTCGGCGGCCTCGTGCGGCGCACGGTCATGCTGCGCGACGACGTCCAGGCGATCGCCGCCGAGATCCGCGGCGCGCTCGCGCGCCGGCCGGCGCTCATCTTCACGGTCGGCGGCCTCGGACCGACCAGCGACGACCGCACGCTCGAAGGCGTCGCGCTCGGCCTCGGGGTGGAGCTCGAGCTCCACCCCGAGGCCGAGCGCCTCGTGACGGAGAAGTATGCGGAGTTCCACGCCAGGGGCTACGTGCCGTTCGCGGAGATGAACGAGAGCCGCCGCAAGATGGCGCGACTGCCGGCCGGGGCGGCGCCGATCGTGAACCCGATCGGCGGCGCCCCGGCCGTGCTCTGCGAGCGCGGCGGCACGGCGCTCGTCTCGCTGCCCGGCGTGCCCGGCGAGCTCGAGGCGATCGTCGAGCAGTCGCTGGACGGGCTCTTCGCGCGGATCTTCGGCTGCGCCCACTACGAAGAGCGCTCGCTGGTCGTGGAGCTGCAGGACGAATCGGCCATCGCCGAGATCCTGAGTCGAGCCGAGGCAGCGTTCCCGCAGGTCTACGTGAAGTCGCGCGCCAAGGTTCTCGGCAGCACGCGCGTGATCCGCGTCACCTTGTCGGCGCGCGGTGACGACGAAGCCGCTGTCGAGGCGCTGCTAACGCCGGTGGCGGAGCGGCTGCTGGCGCACATCGCCGCCGCCGGCTACGGCGTCTCCCCGGAGCCGCCGGCCGCCTGAGCCGCGCCGCGGCCGGCGAGCGCCGGCCGGACGCCGCGGCCCGTCAGCCCCAGTGATCCTCGATGAAGTGCGTGTTCACGTCGCCGGCGATGAACAGCGGGTGCTCGAGGACGATGCGGTGGAACGGGATCACCGTCTTCACGCCGTCCACAAGAAACTGCTCCAGCGCCCAGCGCGAACGCGCGAGGCACTCCTCGCGGTCGCGTCCCCACACGATGAGCTTGCCCAGCAGGCTGTCGTAGAAGGGCGGCACCATGTACCCCTGGTAGACGTGGCTGTCGAAGCGCACCCACGGCCCGCCCGGCGGCACCCACTGCCTAACGAGACCCGGTGAAGGCATGAAGCTCGCCTCCGGGTCCTCGGCGTTGATGCGAAACTCGATGGCGTGGCCCTGCACGCGGACCTCGTCCTGCGTGATGGGCAGCCCCTCGCCGGCGGCGATGCGAATTCCGGTCTTCACGATGTCGATGCCGGTGACCATCTCGGTGACGCAGTGCTCGACCTGCACGCGTGTGTTCATCTCCATGAAGTAGAAGCTGCCGTCGCCGTCGAGCAGGAACTCGACGGTGCCGGCGCCCTCGTAGTGAGCGGCTACGGCGGCGGCCACGGCGGCTTCGCCCATCTGCCGCCGCAGCTCCGCCGTGACGGCCGGGGAGGGCGCTTCTTCGATGAGCTTCTGGTGGCGGCGCTGGATGCTGCAGTCGCGTTCGCCGAGGTGGATGCCGTGGCCCTTGCCGTCGGCGAGCACCTGGATCTCGATGTGCCGCGGCGCGGCGATGTACTTCTCGACGTACACGGCGCCGTTGCCGAACGCCGCCTCGGCCTCGGCCTGAGCCTGACGCACCGCGGCCGCCAGCTCGGAGGCGTCCTTGACGATGCGGATGCCCTTGCCGCCGCCGCCGGCCGACGCCTTGACCATCACCGGCAGGCCGATGCGGCGCACGACGGCCTCGGCCTCGGCGACGTCGGCGATGATGCCCTCGGAGCCCGGGGTGACCGGCACCCCGGCGGCAGTCATCGTCGTGCGCGCCGCCGCCTTGTCGCCCATGAGGTCGATGGACTCGGGCGCCGGTCCGATGAACTTGAGGCCCTGCTTGCGGCAGAGAGCGCTGAACGCGGCGCGCTCGGCGAGAAACCCGTAGCCCGGGTGTATGGCCTCGGCGCCGGTCTGCAGGGCCGCCTGGATGAGAGCCGGCATCACGAGATAGCTCTGCGCCGCCGGCGGCGGGCCGATGCAGACCGCCTCGTCGGCGAACCTCACGTGCAGGCAATCCGCGTCGGCCTCAGAGTAGACCGCGACTGTGCCCACGCCAAGCTCCTTGCAGGCGCGGATGACGCGGATCGCGATCTCGCCACGGTTGGCGATGAGGACCTTGCTGAACATGCCCGCTCCTTGCCGACGGTCGCAGGAGTATAGCAACAGGGCGAGAAGGCGGTCGCGCCGGCGGCCGGAGGTCCAGAGCGTTCCAGCCGCGGGCAACGCTTTCGCCGGCCGGCGGCTCAACCATGCCCGCTCCCCGCCGATACCAGATGAGAGACCGGAAAGGACTGCTCACCGGGCTGCGGCCCGGCATCTCATCCTCTCTCTCAGCCGGGCCGGTCTCCTTCGTTCCATACGCGGACGGCCCGCATCCGCGTGAAGGCCCCCGCCGGCCCGGCGTTCTTCTCTCTCAGTGCCCGCCGTCCGCCCCGCGGACGAACGTCCACCTCGCCGCGGCGCGCCAATGCGCTAGACTAGCATTGTGACCACGCGGGAGGTCCCTGTGCCGAGTGCTGTCAAGAACGCCCTGGCGATCATCGACGACGATTCCGATCTGCGCGACCAGCTCGCGCGCCATTTCGCCACTTCGTACGCCGTCGCGGCCAGTCTCGGCGAACCGGGGACGCTCAGTGCGCTCCGCGAGCGGCCGCCGGCCGCCATCATCCTCGACCTCGACCTCACCACATTCGATCCCTTCGAGCTTCTGCGCATCGTGAGCACCGACGCGCAGCTGCGCGGCGTCCCCGTCGTCGTGCTCAGCGCCAACGGCGATTTCGCCACCTTCGAGAGAGCGCATCGGCTGGGCGCCTCCGAGTTCGTCACCAAGCCGTTCTCCCCCGACGAGCTCGGCGCCAAGGTCGATAACCTGGTCAGCGGGCGGCAGCAGCGCTCCGCAGGGCGCCTCAAGCTGGGGGCGCTCCTCGTGGCCAGCGGTCTGGTGACGCAGGCACAGCTCGACGCCGCCCTCAAACGTCAGCGCACCGACGGGGGCCGCCTCGGCGAGGTGCTGGTTGGCGACGGCCTCGTGACCGAGCAGGACATCATCACGGCGGTCGCCGGCCAGATGCGCATCGGTGTGGTCGACCTCGCCCACACCGCACCTCAGGCCAACGCCATCGGTCTGCTGCCGCGCGATTTCATCATCCGCCATCGTCTCCTGCCGCTCCGCCTCGACGATCACGGCAGTCTCATCCTGGCGATGACCAACCCCCTCGACGTGATCACCGTCGACGAGGTCAGCATGCGCACGAAGAAGCGCATCGTCCCGGTCATCTGTACGGAGTCTGGCTTCGACGACGCGATCTCCATCTACTTCAGCTCGCGGGGCAAGCTCAAGGACGCCCGCGACGGCGGCGACGGCGACGAGCCCGCCGCCGCCCCCGCCGACATCGACGCGAGCATCGTCGAGATCGTCGACAGCCTGCTCACCGACGCGGCCAGCATGAGCGCCTCCGACATCCACCTGGAACCGCAGGAGGACTCCTTGCACGTGCGCTGCCGCATTGACGGCGTGCTGCACGACCTGCGCGAGTTCCCCAGAGAGATGCAGGCCGGCATCCTCAGTCGCCTCAAGATCATGGGCAACCTCAATATCGCCGAGCGGCGCTTGCCGCAGGACGGGCGCACCACCTTTGAGCTCTCCAGCGGCGAGGCCGTCGATCTGCGCCTCGCCTCGATCCCCAGCCTCTACGGCGAGAACATCACGATCCGCATCCTTGAGGTATCGCCGCTGCCGCCCACGCTGGCCTCGCTGGGGCTGGTCGGCGATAACCTGGCGCGCTTCGAGGTCGCGCTCAAGGCTCCGGAGGGCGGCATCGTCATCGTCGGCCCCACGGGCTCGGGCAAGTCCACGACCCTGTACACCACGCTCGAGCTCATCAAGAGCCCCGAACGCAAGGTCTACACCGTTGAAGACCCCATCGAGCGCAAGATCACCGGCATCATCCAGACCGAGGTCAAGCCCTCCATCGGTCTCACGTTCGCGCAGGCACTGCGCTCGCTGGTGCGCGCCGACCCGGACGTGATCATGGTCGGCGAGATCCGCGACCTGGAGACGGCCAAGATGGCCGCCGACTCCGCCGTCACCGGACATCAGGTGTTCAGCACGATGCACACCAACGATGCCTCGTCGGCGGTCAATCGCCTCGTCGAAATGGGCGTGCCCCGCTATCTGGTGGCCGCGGCCTGGCGCTGCTTCGTCGCGCAGCGGCTCGTGCGGCGGCTGTGTCCCCACTGCCGCCAGACCGAGACCATCAGCGGCGCACGCTGGGAGGAGCTCGGTCTGGGAGCGGCACCCAAGAAGAGCCTCCGCGTGTACAACCCCGGCGGATGCACGAAGTGCTTCGGCACCGGCTACCGCGGACGAGTAGGTCTGTACGAGGTCCTGGTCGTCGACGACGACCTTCGCGACCTCATCGCCACAGGCGGCACGGTCCTCGAGATCCAGCGCGCCGCGCGCGCCAAAGGCGTCAGCTCGCTGCGCGACGACGGCGTGCGCAAGGTGCTCGAGGGAAACACCAGCTACCTCGAACTGCTGCGCGTCACCGTCTGATCACCACGCAGCAGCGTGGCGGCGGCGACCGTCGCCGCGAGCGGCCTTGTCTCGCGGCCACCCGCTGGGTCGCCGAGCGGCCGGAGTAGACGACTGTCCTATCCTGCCCGCTCTGCCCTCTCCCGATAGACGTAGCAGGAGACCGAGACGGTTTGAGGAGAGGATTCTCACGGACGGTGTCACCACTGACCGGCGGTACGAAGCGGGAGCTCGTACCGCCGGCCGTTTCATCGGCGCAGCCGGCCGGTCTCTCGTCACTGAGCCACGTTGATGGGAGGGACGATGACGACCACGGGCGAACGCCTCGGAGCTAAGAAAGGGCTCGACGCGCTGAGCCATATCGTGCTCGCGGTGAACCGCGCGGACGACCTGCAGGCGGCCATGCATGAGGTCCTCGACGCCACCATCTCCGTCATGGACTTCGACGGCGGCGGCATCTACGTCGTCGATGCGGATGCGCGCATGGCCACGATACGCTACCAGCAGCGTCTGCCTACGGATTTCGTCGACGACGCCGGCACGGTCGATATCGACGCGGCGCCGTATCGCAGCCTCTTCCTCGATCAGGAGCCCCTGTACCTCGTGAATTACGAGCGCCTGCAGCCGGATCGCGCCGCGAGATGGGGCTGGAAGTCCGTCGCGAGCGTCCCCATCGTGCACCGCGGAGATGTGGTCGGCGCCCTCAACGTCGCCAGCCGCACGCGGCACATGTTCTCCGACGAAGAGAGGTCGCTGCTCGAGGCCATCGGTCAAGAGGCCGGGTTCGCCATTGCCAAGGCCCAGGCCGACGAGCGCCTGCGCGCCAGCGAGGCGAACCTCCGGCAGTTCTTCGCGGCCAGCCAGGACATGCTCTTCGTCCTCACCGAGGACGGGAGCGTGGTCTACGTGAACCCAGCCGTGGAGCGCCGGCTGGGCTACTCGATGAGCGAGAGCCTCGTCATGAACGTCCTCGACTTCCATCCCGAGGCCAGCCGCGACGACGTGCTGCGCATCGTCACAGAGATGCTCGCCGGCGAAACCGATGTGTGCACCATCCCTCTGGTGACCAAAGAGGGACGCATGATCCCCGTGGAGACGCGCGTGAGCCGCGGCGACTGGGGCGGCGAGACGGCGATCTTCGGCACCGTGCGCGACGTGAGCGCCGAGAGGCTGCTGGAAGCGACCACAAGAGCTTTGGCGGCGGTCGGCGAGCTGCGCGACCCGTACACGGCCGGGCACGAGCGCCGGGTCGCGCGGCTGGCCGAGCTCATCGCCGTGGAGCTCGGCCTTCCCGAGCAGCAAGCGGCAACGATCTCCTTCGCCGCCGCCATCCACGACGTGGGCAAGGCGGCGGTGCCGGTCGACATCCTGACCAAGCCCGGACGCCTCAGCGACGACGAGCTCGGCGTGGTGAAGCTGCACTCGGAGGTCGGGCACGCGATCCTCAAGCCGCTCGCGTATCTCGGGCCGATCCCCGAGATCGTCCGCCAGCACCACGAGCGTCTCGACGGCAGCGGTTACCCCGATGGCCTCAGCGGAGACGACATCATGCTCGAGGCACGCATCATCGCCGTCGCGGACATCGTGGAGGCCATGTCCGCGCAACGCCCGTACCGGCCGCCCTTGGGCCTGGACGCGGCGATGGCAGAGATCGGGCGGCTCCGCGGGACGGCCCTGGACCCCGACGTCGTGGACGCCTGCGTGCGCATCCGCGCGGCAGGCCTGATCGACCTCGAAGCCTTCTGAGGTCCATCTGCGGCCGGGCCGGTCCTCGGGTAGCCCGCCGGCCTCGCTTTGCCCGAAGCAGCGCGAGCCTGCCCCGCGAGCGCCTAAAGCGCAGCACCCGTAGCTCCCCGCAGTCGACCGGCTCGTACTGCTCATCTATACCCTCGGGGGGTATAATCGAACGATGAGCGACAAACGGACCACGGTAGAGCTGCCCATCACCGGCATGACCTGCGCGAGCTGCGTCGCGCGCAACGAACGGGCGCTGCGCAAGGTAGAGGGCGTGGTCGACGCCTCGGTGAACTTCGCCACGGAGAAGGCGACGATCGCCTTCGACCCCGACGTGGTGTCGCCCGGCGAGCTGGTGCACGCCGTCGAGGCGGCGGGCTACGCCGTCGTGACCGCCCAGGCGACGCTGCCGATCCTGGGCATGACCTGCGCGAGCTGCGTCGCCCGCGTGGAGCGCGCCCTGCGCCGGCCGCCCGGCGTGCTCAAGGCCGACGTGAACCTGGCCACCGAGAAGGCGACGGTCACGTTCGTCCCCGGGCAGGTGAGCCGCACCGACCTCGTGGCCGCGGTCAAGGCGGCCGGCTACGACGTGATCGACGAGCCGGCCGCCGGCGCGGCCGGCGACACGGAGTCCGCCGTCGATGCCGGCGAGGCGGCGCGCGCCGCAGCGTACCGCGCCCTCAAGCGCAAGGTCTCGATCGGCGCCGCCCTGAGCGTCGTCATCTTCGCCGGCACGATGCAGCCGGACTGGTTCCCCTTTCTGCCCGCGTGGCTGCACAACGGCTACGTGCTCTGGGCGCTGGCCACGCCCGTGCAGTTCTGGGTCGGGCGGCAGTTCTACACCACCGCGTGGTCCGCCCTCCGTCACGGCTCGACGACGATGAACACGCTGATTGCCATGGGCTCGTCCGCGGCCTACTTCTACAGCGTCCTCGGCGTGCTCTTCCCGGGGTTCTTCGAACACCAGGGCCTGAGCATGCCGATGTACTTCGATTCGGCCGCCCTCATCATCACGCTGATCCTTTTTGGGCGCCTGCTCGAGGCGCGCGCCAAAGGGCAGACCGGCGCCGCCATCAAGGCGCTCATCGGTCTGCAGCCGCGGACGGCGCGCCTGCAGCGCGGCGGCATCGAGGTCGACGTGCCCGTCGCGGACGTCGTGGACGGCGACCTCGTGGTCGTGCGCCCCGGCGAGAAGGTGCCGGTCGACGGCGTGGTCGTGAGCGGCTCGTCGGCGGTCGACGAGGCGATGCTCACCGGCGAGCCCATGCCGGTGCTCAAGGGCGCCGGCGCCGAGGTGATCGGCGCCACGATGAACACCACCGGCTCGTTCACCTTCCGCGCCACCAAGGTGGGCGCCGAGACGGCCTTGGCGCAGATCATCCGCCTGGTGGAGCAGGCACAGGGCTCCAAGCCGCCCATCGCTCGTCTCGCGGACGTCATCGCGGCGTACTTCGTGCCGGCCGTGATCGGGGTCGCTGCCCTGACGTTTGTGATCTGGCTCGTGTTCGGCCCCTCGCCGTCGCTCAACTACGCCCTGCTCAACTTCGTCGCCGTGCTCGTCATCGCGTGCCCCTGTGCCCTCGGCCTCGCGACGCCGACGGCGATCATGGTCGGCACCGGCAAGGGCGCCGAGAACGGCGTGCTCATCCGCGACGGCGGAGCCCTCGAGACGGCGCACAAGCTGAGCACGGTGGTGCTCGACAAGACCGGGACGATCACGGAAGGCAAGCCGCGTGTCACCGACGTCGTGCTGTTCGGGGGCGGGCACGGCCTCGACGACGACGGCCTGCTGCGGCTGCTGGCGGCCGCCGAGCGCGGCAGCGAGCATCCGCTCGCCGCCGCGGTGCTGGCGGCCGCCGCGGAGCGCGGCCTCGAGGTGCCGGCCTCCGAGAGCTTCGAAGCAGTCGCCGGCCACGGCATCAGGGCGGTCGTCGACGGACACGCCATCGTGGCCGGCAACGAGCGCCTCGCCGGCGCGGCCGCCAGGGACGCGGCCGACCAGTTCACGGCCGAGGGCAAGACGGTCGTCACCGTGGAGATCGACGGCGAGCCGGCCGGCGCCATCGCCGTGGCCGACACCGTCAAGACGGGGTCGGCCGCAGCCGTGCGCCGGCTCCGCGAGATGGGCCTCGAGGTCGTGATGCTCACCGGCGACAGCCGGCGCACGGCCGCGGCGATCGCCGCCCAGGTGGGCATCGACCGGGTGGTCGCGGAGGTCCTGCCCGGGCAGAAGGCGGCGCAGGTCGCGGCCCTTCAGGCGCAGGGCAAGCGGGTGGCCATGGTCGGCGACGGCATCAACGACGCCCCGGCGCTCGCCCAGGCCGACATCGGCATCGCCATCGGCACGGGCACCGACGTCGCCATGGAAGCCAGCGACATCACCCTGATGTCGGGCGAGCTCGGCGGCGTCGCCACGGCGATCTCGCTGTCGCGCGCCACCATCCGCGTCGTCAAGCAGAACCTCTTCTGGGCCTTCGCCTACAACGTCGCGCTGATCCCGCTGGCGGCCGGCGTCTTCTACCCCGCGTTCGGCGTGCTCCTGAACCCCATCTACGCGGCCGCGGCGATGGGCCTGTCGAGCGTGACCGTGGTCACCAACAGCCTGCGCCTGCGGCGCTTTCGCGGCGCCTGACCCCGTACGCCGCGAGGGGGACGTCCCTCACACCGGGAGCGTCCCCCTCGCGGATGGCGTCACGACGTCCGCCGATCTGCTCGCCGTGCTCGCCCATCACGTGCGGCGGCGGCGCTCATCGCGCCTGACCTTCGTCTTGGAGAAGGGGACGGGACCCATGGCGTTCACCTCCTTCGCGGATAGCCTGCATCCTGGTTATCACCACTTGCGTAGGGTAAACAAACCGCGTCTGAACCCCAACGCGCTTCCACCACCCCACCCCCGCGCTCGGGTGAAGGCCCCACCCATCCAGCCAGAACGGACAACCCGGGCGCGAAATGTCCGTTACCGCGTCCATTGTCAGCTTCGCGCCGCGGGTGCGAGGATGGATGGGGGACGGTCGGCCTCTGGCAGCAGCCACCACCGGCCGGCCTGCGGAAGGGGTCACATGCTCAGCATTCTCGATCGGCACGCCATCGGCCAATTGCTCAGGACCAAGGAGATCGACGCCTGGGGCGTCGCGGCGAACACGCCACGCCTGCCCCTGGCCCCCGACCATCCCACCGCCATCTCGATGCTCATGCGCGTCGATCCGCTGGTGGTGCGTGGCCTGCGGCACGGACCCACCGAGGACTACCACGAGGAGTACCTGCGCCTCAACGCCGCGCTCGACGACGCCACCGGGACGCTCGTCGACGTGCTGCGCGTGCACGGCCACGCCGCCGAGCGCGTCGTGGCGACCGGCGCCGACGGCGGCAACGGCTGCAGACGCTTCCCTCACAAGACGGCGGCGACGAGCGCCGGCCTGGGCTGGATCGGCAAGACGGCGCTGTTCGTTTCGCCGCGGTTCGGCCCGGCCGTCCGCCTGGCCACGGTGTTCACCAGCCTCGACCTGCCGGTGGGCGAAGCCATCGCCGAGGGACGCTGCGGAGACTGCCGCGCCTGCGTCGAGGCCTGCCCAGCGGGCTGCGGGCGCGACGTGCAGTGGCGCGCCGGCATGGCTCGCGACGACCTCTTCGACGCCGCCGGCTGCCGTCACCAGATGACGCTCTTCGACAGCGTCGATGCGCAGATCTGCGGCATCTGCATCGCCGCCTGCCCGTACGCGCGCCCGGCCTGATCGGGCGCGCGGCCGCCGCGCCCACGTTGCATGCCTGCCCTCCCGCTGCTACGCTCGGCTTCGCACACAACTGAAAACGGTTTTCACTTTCAGATGACGGGAGGCTCGCCGTGGCGCTCGACGCCGACGAGATCGCCGGGACGCTCGCCGCACGGGGCCTGCGCCTCACGCGGCAGCGGCACGCCGTGCTCGATGCGGTCGCCGAGGCCTCATCGAGCGTGAGCCCGGTGCAGGTCTTCGACGCCGCCCGTGAGCGCTGCCCCGAGTTGGGCCTCACGACCGTGTATCGCACCCTGGAGCTGCTCAGCGAGATCGGCGCCCTGCGCCGCGTGCACGGGCCTGACCACTGCGAAGCCTTCATGCCCGCCGGCGCGGCGCACGGCCACACCGTGGTCTGCAGCGCTTGCGGCCGGGTGGCGGAGTTCACCGAGTGCGACATGGGCGCCGTGGTCGACGCCGCTGTGCTGCAGACCGGCTACCGCATCACCGAGCACTTCCTGCAGCTCAGCGGAGAGTGCCCCACGTGCGGCGCGCGCACCGGGCAGGCACGTGGGGCAGCCGGAGGCGGCGCGTGACGGCGCCGCCCGCGCGGCGGCGCGTGACGGCGCCGCTATTGCCGATGATCCTCGCGCTCGTCGCCGCGGCCGTCTTGCTCGCGGCCGCCGGCTGCGGAGCCGGCAGCGACAGCGGCGACCGCGGCAGGCTCGACGTCGTGGCTGCCGAGAGCTTTCTCGCCGACATCGCCCAGAACGTCGCCGGCGACCGTTTCACCGTGCGCACGCTGATCCCGCCCGGCGCCGACCCGCACGCCTTCGAGCCGGCGCCGAAGGACCTCGGCGAGGTGGCGGCCGCCGACCTCGTGATCGTCAACGGCGGCGGCCTCGAGGGTCCGCTTCTGGACACGCTGACGAACGTCGGCGGCAGCGCCACCATCGTGGACGCGTCGGCCGGCCTCAAGACCCGCACGCCGCAGCCCGGCGAACCGCCGCTCGGCGCCGGCCAGATCGACCCGCACTTCTGGCTCGACCCGGTCGCCGTGCAGACCTACGTCGCCAACATCCGCGACGCGTTCGTGAAAGCCGACCCGTCCGGGGCGGCGGCCTACGCGGTCAACGCCGCCGCCTACTCCGCCAAGCTGAAGCAGCTCGACGCCTGGATCAAGGCGCAGGTCGCGCAGATCCCCGCGCAGGACCGCACGCTCGTCATGAACCACGCCAGTCACGGCTACTTCGCCGATCGCTACGGCTTCCAGATCGTGGGCACGGTCCTCCCCGGCGTAGGGACCGCGGACACGCCGACGGCGCGGCAGCTCGGCGACCTCACGCAGGCGATCCGCAGGAGCGGTGCCAAGGCGATCTTCGTCGAGATCGACGAGAACCCGCAACTGGCCGAGCAGATCGCCGCCGAGACCGGGGTCAGGGTCGTCACCGATCTGCTGGACCACTCGCTGACGGCGGCGGGCGGCGTGGCGCCCACGTACATCGCCATGATGAAGTACGACACGCAGCGCATCGTCGAGGCGTTCAGGTGAGCACCGACGACTGCCTTTCGCTCGAGAACGTGACCGTCGCGTATCGCGGGCGGACGGCGCTGGACGCCGTGACGATGGCCGTGCCGCACGGCGGCCAGGTAGCCATCGTCGGGCCCAACGGCGCCGGCAAGTCCACGCTGTTCAAGGCGTTGGTGGGCCTCCTTCCGCTGCGCGCCGGGCGCATCGAGCTGCGCGACCGCGCCCCAGGGACGCAGGCCCAGCCCATCGCCTACGTGCCGCAGCGCGAAGAGGTCGACTGGACCTTCCCCGTGACCGTGAGCGACGTCGTCATGATGGGGCGCTACGGCCGCCTGGGCTGGCTGCGCCGTCCGCGGGCGGCGGACCGCGAGCTCGTCGCCGACTGCCTCGACGAGCTCGGCATGGCCGACTTCGCCGGGCGCCCCGTCGGGGACCTCTCGGGCGGGCAGCAGCAGCGGGTCTTTCTGGCCCGCGCGCTGGCCCAGGAGCCGCACGTGCTTCTGCTCGACGAACCCTTCAGCGGAGTCGATGTCGGCGCCAAGGAAGCCCTGCTCGACATCCTCGAGCGTCTGCGACGGCGCGGCATCACCGTCCTCGTGAGCACCCATGACCTGCAGACCGCGTCACAGCGCTTCGAGCTGGTCGCGTTGCTGAACGGGCGGCTGATCGCCTACGGCCCGCCGCCCGAGGTCTTCACCGCGGAGCACATCGGCACGGCCTTCGGCGGTCACGCGCTCTTCCTCGAGGGCATGATGGTGATCGACGAGTGCGGCACGGGCGAGGTCGCCGGCGGGCAGCACCGCCGCGACCACGAGCGCGACGTGGGCGACGCATGATCCACTGGCTCACAGAGCCTTTCACGCTCCAGTTCATGCAGCGGGCGCTCGCGGCATCTTTGATCGTCGGCGTCGTCTGCTCGGTTCTCGGTTGCTTCGTCGTGCTGCGCGCCATGGCATTCCTCGGCGACGCCCTGGCGCACGCCGTGCTTCCGGGAGTGGCGATCGCCTACCTGCTGGGCGCCAACATCCTGGCCGGAGCGCTGGTGGCCGCGCTCGTCGTGGCGGCCGGAATCGGGCTCTTCTCGCGGCGCGGCGCCGTCAAGGAGGACACGGCGATCGGCATCCTGTTTGCCGCCGCCCTGGCGCTGGGGGTCGTGCTCATCAGCACGGTGCGCTCGTACGCGACCGACCTGACGCACATCTTGTTCGGCAACGTGCTCGGCGTGAGCCCCGGCGACCTGTGGCTCACCGGGGCGCTCGCGGTGGGCGTTCTGGCCACGATCCTGCTGCTCTACAAGGAGCTCCTGCTGGCCTCGTTCGACCCCGTTCTCGCGCACACCCTGGGTCGCCGCCCCGAGCTGCTGCGCTTCGTCATGCTGGTGCTGCTCGCGCTGACCGTGGTGGTGAGCCTGCAGACCGTGGGCGTCGGGCTGGTCGCGGCGATGCTGGTGACGCCGGCGGCGACCGCCTATCTGCTCACCCGGCGTCTGTCGAGCATGATGGCGCTGGCGGCCGTTATCGGCGCCGCGTCCAGCGTCACCGGCCTGTACGTCAGCTACTATCTCAACGTCGCCTCGGGAGCCGCCGTGGTGCTCACCGCCACGGCGGCGTTTCTGGTCGCGTTTGTGGCGGCGCCGGGGCGCGGAGTGCTGGCGCGGCGAGCGGCCATGCGACGGGCGGCGTAGGCGCCCCGTTTTGCCGCCGCCCCCGGCGAGCATAGTTGCCCCAGGGACCTACTCAAGGAGGACGCGATGCCCACCACGCTGGTGCTCGGCTACGACGGTTCGGACTGCTCACAGACGGCGCTCGCGCGCACCATCGACTTGGCCGCCGCGATCCCGGACGCCGCGGTGGTGGTCGTCTACGCTTTCGAGTTCTCCATCGGCTACGTGCCGATGGGCATGACCGACTCGCCGCTGATGATGAGCGCCGAGTTCGACGATCACGCGCAGCTCGTGCGCGGCTACGGTGAGGAACAGGCGGGGAGCGCCGCCGAGAAGCTCGCCGCCGCCGGCGTGAAGGCCGAGACGCTGGTCGCCGAAGGCCGCCCCGTCGAGGTGCTGCTCGAGGCGGCAAAAGAGCACGGCGCAGCGCTGATCGTCGTCGGCAGCCACGGTCACGGCGCCGTCTCCGCCGCCTTCCTGGGCTCCACGGCGCTCAAGCTGCTGCACCACAGCAGCCTGCCGGTGCTGGTGGTGCCGCGGCACGACAAGCACTGAGGTAGTGGCCGTGAAATGGCGCAAGCCGCAAGAGGATCTCATCCAGCTTCTGCACGACGTGATCCCCGAGGGCCAGGCCCCCGTTGAGTTCAAGCCCATGTTCGGGGGCCCGTGCTACTGGACCGGCGGCAACATGTTCGCCGCCGTCCATCAGGAGAGCCTCTTTGTGCGCCTCGGCGAGAAGGATCGCGCCGAGCTGCTGGCGCAGCCCGGCGCCCACCTCTTCGAGCCCATGGAGGGCCGGCCGATGAAGGAGTACGTCGTCTTTCCCGACGAGATGCTTGCCGACCGCGACGCGCTGCGCGGCTGGATGGCCAGGGGCCTGGCCTACGCCGCGAGCCTGCCGCCCAAAGAGAAGAAGCCGCGCAAGAAGAAGGCCTGAGGCGCGGACGAGCGGCCCGCCGGGCGGGCCGGCACTCAAGTGCGGCGGCGCCCCGGCCGATGACTGCCCGCAGCGGACAACTTCACCGGGAGGCACCATGGGAGCGACGATCACGCAGGAGCTGGCCGCCGTCGAGCGGCTGCTCGACGGCGAGCTGGGTCCCAAGGCCGTCGCGCAGATTCTCGAGCGCCTCGGCGCGCCCGGTTTTCCCGCCCATCTGCTACCCGAAGCGCGCCTGTACAACGAGTACCTCCCCAAGGCGGGTGAGATCGGCATCACGGCGCGCACGCGCGCCCTGCACCTCCTCTGGGACGTTTTCGACAAGCTGCCGCTCAGCGTGGTCACCGACTTCGCGATACCGTATCGCCGCCTTGTGGCGGAACGCCTCTTCAAGCGTTGCGGCCGCGACTTCATCGCCGACGAGGGCGTGCGCTTCAACTTCGGGCAGCTGCTCGAGGTGGGAGACGACGTGTTTCTCAACCGCGGCGTCTTCCTCGACACCAAGGGCGGCGTGACGATCGGCGACGCCACCGCGTTCGCGGAGTGGGTCGCCGTCTTCAGTCACGGGCACAGCGAGGCGGACCATGTGGTACGCACGTACGCGCCCGTCGCGATCGGCCCGTACGTGAAAGTGTACGCCGGCGCCACGATCCTGCCGGGCGTGACCGTCGGCGAGGAGGCGATCATCGCGGCGCGCGCGCTGGTGAACCGGGACGTGGCGCCGGGCATGGTCGTGGCGGGCATCCCGGCGAAGCCTGTGCGGGCGCGCGCCTCGGAAGGCCGCCACGGCGAGGCGCTCGACCACGTCTGGCTCGCCGAGGCTGCCTTTCAGCGCTCCCGCCGGCGAGACGCACGCGGATCCGCCTGAGCGTTACTTGCGCACCGGCGTGGTGTTCACCGGCACCTTCACCGGTACGGGCGCGATGCCGGCGAGGTCGCCGATGATGTTCACCAGCTCGCCGTTGGCCGGCACGATGATCTTGGCGTTCTGCCAGAACGCCTTCTCCACCGTCTCGAGCTTGCGCAGCACCTGGGCGTTGCCGACGAAATACTGCTCGGCGGCCTCGTTGACCAGCTTGATGGCCAGGGCCTCGCCTTCGGCGGCGAGGATCTTGGCCTGCTTGATGCCCTCGGCCTTCTTGATCTCGGCGCGCCGCTGGCCATCGGCCTGCGTCTCGGTGGCGGTGGCGTAGTCGACAGCGGCGATCTTCTCGTTCTCCGCCTTGACGACCTTGTTCATTGTTTCCTGCACGTCCACCGGCGGGTCGATCTCCTTGAGCTCGGTGCGCAGGATCTCGATGCCCCAGCTCGCGGTCTCGTTCTTGAGCGTGCCGCGCAGCTCCTCGTTGATGCGCCCACGCTCGCTGTTGGCCGACTTGAGCGTGAGCGTGCCGATGATGTTACGCAGCGTGGTGCGCGCCAGGTTGACGATCTGGTTCTCGTAGTTGGTGACGTTGTACTGCGAGGCTTTCACGTTCTCTTCGTCGGCCTTGACCTTGAGGTACACCTGCGCGTCGACCTTGGCGTTGAGGTTGTCGTTGGTGATGATGGTCTGCGGCTGCGCCTCGACCAGTACCTCGCGCACGTCCACCTGGAACAGGCGCTCGAGCCCCGGGATGATGAGGTGCAGGCCCGGATCGCAGTAGCGGTTGTACTTGCCCAGGCGCTCCACGAGGCCGCGGTGCGTGGGCCTGATGACGCGGATGCCCATGGCGAGGATCACGATGACGACGATGATGATGACGACGATGACGCCTGCGACGATGTAGCTCATGGGGCCCCCTTGGGCGGGCGCGGCCGGCGGCCATCCGCAGGGCGCGCCCGTGCTCTTCTTCGTCCTTGATGGTAGGGCCGCGCCGGGCGGCTGTAAAGGAGGCCCGGCCGGGTCGCGCTCGCCGACCCAGCTTCAGGCCTCCGGCATCCTCGCTCCCATGAACGCGACCACGCAGTCGCGACCGGCGCGCTTGGCCGCATACATCGCCCAGTCGGCCTTGTCGAGCAGCTCGGCTTTGGACCCCGCGTCGTCGGGGAAGGTAGCGACGCCGATGCTCACGGTGATCGCCCCGGCGTCCGCGTCCTCGGCGCGAATACCGCGGCGGATGCGCTCGGCGGTCTCGACGGCAGCGGCCGTGCCGGTCCCCAGGAGCGCGACGACGAGCTCGTCGCCCCCGTAGCGAGCCACGAGGTCGACACGCCGCGCGTGCTTCTCGACGGCGCGCGCGACGCGGCGCAGCTCCTCGTCGCCGGCCTTGTGACCACGCGAATCGTTGTAGGCCTTGAACTCGTCGAGATCGATGAACAGCAGCGACAGCGGTTCCTCTTCCAGCCGCGCCCGCTCGATCTCCTCCTCCAGCCGGACCTGAAGGTACCTGTGGTTGTAGAGACCCGTGAGGCCGTCCGTGATCGCTTCCAGCTCGGCCCGGCTCCAGCGCACCGAGGCCGCCTGCAGCATCGCCGAGAGGTCCTGCGACAGATCGCGGTGGAGCTGGTGCAACGAACCTGACTCCACGGCCGGCAGGTCGACCGTGACCGCCGCCGCGTCGCCGGCGCCGGCGCGCAGGGGGGCGACGCACGTGACCCACACGCCGAACTCGTCGGCGTTCACGACGTTGGCGTCCAGGCTGCCCCCGGACAGCACCGCGGCGAGCTCGTCGTGCGGCAGATACGGATCCCCGACGTGGGAGAAGTCCTCCGGCGTCACCCCCGTGTCGAGCACCGTGACGGTGTTGTCGGCCTGAAGCGCGAACGTGGTGATGAAGCGCACGTGCGGGCTGGCGTCGCGCAGCGCGCGCAGGGCACCGACCATCTCGGCGTACTCCGGCCGAGCCTCGTCGGCGCGCGAGCGCAGCAGGGCATGATTGTCGGGATCGACGAGCGCCGCGGCCTGCTCCGCCACGGCGACGCCGCCGCGGCGACGCCCCTCCAGGCGCTCGAGGGCGCGCTCGAACGCCGGCACCAGCTCCGGATCGAACTGAACGCCGCTGCAGCGCCTCATCTCCTCGAGGCACTGCCGTCGGGTGAGGCTCACCCGGTACGGCCTGCTGCACGACATCGCGTCGTAGGCGTCGACGAGGCACATGACCCGCGCGAGGAGGGGGATCGCCGCGCCGGCCAGACCGTCGGGGTAGCCGGCGCCATCGAAGCGCTCGTGATGATGACGGACCGCCAGGGTCAGCTCCTCGCTGAACAAAGGCCGCACGATCTCGGCGCTGATGCCCGGGTGCTGGCGCATCAGCTCCCACTCCTCGCTGTTGAGTGGACCCGCTTTCAGGAGCACACGGTCGGACACGGCGATCTTGCCGATGTCGTGCAGGTAGGCGGCGTCCTGGACCTCTGCCAGACGCTCGTCGGTCCAGCCCAGCTCGCGGCCCAGCAACGTCATGTACGCGGAGACGCGCGCCGCATGACCGAGCGTGTAGTAGTCCTTGGCGCTGAGCGCTGAGGTGAGCGCCTTGAGGTTGCCCAGATGGAGGTGCTTCACCTCCTCGTAGAGGCGCGCGTTGTGGATGGCCACGGCGGCCTGCTCGGCGACTCCGCCGATCAGCTCGGTCTCGTCCTGCGAAAAGACGCGCTCGCGCTGCGTCTCGATGAGCACGAGGATGCCGAGCGGCTCGTCGCCGAAGTGGAGAGGCACGTTGAGGCAGGTCTGCTCCCCAAAGTGCTCCATCGAGGCGCGAGAGTCCGCCGCGATGCCCGGGTCGGAGATCGTCTCGACGACGACTCGCCGGTCCTCGAGCAGCACCCTATCGGAGGGTGAGTCGCTGAGCGGGAAGGGCTCGCCCAGGCCTTCGTAGTCCTGGCGGTCCTCGCCGTAGAAGGCCCTTGACGTCAGGGTGTCTGCGGCGGCGGCGTAGTCGAAGATGACGCATTCAGGAGAGCCCAGGGCCTCCGCGGCCTTGCGCGCCAAGGTGTCCAGCACCTCGTCGACGTGCAGCGACGAGGCGACGGCCCGACCACACTCGCGCAGCGTCACCAGCCTGCGCGCCCTCTCCTCCTGCTCGCGAAAGGCCCTGGCGTTGTGGATGGCCATGGCGGCAGGCACCGCCAGCAGCTCCAGCATCTCCTTGTCCTCGTCGGTGTAGCGGCGCACAAAGCGTTTCTCGGTGCAGCCCAGCAGTCCGATGAGCTCGCCGCCGTAGCGCAATGGGGCAATGAGGGTGCTCTGCTCGCCCCAGCGCGCGGCGATCTCGCGCTCGTCGGGCGGCAGATCGGGGTCGTCCAACTGCTGCTCGACCAGTCTGGGCTCGTCGACGCAGGGGTAGTAGCCGGGGCGCTCGTCAAGGGAGATGCGAGAACCGAGATAGTCCTCGTCCTCGGGCGTGATGTCCTGGGCCCAGTAGCCGGTGGAGATCATGGTGTTGTCGGCCGCCGAGTAGTCGAAGATGTCGGCGGCGAACGTCCCCATGGCCGCGGCCGTCGTGCGCGCCACCAGTTCGAGGACGTCCTCGAGGACGAGCGACGAGGTCACCGCCCGCGTGGCTTCGAACACCAGGGCCAGCTTACGATCCTGCTCGAGCCGGGCCGCCGAGGCCGCGGCGTCCGCGGCGGCAGGCGCCGGCGGCAGCAGCGCCGCAAGGGCGTCGCGCGAGAAGCGCCGCTGGCCGCCCGGCGTGCGCCGCGACGGTACCTTTCCCGAGTCCGCCCAGCGCCGCAGAGTGCTGGGGCTGGCGCCAAGCAGATCCGACGCCTGCTGCACCCGCAGCCAGTCCGGGTGCCGCCCTCCAGATGCCGGGGAATCGCTCATCCCTCAGACTATCGGCGGGCGGGCACGAAAACTTCACCACCTCTTCCATCGCGAGCCCCGCCGGCAGAGCGCGGACGGCCGGCACGCGGCGCTTCTCGTGGCTTTCGGATCCGCTCACCATTGCCGCCTCAGGCGCATCAACCCGATGCGCCGGCGGGCTTTGCTAGACTGAAGCCGCACGGCGCACGGGTTATGCGCATGGCGTTGGCTGTGGCCAGTCCACCGGAGGCGTGAGATGTACTGCCCCAAGTGTCACGTTGAATACGTGCCGAGCTTCACCCGCTGCGCCGAATGCAACGTCGAGCTTGTCGAGGTGCTGCCCACCGCCAAGCCGGCACGCCGCCACTCGACCGACGGCCTGGTGACCGTCTTCTCCACCCACGACCCCGGCCTGGCGGCGGTCGCCGAATCCCTGCTCCAGTCGGCCGATGTCCGCTTCTCGGTGCGCGGCATGCTGCTCCCGTACCCCGGTGCCTTCCCCGTCGACCTGCAGGTCCTCGCCGGCGACGCCGATGAGGCACGCCGCATCCTGGCCGATCTCGCAGCGCCTGAGTCTCAACCGTAGTGGTCGGCGCAGCCGGCAAGCACGTCGTGCAGATTGGCCACCACGGCCGCTGAGCTTCCGGCCGCACGAGGCCTCGGGCTCGCGCGCACCACGCCGGCACCACAGTCCGGGAGCAGTGCTTCACATCGATGTCGGGCGGGGATATACTTCGGGTAGCCACAGGAGGTTCGCCCGATGGTCACCAGAGTCCAGAAGTGGGGCAACAGTCAAGGTTTGCGCCTGAGCAAGCACGTGCTCTCCGATGCCCACATCGAGGTCGGAGACGTCGTCGACGTCGCGGTCCAAGAGGGCAGCATCGTGGTGAGGCCGGTACGCCGCGTGCGCGGCGCGCTCGATCTCGAGCAGTTGGTCGCCGCCATGCCCAAGGGCTACAAGCCCGGTGAGGCCGATTGGGGACCACCCGTCGGCGGCGAGGTCTGGTAGGTGGCCGCCTATGTGCCCCGCAAGGGCGACTTCGTGGCCCTGACCTTCGACCCGCAGTCGGGTCACGAGCAGCGCGGCCGACGTCCCGCCCTGGTGATCAGCAACGACCTCTTCAACAAGCACACCGGGCTGTGCATCGCTTGCCCGGTCACCAACTCCCCGCGCGACTACCCCTTTCACGTCGCGATCCCTGACGACTGCGACGTGACCGGCGTCGTGATGGTCGAACAGGTCAAGTCGATCGACTTCCGTGCCCGCAGCGCCAAGCGCGTCGGGCCGGCACCGGGCGCGGTGCTCGAAGAGGTCCTGTCGTTGCTCGATGCCTGTATCTACTGAGTGCCGGCGAGCGCATCAGCCTGACGCGCCGGCGCGGCGCGATTCACTGCAGCCGCGGCCAGCGCAGGCCACGCGCCCGACGTTGGCGCAACACCGGCGGCGCGATCGGCCCCGACAAGGCCTCCGGCGACGCGCGTGACTTCCCGTTCACGCACTACATCGCGATTGACGATGACGGGGGGGAGGGGCCACACGACTTGACCGTCACGCTGGTGGACGACGAAGACGGCGACGTCACGAAGTTCGATGTGCCGCAGGGCTTCTGAGAATGAGGAGTGAAGCGGTCTTGCCGGCCACTGCTGACGGATGCCAGTCAGGACCTGTGAGCCGGCGGCCTGCCGACTCCCTCGGAAACGCCGCCGAGCAGGCACTCTTGGTGCCGGAGCCGGGGCTCGAACCCGGACGCCGCCGAGGCGGCAGAGGATTTTAAGTCCCCGGCGTCTGCCAGTTCCGCCACTCCGGCACGGAGGGAGTATACGACGCGAGGCCCGGCAGGCCTGCGGCGAGCGCCGGGCGCCGGCCGAAGGGACTCAGCCGGCAGGGCGCGCGCGGCCGCGCGGCGACAAGCGGCGATCCTCAGACCGGTCGCAGCGAGCCCTCGGCCAGCGCCAGGGCCGCGCCCTCGAGGATATCGGCCTCGCTGCAGCGCACCTCGGCGAGGCCGAAGGCGCGGCAGGCCTCGCGGGCGATCAGGGCGCCGGCGAGGATCACGTCCTCGCGCCCCTTCTGGATGCCCGGCAGCCGGCCGCGCTGCTCGTTGGTGAGTCCCGCGAATTCGGCGATCGCGGCGTCGATGTCGGCCAAGGTGAGCACGTGCCCGTGGACCAGCTCGGTGCGGTACACACGCAGGGCGAGCTTGTGGGCGACGAGCGTGGTGTAGGTGCCGGCCACGCCCACGGCGCCGCGCGCGGCGCCGCGCACCGTGGCCGGCACGGCCTCCGCGATCGCCGCGGCAACGAACGCCGTGAGCCGGCCGATCTCTTCCGTCGCCGGCGGATCGTGGTGCAGAAAGCGCTCGGTGAGGCGCACGACGCCGATGTCCAGGCTGCGCACGAAGTCGGGCTGCGCGCCGGCGGCGCCGACGACGATCTCGGTGCTGCCGCCACCGATGTCGGTGAGCAGCAGAGGCCCGTTCACCCAGCCGGCAAGCTCGGCAGTGCCGCCGCGGAAGGCCAGGGCGCCCTCCTCCTCACCGGCGAGCACGCGCGAGGGCAGCGCGAAGTCGCGCTCGACGCCGGCGAGGAAGCCGCGGCCGTCGGCGGCGTCGCGAAGCACGCTCGTGGCCACGAGCAGGCGCCGCGCGGGGCCGTAGGCCTCGAGGCGCGGCGCATACTCGGCAAGGCAGGCGCGCGTGCGGGCGACGGCGGCAGGGTCGAGGCGTCCGCTGCGATCGACGCCCTGGCCGAGGCGAACCACGGTCGTCAAGCGCGCCAGGGTCCGTACCTCGCCGGCGCCGCTGACCTCCGCAAGGAACAGGCGGCAGGTGTTGGTGCCGAGGTCGACGACGGCGACTCTCACGGCGCGGCCCGCGCCGACGGCACGAAGGCCGCGCAGCGAGCGTCGGCGCACCACGGTGCCTCGACGTCCGCGAGCACCGCCCGGCCGAAGGTGTAGCCCGGGCGCGCGAGGGCGTGGGCGACGTGCGCGTGCAGGCACTTGACGGCGCGCACGTCGCCCACGCCTCCGACCCCGGTCGTCAGCGAAGCGCCGCCATCGACCATCGTCAGCGCGAAGCGCCCGACAAGCTCCCCGCGGCGGCGGCGCGTCGCGGCTGCAGCAAGCCGGACGGCGCGCGCCAGCGCCGGCTCCGCCGCCAGACGCGCAGACCAGACCTGCACGCCGCCGCTGCTCTCCAGTCGCGACACGGCGGCCACGAGCGTCGGGCACGTGAGGTAGAAGAGCGTCGGGAACGGCCTGCCGCCGGCGTCGTAGGGAAGCGTCTCGACGACGGCCGGAAGAGCGAAAGGGCAGCGCGCCGCGACGCGACTCATCGCCTGCGGCGTGCGGCCGAGCTGAGCGCTCACGACGGCGCGGTCGGCGCCGTCGACGAGGCGCGGCGGGATGCGCAGGTGTGAGCTCACCGCCGGGTCAGCGCAGCAGGGTGCGCCAGAGGTCCTTGACGCGGTCGAGCAGCGAGATGGAGCCGGCCGCCGGCACGCTGCCCGAAGTGACGGCCGGCGCAGCGTCGGCGCCCGGAAGGCCCTTGACGACAAACACCTGCGTGTCGGGCGGCACAAGCATGGAGTCGGCGCGCGCCGCCTGCGCCACGTAGGTCTTCGTGCTGAGCAGCCGCATCTGCTGGTCGAAGGCGGCGTTGTCGGCACGCGCCACCTGCAGAGCGCCCGCGGCGCTCTGATAGCGGTTCTGCTGCGCGAAGAACGCGCGCAGCGGAGCCACGTAGAACGACGCGCCGATGAGGATGAGGGCGAGAATCACCAGCCGTCCGAGGTGCACCCGCGGCGCGGCGCCATGATCGCGGGCACGCCTGCCGCTACGGCGAGGCGCCCCCGCGTGCCCTTCGACCGTAGTTGCCTGGGTCAAGCCTGTGCTCCCTTTGCCGACCCGCCGGACGCCGTACGCGCGGCGGCCGGTCATCCCTAGAGATTCGTGAGCGGCGGTCCTGCTCCCTGCACGCAGGTCACTTTGTGGGCGACGGGGTGGGCAGGCCCTTGAGAGCCGCATCCGCCTGCTTGCCGACGGTGGAGGACGGATCCACAGCGATCGCCGCGACCAGAGTGGCGCGCGCCTGGTCGACGAACTTCTGCGCCTGGGCCTTGTTCTGCGTGAGCCGCGACATGTGACTCAGGAAGATGCCCTTGTTGAACAGCCCAGGCTGAAAACGCGGGTCGGCGCCGAGGACGACGTTCACCTGCTTGACGGCGCCGTTCACATCTCCGCTGTAGAACAGGGAGATGGCCCAGTCGGTGCCCACGCTGGGATCGCCGGGTTGCTTGGCCCACGCGGCCTCATAGACCTTGGCGGCCGCTCCGAAGTACGCCGATCCCTGCTGGTTGGGGATGCCGCCCGGCATCTTGGCGGCGCCCTGGTCGTACAGACCGTTGGCGCGCGTCACGAGGTCCTGGTAGCTGCCGCTGGTGTCGGCGGTGACGGCCGTCACGGCGGCGGCGCTCTGCGCGCCGGAGCCGCTGGGCGCACCGCTGCCGCCAAATCCGCCGGAGAGCATCACGACGACGACGATGACGACCACGGCGACCGCGCCGAAGCCGCCCCAGATCACCGCCGGGGAGAGGCCGCGGGCAGGCGGGCGGGCCGCGGCCGTCTGCCGGCTCCCGCCGCCGGCGCCCTGACCGCCTCTGCCGCCCTGCCGGCCGGTGGTCTTGCCCTTCAGGGCGCTCTTGACGCCGGCCAGGTCGGCGCCGCATTCGGGGCAGAACTTGGCCTCGCCGGCGTCGTGGCCACACTCAGGACAGTACATGCTCGCGCTTCCTCCGCGTCGTGGGCCTTCTCGTGGGCTGAAGCTGGGTATCCTACCTCTTCAGGTTGTAGAACGCCGCCGCGCCCGGATAGTAGGCGGCCTCGCCGAGCATCTCCTCGATGCGCAAGAGCTGGTTGTACTTGGCCACTCGGTCGGTGCGCGCCGGGGCGCCGCTCTTGATCTGCCCGGCGTTGGTGGCCACGGCGAGGTCGGCGAGCGTCGTGTCTTCGGTCTCGCCGGAACGGTGCGAGCACACCGCCGTCCAGCCGGCGCGCTTGGCCATCTCGATGGCGTCGAGCGTCTCGCTGAGCGTGCCGATCTGGTTGAGCTTGATGAGGATCGAGTTGGCGGAGCCGAGCTCGATCCCTTTCGCCAGGCGCTCGGTGTTGGTCACGAAGAGATCGTCGCCGACGATCTGCACGCGGTCGCCGAGCTTCTCGGTCATGAGCTTGAAGCCTTCCCAGTCGTCCTCGGCAAGGCCATCCTCGATGCTGATGATGGGGTATTTGGCGACGAGCGCCGCATAGTACTCCACCATCTCGGCGCTACTCAGGCTGCGGCCCTCGCCGGCGAGCACATACTTGCCGCCCTCATAGAAACTGGAGGCGGCCGGGTCAAGGGCGATGAAGATATCGTTGCCGGGCTCGTAGCCCGCGGCGTCGATCGCCTCCATGATGACTTGGATGGCTTCCTCGTTGGAGGCCAGATTCGGGGCGAACCCGCCCTCGTCACCGACCGCGGTGCTGAGGCCCTTCGTCTTCAGCACCGACTTGAGCCCGTGGTAGACCTCGGCGCCCATGCGCAGGGCCTCCTCGAAGTCGGCGGCGCCGATGGGCATGATCATGAACTCTTGCAGGTCGACGTTGTTGTCGGCGTGCTTGCCGCCGTTCATGATGTTCATCATGGGCACGGGCAGCGTGTAGGCGTTGCAGCCGCCGATGTACTGGTAGAGCGGCAGCTCGAGCGCCGCGGCGGCCGCGTAGGCGGTGGCCAGCGACACGCCGAGGATGGCATTGGCGCCCAGCTTGGCCTTGTTGGGCGTGCCGTCGAGCTCGATGAGCATGCGGTCGACAAGGCGCTGATCGGTGGCATCGAAGCCCACGATCTCCTCGGCGATCACGTTGTTGACGTTGTCGACAGCGGTGCGCACACCCTTGCCCATGTACTCGCCGCCCTCGTCGCGGAGCTCCACGGCCTCGTACTCGCCCGTGGAAGCGCCAGAAGGCACGGCGGCGCGGCCCACGACGCCCGCCTCGAGCTCGACCTCCACCTCAACCGTGGGGTTGCCGCGCGAATCGAGGATCTGCCTGGCGGTGACATCGATGATCGTGGTCATGAAACGCTCCCTCTACTCACTCTTGGCTGGAGGCCGCGGCGGTCTCGCCGGCCTTGGCGCGCTGGTAGTACTCCTCTTGCAGCGGCAAGTCTAACGCAGACCAATCGCCGCCTTCGGCGGCCGCCAGCTCGGCGGCCCCCGTAACGCGGCGCGTGAAGCGCCGCGAAGCTTCGCGCAGGGCCAGCTCCGCGTCGACGTGCAGCAGCCGCGCCACATTGACGCCGGCGAACAGCAGGTCGCCGACCTCGTGGGCGACCCGCGGGTCGTGACGGTCGGGGTCGCGGACCGGCGGCGCAGCGGCGAGCGGCGGCGCGCCCGCGGCGGCCGCCTCGGCGAAGAGCTCGGCGAGCTCGGCGAGCTCCTCGGCGATCTTGGGAAAGGCCTCGGCGGCCGAGCTCCAGTCGAAGCCCACGGCGGCCGCCCGCTGCTGCAGCTTGCGCGCCTGCAGGAGGGCGGGGAACGACGCGGGGACGTCGTGAAAGATGCCTTCCCGGCCCTCCTGCTCCACCTTGATGCGCTCCCAGCGGGTCTTGACCTCGCCGGACGTGCGGGCGGTGCCTCCCGCGAAGATGTGGGGGTGACGGCGGATGAGCTTCACCTCGATGTCGGCGGCGACACTGGCGAGGTCGCCGCCTCCACGCTCGCTGAGCATGAGGGCGAGCAGCACGACCTGCAGCAGCAGGTCGCCGAGCTCGCCGTGCTCGGCCGCGAGGTCGTCGTCGGCGACCGCGTCGGCGAGCTCGTACACCTCTTCCACCGTATAGCCGATGATGTCGCGCGGCGTCTGCTCGCGGTCCCAAGGGCACTTCAGGCGCAGCGCGTCGACGATGCGCTTGAGCGACACGAGCTCCTGGCCGAGAAGGGCCTCGTCGAACGCGGCTCCCGGGGGCACAGTGACCAGCGACGGCGCGCTCGCGGAGCCGGCGACGCGCCGCCGCAGCTCGCGCGCCAGGCGCGGCCCGTGCGGTCCGGCGAGCGCGACGACGACCTCGCCGGCGGCGGCGCGGCCGGCGAGGTCGTCGAGGCCCGCGCCGGCAGCCGGGTCGATCTCGAGAAGCCGGCCGCCGCCGGGTTCGGCGCCCTCCGCGACGAGGTCGCGGAGCTCGCCGTCGAGCCCGGCGGGGACGAAGACGGCGCCGCCGCCGGCGAGCGCCCGCAGCGAAGCTGCGGGCGCCAGACCGGCGGCGGCGCCGATGTACACGAGCTTCAGGCTCATGACGGCGTCGCGTCGCCCCGTAGGGCCGGCGTCGTTACTGCGTCGCCGACGGCGACGGGCTGGCTACCGGCGAGCCGCTGGGGCTCGGAGAAGCGGTGAGCGTCTTGGGGTTGAAGCCGGCTGCGTACTCGATGCCGGCCTTCGTCTCGGCGGCGGCGAGCCAGGCCGTCCAGGCCTTCGACTGCAGCTCGTACTTGAGCGACTGCTCGATCGTCGCCTTGGCCTCGGCGTACGTCTTGGTGGAACCTGGGGTCTTCTTGGTGACCTCGATGACGTGCCAGCCGTACTGCGTCTTGACGGGCACGGAGACAGTTCCCGGCTTGAGGCTGAAGGCGACCTTGGAGAAGGCGGGCACCATGCGGTCGGCGGTGAAGCTGCCCAGATCGCCGCCCTTGGCCTTGGTCCCCGGATCGGTGGAGTATTGCTTGGCGACCTTCGCCCAGTTGGCGTCCGTGTTGTTCGCCGCCAGAAGCTTCTGCACCTTGAGGGCCTCGGCCTTGGTCTTCACCAGCACATGGCGCGCCGTGACCGCATCTGCCACGACGAACTGCGCCTTGTTGGCGGGGTCGTCGAAGTACGCCTTGATCTGCGCCTCGGTGACCTTGACGTTCTCGCCGACCTTGGCTTGCACCGCCGACTGCAGCATCTGGGCCTGGAGCTGGGTCCTGAGCTGATCCATGGAGACGCCCTGCTTCTTCAGCAGCGCGTCGAACTTCTTCTGGCCGCCGACCTGCGTGACGATCTGCTTGATACGATCGTCGATCTGCTTCGGCGTGACGGTGACCTTCATGTCGGCCGCCTGCTGCTTGATGATCTCGTTCTGCACCAGGTAGTTGACAATGCTTGCCTTGAGCTGGTCGTACTGCGCCGTACCCTCTTTGGGGAAGGCGGGAGCGCCCTGCTGCGACGCGTATTGGGCCTTCGCCTGCGCCCAGATCTCGTCGAACTGCTGTTGCGTGACGGTGGCGCTGCCGACCGACGCAATGGCCCCGGCCGGGACCTGGTTACCGCCGCAGGCGGCAAACGCGAACGCCGACGCGAGCAGGACGAGCAGGACCGCAGCCAACATGACTTTCTTCATAGACGTTCTCTCCCGGGGATTGAGGACTGGTCGTGAGACACACGGGCTTCAAGTATAGCATCGAGAGTAGCCTCGACCCACATTAAGAGATGTGAATCCGAGCTTTCCCGGTGTGCGCTGAGGGACTGTTGCTGCTTGAGGTAGGTGATACGCGCCTGGGCGGCGCGAAGGCGCGCCGCCCAGGCGTCGTCGAGGTCGAGGCCCTCGATCTGAAGGCGCTTGCCGCGGTACGCGAGCGACGAGGCCGCGAGCTCCGCCGCCTTGAGACGGATGGCCTGCAGGGTCAGGAGGCTCTCAACCGGCTCCGGCGGCGGCCCGAAGCGGTCGTTGAGCTCGGCCTTGACGTCGCCGAGCGCGCGCAGATCGCGAGCCCGGGCGATGCGCCGGTGGGCGTCGATCTTGCTGGCTTCGTAGGCGATGTAGTCGGGCGGCACGTAGGCGGTCACCGCCAGGTCGATGCGCACCGGCGGCGCGAGGGTGGCCTGCTCGCCCTGCAGTTCGCGCACGGCCTCTTCGAGCATCTGCGCGTACATCTCGAAGCCCACGGCCGCCACGTGCCCGCTCTGTTCGTCGCCGAGCAGGTTACCGGCGCCGCGGATCTCAAGGTCGGCCATGGCGATCTTGAAGCCGGCGCCCAGGTCGGTGTGATCGCTCAGCGTGGTGAGACGCGCGGCCGCGTCGCTGGTGAGAAGCTCCTCGCTCGGATACAGCAGATAGGCGAAGGCGTGTGCGTCGCTGCGCCCGATGCGCCCGCGGATCTGGTAGAGCTGCGCCAGGCCGAGCATGTCGGCGCGCTCCACGATGAGCGTGTTGGCGCTGGGGATGTCGATGCCGCTCTCGATGATCGACGTCGTGACCAGCACGTCGGCCTCGCCGGCCAGGAACGCGAGCATCACCTTCTCCAGAGCGCGCTCGTGCATCTGCCCGTGGGCGACAAGGATGCGCGCGGACGGCGCCAGCTCGCGCACGTGCTCGGCCGCGCGGTCGATGGTCTCCACGCGGTTGTGCAGGTAGAACGCCTGACCATCACGGGCGAGCTCCTTCGCGAGGGCGACGCGCACGAGGTCGTCGCGATACTCGCCGATGTAGGTGCGGATCTCGTGGCGCCCGCGGGGCGCTGTCTCGATCACCGAGATGTCACGGATGCCGGTCAGCGACATCTGCAGGGTCCGCGGGATGGGCGTCGCCGAGAGGCTCATCACGTCGACCTGCAGCTTGAGGGTGCGCAGCAGTTCCTTCTGGCGCACCCCGAAACGCTGCTCCTCGTCGACGACGACGAGCCCCAGGTCGTGCGGCCGCACGTCGGTGCTGAGCAAGCGGTGGGTACCGACGAGCACGTCCAGCTTGCCGGCGGCGAAATCGGCGAGAATGCGCTTCTGCTCGGCGTTGGTGCGAAACCGCGAGACCATGCCGACCTTGACCGGCAGGTCGATGTAGCGCTCGCTGAAGGTCATGTAATGTTGCTCGGCGAGGATGGTCGTGGGCACCAGCACCAGCGTCTGCTTGCCGGCCTCGGCGGCCTTGAAGGCGGCGCGCAAAGCCACTTCGGTCTTGCCGTAGCCCACGTCGCCGCAGATGAGGCGGTCCATCGGATGCGCCGCCTCCATGTCGTTCTTGACCTCGTCAATGGCCTCTACCTGGTCCTCGGTCTCTTCGTAGGCGAAGGCGTCCTCGAGCCGCCGCGTGAGCTCGCCGTCGGGCGGGAAGGCGAAGCCCGGGATAGCCTGGCGAGAGGCGTAGAGCTCCAGCAGCTCGCCGGCCATCTCCACGACGGCCCGTCGGGCACGCGTCTTGACCGTCTGCCAGTGCGTGCCACCCAGCTTGTCGAGCGACGGCGCCGCGCCGCTCGCGCCGATGTAGCGGCTGACCTTGCCGATCTGGTCGTGGGGCACAAAGACGCGGTCGTCGCCCCTGAACTCAAGGAGCAGGTAGTCACGCGTGACGCCGGCGACCGTGCGCGTCTCGATGCCGCCGAAACGGGCGATGCCGTGGTCCTCGTGGACGACGTAGTCGCCGGGGCGCACGTCGAAGAACGTCGTGAGCCGCGTGCCGGCGAAACGCCGCTCGCGCGGCGCGGCGCGCAGCAGCGCGCGCTCGTTGACCACGGCCAGCTTCAGGTCGGCGACGACGAAGCCCTCGCGCAGGGGGGCCGCGAGGAAGTAGAGGCCCGCGGCGGCGAGGCCGCCGCGGGCCAGCAGCTCGCGGCTCACGACTTCGGCGCGCAGGCTGCGCAGACGGTTGGTGGCGCGCTCCGCCTCGCCCTCGTGACGGAAAACGATGAAGACGCGATAGCCGTCGCGCACGAGGCGCTGAAGGTCGCGCTCGGCGCCGGCGATGTCGCGCGCCGCGAACAGCGGCCGCGAAGCGTTGAACTGCAGCGGCTGGTCGCGCTGCACGAGGTCCACCTGCAGGGCGCCGGCGAGGAGCGCGCGGGCGGCGGCGAGCGGCACGTAGAGCCGCTCGCGGGCTCCCGCGCCCTCTACCGCCATGCCGACCTCGGCGTCCAGCTCGGCCAGCGCCCGGTACGTCTCGTCGGGGTTGAAGACGGCCGTGGCGAGGCCGGCGGCGGCAAGCACGTCGGCAACGGTCGTGAAGCGGCCGGCGAGCGCCGCCAGGGCGCGCACCCCGGCGCGCCGGAAGAGCTCATCCGGCGCCTCCTCCCTGCCCTCGCGCTCCCAGGCGGCGAGCGCCTGGTGCAGGCCCGTCTCGTACTCCGGCAGAGTGGTGTCGGCCTCGAACGCAGCGTAGACAGTCGCTTCTTCGAGAGTGCCGCTGCTGCGCTGCGAGTACACCGAGAAGGTGCGCAGGCTCTCCACCTCATCGCCCCAGAGCTCGACGCGCAGCGGGTCGCCGAGCGCCGGATAGGCATCGATAAGGCCGCCGCGCACGGCGTATTCGCCGCGCCCGCGCACCTGCTCGACGCGCTCGTAGCCCAGCGTCGCAAACTGAGTGACGACCGCATCGAAAGAGACTTCGTCGCCGGGCGTGAGCACGAGCGGCCGTGGTTGCAGCTCGAGCGGCAGGAAGCGCTCGAGCAGCGCCGCGGCCTCGGCGACGACCACACCGCCGCCCGCCAGGGCGGCGAGCGCCTGCTGGCGCTCGCCCACCACGTGCGCCGCCGGCGCCACGTCGGCTCCGTAGAGCACGCCGCGCGCCGGCAGTACGGGCACCTCCCGATCGAGATACAGGGAGAGGTCGGCGGCCAGGCGGGTGGCCGCCTCGCCGTCGGGGGCGACGACAAGGCGCCCCCCGTCGCCGTCGGCGCGCAGCGCCGCCGCCAGAACGTAGGACGCGTAGAAGCTCGGGGCGTAGATCCCGGCGCCGCGGCGGAGCCGCGGCGCCGCCGACTCGAAGGCCTCGCTCTGCATCAGATAGTCGAGGAACACAGGGTCCTTTCGCGCACGCCGAAAGCCCCGCGCGCCTGGACTTCGACAGCCGAGCCGATGCCCCGGCTCGTTGGCGACGGGCGGCCGCCACAGATTGTACCCGACCCGGGCCGGGCCGGGCGGCGGCTCAGCGCCTCGCGAGCAGGCCGGCCGGGGCCGCGCCCGGGGCGACGCGCAGCATGGCGCGGGCCGATCCGCTCTGCCTGTTGCCGGCGACGTCGTAGGCTCGCGCGACCAGCGCATAGCTGCCCGCCTGCAGGTCGCAAGGGAAGCTCCACACGCCCTGCTCACCGACCTGAAAGGCCGGGAAACGCGTGCTCGCCAGCACCTTGCCGTTCGCCCTCACGACTGCGAGGGTGACCACAGCGCTGGCGCACGAGAACGCCGGGTCGCTGAGGCCGAAGCGCACCTCCGCGGTGCCGCGCGCCCGCGTCTTCGCACTCCACACGCGGGCCTGCGGGGGGCGCACGTCGCGGCCCGTCGAAGAGTCGACGAAGGCCTTGAGGCAGACGTTCGCGGCGGCGAAGCCCGGGCGCGTCGTCAGGTCTTTCCAGGACACGCCGTCGGGGCTGATGTAGGACTGGCCGCGGGCCGCCCGCGGGGAGATGAGATCCCCCGGCGCCTCGAGCGGGATGGGATCGTCGCGACCCGGCGACGTGAGCCTGACGGCGACCACGAACACGCTGCCGTCGGCGACCGCGGCCGGGGTCAGCAGCGTCACGGTGTGGTAGCCGCCGACCGTGACGTCCCCGGCGGCCGCCACGGGAGCGGCGGCGACATCCGCGACGCGGCCGGCGACGCGTACTTCATAGGAGCTGCCTGGCACCGTCGTGTAGAAGCTCACGGCGCGGACCGTGCCGCTGCCCGCGCAGTGGAACCGGCTCGCGAACCAGGCGGTGTCGGTGCCGAAGCCGAGGCTGCGAGACCAGCCGAGCGCATCGTACTGGTAGATGGCGTCGTAGTTGTCCGCGCTCTCGGCGCCGTTGAACACGGCCATGCCCTGACCGTAGTTGGCGTCGTAGTACGAGATCCAGAAGTACCCGGCGTCGCCCCAGTCGGTGCCCCAGCTGTTCTTGATGAGGAAGGCGCCGTCGCCGGGAGGCACATTCTTGAACCGCGACGCGGGGAAACCGTCGTCCCAGCCCACGCAGGTTACGCGGTGATCGAGCAGGAGGCCGGCCCTCGGGGAGTAGTAGGCGAAGGTTTCGCTGTTGTGGTAGTCGCCTTCGAACGCCATGGCCGTGTCCACAGCGCCGTAGGTGCTCACGGCCCACTTGAGCGCGTCGTTGTCGAGCGGCGACGCGCGGTCCGGCAGGTACAGCACCTCCTGCACGTGCCGCACCGCGCGCAGCCCCTCCGGCGACCGGCCCTTGCGCGGATACGGGTCGTCGCGCTCCAGCACCGGGCCGTCCCAGCGCGCGCAGTAGGCCGTCGACAGGCGCGCGTCGGAGCGTCCCTCGAAGTCGAGGACGGAGCCCATGTGGTTGGCGAGGTTGTTCTCGGAGAAGTCGAACAGCGCGCCCGGCAGCAGGCAGGATTCGAGCGATGCCATGGCCGAGTGGATCCAGCAGGTGCTGTAGTTGTCCTGAGAACGCACGGGAGTGACCTTGCCGTGATCGCGGAGGTCGTAGTAGGCGGGATAGGGGGGGGCGGCGTCCCACGGCAGGATGCCCGCCGACGGAGCGTCGCCCTGAGACGCTCCAACCGGGGCGGCGCCGGGAAGCGCGGCGCACAGGGCCGCGACCAGCGCGACGACCAGCCAGCGAAGCGCCGCAGATGCGCGGAGACTCATGTGGCGGCAACCCTGGCGCTCGTCCTCGATGCGTGGAGCAGATCGTCCATCCCTCTTCTTATCGCCGTCCGCGGGCCGCGAGTCAACCCCGGCGGCCCGTCCGCGCGCGGCCGGCAGGTCGCCCGCGCTACCGTCGAGGGCGCGGCTCGTCGTAGGATGTTCACTGTGATGGGAGACTCAACGTGAAGCGGCGGCGATACGCGGCTGCGGTGCTGTGCTTCGTCGCGCTGGCCGCGGCCAGCGCCGGCCTGCGGCCGGCGCTGGCCGCGGCCGACGTCTCCTCGGCGATCTCCTCCATCCTGCAAGAGCACGGCGTCGCCGGCGCCGACACCGGCGTGTACATCTGGGACTTCGACGCCGCGCGGCAGGTCGCCGCGAGCCACCCCGACACGCGCCTGGCCCCCGCCTCCAACATGAAGCTCGTGACGACGTCTTCGGCCCTGGGCAGATGGGGACCCGAGCACCGTTTCAAGACGGAGCTCTACGGCCCCGGCGTGCCGGTCTACGGCGGCGTCATCTACGGGGACCTCTACTTGAAGGGTTTCGGCGACCCCAGCCTGTCGACGCTCTCGTACCAGCGCGACGAGCTCCATCTCACCACAGCCTCCTTCGAGTCGTTCGCGAAGCGCCTGCGCACCCTCAAGGTTCACAAGGTCGTGGGCCGCGTGCTGGGCGACGAGAGCTGGTTCGACGTGAAGCGTACGGGCCCGTCCTGGAAGCCCGGCCTGCAGCTCGAGTGCGGGCCGCTGTCGGCCCTCACGGGCAACGAGAGCCTGGACAACGGCAATCGCGTCAAAGACCCGCCCACGTATGCGGCGAAGCTGCTCACCGAGGCGCTCCGCGCCAAAGGCATCAAGGTCACCGGCAGACCTGGGGCGGGCACGGTCCCGACCGGCGCGCGTCTGCTCAAGCAGCAGTTCTCGGCGCCGCTGAGAGCGCTGCTCAAGCATATGGACAAGGAAAGCGACAACTTCTTTGCGGAGACACTGCTCAAGGGGCTCGGCAAAGACTTCTTCGAGGAGGGGAGCACCGCGGCCGGCCTCGAGGTGTCGCGCGCCAATCTCGCCGCCATTGGTCTGGATCCCGCCTCCTACCGACTGCTCGACGGCTCCGGCCTGAGCTACGAGGACAGGCTCACGGCCAGAGACATCGTGCGCATCCTCGGCGCGGCCCGTCAGGAGCAGGACTACGCCGACTTCTACGACGCGCTGGCCATCGCCGGCGTAGACGGGACTCTGGAGGACCGCATGCGCGGCACGGCCGCAGCAGGCAATGCGCACGCCAAGACCGGCACGCTCAACATCGCGGTCTGCCTGTCGGGGTTCGTGACGAGCGCCAACGACCGCCTGGTGGGCTACTCGATCCTCGTCAACGGGGGGTCCGTGAGCTGGGCCAACGCCACCGCAGCCCAGGACGACATCGTGGAGATGCTCGCGGCGACCAGCCTCTCGGGGGCCCGCCAGATCCGCGTGACGCCGGTGCTGCGCCAGCACCCCGTGTCAGCGTTCGCGGCTGTTTATCCGGTTGGCAGCTTCCTCCAGGCCGTCGTGCAGCCATAGCTCCACGGCGTCGGCCGAGGCGCCGAGGAGCCCGGTCACCTCGGCCTTGCTCTCGCCGAAGCGGCTGAGCACGTAGTCGGCGACCACGTCCGGGTCGGAGCTCGGCGGCCGGTCGACGCCCACGCGCAGGCGCACGTAGCCCGGCCCGAGCAGCCCGCTGATGCTCTTGAGGCCGTTGTGGCCGCCGCTGCCGCCGCCCTCCATGAGCCGCAGGCGGCCAAACGGCAGATCGATGTGGTCGTGCACGACCAGAACGCGCTCGAGCGGAACCTTCAGGGCGCGCACGGCGGCGGCGACGCTGCGGCCCGAGTCGTTCATGAAGGTCGTGGGCTGCAGCAGCAACGCGGGACGGCCGCCGATAGCGCCTTCGGCGCAGCGGCCGTCGAAGCCGCGCTTTGCCTTGGCAAACCCGTGGCGGCGGGCCAGCTCCTCGACGACCTGGTAGCCGACGTTGTGGCGGGTGCCCTCGTACGCCGGCCCGGGGTTGCCGAGGCCGACGATCAGAGAGTCCACGTTGTGCTGCGGGCGAAAGACGGCCACGACGCCTGCCGGTCAGGCGGCCCGCTGTGAGGCGGCGGTCAGCCCGCCGCCTCCTCCTTGTCGCCCTTGCCGACGATCGCGGGCTCGGCTCCGGCGACGCTCTCCACGGCCTCCACGGCGCCTTCTTCGGCCTCTTCCTCGACCTTGCGCGGCGGCAGCACCGAGCACAGCACCTGCTCGGGGTCGTCGACGATCTCGAGGCCCTCGGGCACGACCAGGTCGCCGACCTTGGCGGTGTCGTTGATGTCCATCTCGCTGATGTCGAGCACGAGGTGCTCGGGGATAGCCGTGACCAGGCCCTTGACGGTGACTTCGCGGGTGGACTCGTCGAGCATGCCGCCGTCCTTCACGCCCTTGGCCTCGCCCTCGAAGTGCACGGCCACCGTGGTCTCGATGGTCTCGTCGAGGCGGATCTCCTGGAGATCGAGGTGCGTGAGCGTGCTCTTGACGGGGTCAAGCTCCATGTCTTTGATGATCGCGTGGTGGGCGCGCTTGTGGCCCTCGACAGTGAGCGCGAGGACGGCGTGCGTGCCGGCGCCCGTGGAGAGCGCGGCGCGCAGCGCGCGAGGGTCGACGGCGAACATGGTCGCTTCTTTGCCGTGGCCGTAGAGCACGCCGGGGATGAGCCCGGTCTTGCGCAGGCGCCGGGTGGCGCGGCTGCCGGTGACGTCGCGCGGCTGCACGACGATGCTGACTTTGTCCATTGGTCGTCTCCTGCTAGAAGAGCTGATTCTCGCCGGCGAACAGCTCGCTCACCGACTCGTCCTCGAACACGTTCTTGATGGTGCGGGCAAGGATGTCGGCGATACTGAGGACCTTCACCTTGGTGTCCTCGGGGCCGATCTCCACGTGCAGCGTATCGGTGACCACGACCTCCTTGACCGGCGACTCGCGGATGCGCTCGAAGGCGGGCCCGCTGAAGACGCCGTGGGTGGCGGTGACGTAGACCTCCTTGGCGCCGTTCTCGTACAGCGTGTCGACGGCGGTGGTGACGGACCCCGCCGTGTCGATCATGTCGTCGACGATGACGGCGATCTTGTCGCGCACGTCGCCGATGAAGTGCATGGTTTCGGCGCGGTTGTGCTCGGGGCGCATCTTGGTGAGCACCGCGAGGTCGGTACCCGGCAGGCGGCTGATGAAGCGCTTGGCGAGCTTGACGCCGCCGGCATCGGCCGAGACGGCAACCAGCGGCGTGTCGCCAAGATCCTTGTAGCGGAAGTAGTCGGCCAACATGGGCACCGCCGTCATGTGGTCGACGGGGATCTCGAAGAAGCCCTGGATCTGGCCCTGGTGAAGGTCCATGGAGAGCACGCGGTCGACGCGCGCCGCTTCAAGCAAGGTGGCAATGAGGCGCGCCGTGATGGGCTCGCGGGCGGCGCTCTTTTTGTCCTGCCGGGAGTACGGGTAATACGGCATGACCGCGGTGATGCGGCGCGCCGAGGCGAGCCGCGCCGCCTGGATCATGATGAGCAGCTCCATGACCTCGTCGTTGAGCCGGTCCTTGGGCGACTGCACGATGAAGGCGTCGGCCCCTCGGATGCTCTCGTCGAAGCGCGCGTAGATCTCGCCGTTGGCGAAGGTCTTGAGCAGCACGCCGCCCAAGTTGATGCCCAGCTTCTCGGCGATCTTCTCGCCGAGCACGGGGTTGCTGCGTCCCGAGAAGACCATGAGGCGCTTCTGCGAGGTGGTCACGCAGCAGGAAGACTCAGCCACCACGTCCCCTTCCTTGATGGGCTTCCGGCCGAAACGAGATTGTACCAGACGGGGGAGGCCCGGCCCGAAGAGCTCAGGGCGCGGTGCCCTTCGGCTCGCCGCTCCCTGGCCCACCTGCGGCGGCTAGTGAGCGGTGCACCTACCGTGCCCCCCTCGTTAGCCCACCTGCGGCGGCTAATGGGCGTCCTCCTCCGCTTGCTCCCGCAGTCGCCGCGCGGCGCGGCGCGCGGCGTAGCCGTCGATGTTCTCCTGCTTGCCGCGCGCGACGCCGAGCGCTCCGGGCGGCACGTCGCGCGTGATCACCGAGCCGGCCGCCGTGAAGGCGCCATCGCCGATGGTGACCGGCGCCACGATCGTCGTGTCGCTGCCGGTGCGCACGTTGTCGCCGATGGTCGTGGCGTGCTTCTCGAAGCCGTCGAAGTTGGCCGTGATGTTGCCGGCGGCGATGTTGCTGTGCCGGCCCACCACGGCGTCGCCGACGTAGCTGAGGTGCGGCACCTTGCTGCCTTCACCGATGCGGCTGTTCTTGATCTCGACGAAGGTGCCGGCTTTGGCGCCCTCGGCGAGCACCGTGTTGGGGCGGATGTAGGCGAACGGGCCGACGCTGCAGCCCGAGCTGATCACGCACTCATAGAGGTGCGAGCTCACCACGCGGGCGCGGTCGCCGACGAAGGCGTCGCGGAGAAACGCGCCGGGGCCGATCTCGCTGGCGGCGCCCACGGTGGTGCGTCCGAGCAGGTGCGTGTTGGCGCCGATGAACGTGTCGCGCCCGACCTCGACGCCCCAGTCCACGAACGTGGTGTCGGGATCCTCAACGGTGACGCCGGCGAGCATGAGACGCTCCAGCAGCCGCCAGCGCATGGCGGCATTGACGAGCGCCAGCTCGACGCGCGAGTTGACGCCCATGCACATCTCCTCGTCGTCGCTCTCGAAGGCGGCGACGGTGTGCTCGGCGTCGATGAGCAGGTGCACGACGTCGGTGAGGTACAGCTCGCCCTGCGCGTTGTCGCCGCCCAGCCGCGCCAGAGCCGGGCGCAGCGCGTCGCTGCGAAACACGTAGAGGCCCACGTTGATCTCTTCTATCTCGCGCTCGCCCCGGGAAGCATCCTTGAACTCGACGATGCGCGCCACGCGCTCGTCGGCGTCGCGCACGATGCGCCCGTAGTGGGCGGGATCGTCGAGGCGCACGGTAGTAAGTGTGGCCGCGGCGTCGGCTTCGAGGTGCCGCTGGAAGAGGCCGGCGACGAAGTCGCCGTGCACCAGCGGCACGTCGCCGTACAGCACCATCACGTCGCCCTCGAAGCCGGCCAGCGGCTTGAGGCCGGCGCGCACGGCGTCGCCGGTGCCGTTGCGCTCCTCCTGCACGGCGCGCTCGCAGCCCACCGGCAGGATCTCGGCGATCCGGTCGTGGTCGGGGCCCGTCACCACGACGATGCGCTCCGGCGAGATGCTGAGCGCGGCATCGATGACGTAGGCGAGCATGGGCCGGCCGCACACCTCGTGCAGGACCTTGGGGACGTCTGACTTCATGCGCGTGCCGAGGCCGGCCGCGAGGATCACGACGGCCAGCGGTGGGCGCTTGCCTGTTGCTCTGTCGGTCATCTCTGTCACCTGACGGACGTGATGGTCGCGGGTGCCGTCCGCGCGTCTGGATGTGGCTGGGGCGGGAGGATTCGAACCTCCGGATGCCGGGACCAAAACCCGGTGCCTTACCACTTGGCTACGCCCCAGCGCCGGACGACCGGGGCGCCGGAGGGCGCCGCGCCGCGCGCCGCACAGCGGCACGGCATTGTATCACCCCGGGCGCGGGCGGCGCGGCGCGGCCGGCTGCAGATCGCTGACGCACCAGGCGCGGGAGGGCGCCAGCGCCGCCCGCGCCCTGCTCGCCGCCTCCGCGTTCGCGAACAGACCGAACACCGCGGCGCCGCTGCCCGTCATGGCCGCCGCCAGCGCGCCGGCGGCGGCCATGCGCTCACGGAGCTCGGCCACCGCCGGTCTGCGCGCGGCGACGCTGGCTTCCAGGTCGTTGTGCACGAGGGCGGCCACGTCGGCCACGGTGTGCGCCGCCCGGACACGCGCCGAGAGGTCCCGCGCCCTGGGGATGAAGTCCCGCAGTGACGCCTCCTCGTCCTCGTCGCGCCAGCGATACACGGCGGCGGTGCTGAGGCCAAGGTCGGGCATCGCGATCACGAAGCTCAGCTCCGGGAGCTCGACGGCCTTGAGCACCTGGCCCCGCCCCATGACGAGCTGCGCCCCCGGCCACAGGAAGAACGGCACGTCCGAGCCCACGGCGGCGGCCACCTCGTGGCGCGCCTTGTCCGGCAGCTCCAGAGAGAACAGGTCCTCGAGCGCGGCCAGCGTGGCGGCAGCGTCCGAGCTGCCGCCGCCCAGCCCCCCGCCGGGAGGGA
>Ga0209083_1000626_pt1 | contig 49491 bp, 49 predicted proteins | sample AM7aDNAmetaG_FD_184132 | JGI IMG/M metagenome (GOLD analysis project Ga0209083, IMG submission 184132) | Freshwater microbial communities from Finland to study Microbial Dark Matter (Phase II) - AM7a DNA metaG (SPAdes) (version 3) | ecosystem: Environmental > Aquatic > Freshwater > Lake ...
AAATCAATTGAAAAAAAATAGTACTTTTATCACCCCTGTTGTCCTTTGAAACACTGGCACACTTTACTCCGGAATCACTGGCACACTTTACTCCGAAATAAGTGGCACTGTTTGCCCGAAATAATCAAGAAGATTTTTTCAACACCAGTTGTTGAGTTGAACGATGGGGAAATAATGCAGGTTTGAGAATGACATTAGGTGTTTAAACTCTTGATTTTTAATTGAATGTTGGGTGATTATATCAATGAATTTGAGGAAGGGGAATGATGGTAAACGTAACCATTTGTAAACGATGGATAAAAAAGAAAAAATAGCAATTGAAAGCAGGAAAAATCAAATTCAGAATTTGATAAAGGAATTCTGCACACAAAAACTTGATGATGATTATTTTGAATTATCAGAACCAACATACAATATTTTCCCGTCACAATGATGAATATAAACTCCTGACTTGTTTGCATAGTCGCCAAGTTGGTCTTTAGTCCAAGTTGTTCCACCAGATGATGAAGTCCGAATTGGAAAGCCTTGATAAACTATGTCTGCTTTTAGTGGTAGTTTAACTTTGATTTCCATTTACGGCTTGCTATCAATGTTTAATTTTCGTTTTCAACTTTCGCCAACCATTTTTGGAGCCCTAATAATTCATCTTGCATAAGTAACCCCTGATTAATGCTTATAAGGTATTCCTTAAAGAATTGCTTATAATCCTCATGAAAATATATAAAATGATACTGAAGCCAATGCTCATCATCCACAAACATATTCCAATAATCAGTGAATGACCTATATTCAACCTCTTTTTGTCTATATGTCTCATTACTTGACGAATCGATTTCAATGGAGGAAGAGTAAGTGATGATTCGTTCCTTGCCATTTTCCGCTATCCTATAGACCTTAGCACCATGTCTTTCTGACCCCCACTGGAATATTAATTGCCGCTTCATGGGAAACTTCCATATTTGAATTACTTTTTGAGATAAGTTATCAGCTCTCTCTTTAATTATTTCTTCATTCCAAACAGAATTTTTTGAAATTTCTTGATTTAACCTTAAACTACTTTGTATATAACCATTCTCCATTGTCTTTTTTGTTTCAAAATCGTAATCTGAATATTCTGGATTATAACCCGTTAGGGTAAGATTGCCTAACTTGTGAACCCATGTATTTCTTACTTCCTTCCAATTTTGACCCAACATTTGCCTCCATTTTTCTGATAGCTTATCGGGGTCATTATCTGTTTTTGGAAGAACATGCTCAATTTGGAACTTTTCGAAACTTTCATTTGCTTCCTTGTTTTCATGCTTTTCCAATTCCATTAAAATCAATTTGGCAAACCCTTTCCCATATAAAGTGTTGTTTATCAAGCTATCTTTAAATTCACTGTCCTCTGGAAATCTTTTGCTCCATTCCAAATCTGTGATTTTTTCCATAAATGAGAACTTAATATCTTCTTTGTTCACAGAAGACCAAAGAGTTCTAAACACAGAATTTAACGTGTTTGTTGGAATCTCACAAATATTGCGTCTTAGTAAATACGATTCAATTGATTTAATAATTTCAATCAACTCATTTAGTGATATCTTTTTGATTTCTTGGCCATTAAATCCATTCTCAGTTGTTTCTGTAACATGACCAATTTTATATTCATGTAGTATTGGTAGTAATAATGAAATATAACTATCATAGCCCAAACGCCTTAAAGATGAAATAGCATAATTTAATCTTTCATCTTCATTAATGCTTTCTGAGCTGCCAGTTATAAGGTTATAATATTTAGAAAAAGTAAGTAATCGAGCAGCAATGTCATCAATTCTGTCACGACTATAATTATTATAAAAATAAATTTTGAACTCCTTATAAAGGTTTTTGATATTCGTTGAAATTCCCTTTTCCATATACAGGAAGTTGGAAATGAAGTCTGTCAACTTTTCTTTTAACGAAACTTCCATCGGATACCAATATCTATCATAGATATCGATCTGTTTTTCATTTAAAAGATTCATTAAAAGAAAGTTCCTTATTAAATCACCGTCTTCTAATTCTTTTCCAGTTGCGTTAAGGCTCTCAAACGTTTGTTGGGGATTATCGCTATTTTGAAACAGTGCAACATCAACAATCCATAACTTGTTTAAGTTATCATAAAATTGGTCGACTGAGTATCTATTGAGTATTTCTTTAATTTTGCCTTCCAGAAAGTCATAATTCACAATTATATTGGATTCGGAATTGTCAATTGATTTTCTTCCATAGTTGATTAATTGTTGCAAGGTATCATTATCACTTCTCGTCAAAATAAGTTTGCTTTTGTTTTGAAGCTTAGAATATTTATTGATTAAGCAACTTTCTTTTATCTTATCAGCAAACAATGGATCACAAGGAACGTTTAGTTCTTTATTTCCTTTCCGCACAAGGTCTTCTAATATGATAAAAATTATGGTAAATGTCGTTAGTCTCTGTTGACCGTCAATAACTAACAACTCTCTTGTACTGCTTAGAGTTGCTTGACCTCTTTCATCAATATAAACAACTGATCCCATGAAATGAATAGGTATGGAAGGATTATCAAGTAACATAGTAATATCCTCAATCAAAGTTTGACAATGCTCGTAAGTCCAACTATATAGCCTTTGGTAAATCGGAATTTTGAATTGTGCTTCCTTGTGTAAAAAAGTTAAAAATTTTTCTTCTGTAGCCTTCATGTTGTTTTTATGTTAATGTGTTTCTTAATAAGAATATTTCATTAAATTTCAATTCCCAGCATGAGTCTAAGTTGAACCTTAGCCTGTTCAATTGCACTAATTTCTTCAGCAATTCTTAAAATCTCATCAATTTCTTCATCATCAACCTTTCTGTCAGATTTAGCTGCTTTAATCAGATTTTTCATTATCGCTGTTTTAGAACGTGAAGGTAACTTCTTGGCAAAGGGAATCAATTTGGTATATTGTATTTCAAGGTTATCATCATCTACTTTTTGATTAAAATCAAGGATAATTTGACGGTTCTCTTTGTTGCGAATACTTCGTAATAAAAATTTACCCTCTGCTTGTGTGACTCTTTTATCAACTGAGGTAACAACATACATTGCGGCTATAAATATGAAAAAATCTTTATTAAACTCATATTGATTTTCAACAGTTTGCATGTCAATGACTTGCTCATTACTTTTCTTTTTCTTACCTGTTTCGTTCTTTCCTGTAGAAATTATCTTGTTTCTATCGATCTCGTATTCTGTATTATATACTTGAATTGGTAAGATTTGTAGTAGTAGTTCATCTTCAGCTAACTCGTTATTTCGATTCAATTTACTTGAACTTGCCTTTTTTTCTGAAAAAGCTGCTTGTGTTGTTCTAATAACTTATATTCCTTTGAGTTGGAAAATATTTCTAATGCATAAACTCTTAACGGTGATAATGGATGAGATGATCGCACGTCATCAATAGTAAAATCTTTCTTCTTTATTATTTCCTTGGCTTGATTTAAGTATGCTTCAATTTTATAATATCCATACCTATCAAACCCACCTCCATTCATTTTAACTGCGGCTAATGCACTTGCATCAAAGTCTCCACAGGTTAATAAACCTATTCTATCTGCATTTAGCTCCGGAATTTGGCATGTAAGTAATGCTAAATCAAAATATTGATCACCTTCAGATTGATAAAATTGTTTTTCCACTTTAGAAAGTTTCACATCTGGATCATTAATAATTTGGATATAATGTAAAAACAAATCCTCAGTATGTTTGAATATATAATGACCGAAGATTACTGGTGAGTGAAAGTAATTATGGATTCTTTTTAATACATTTTTCCACTATCGATTATTCTATATCTCAATTCAGATTTATAACCATCTACTTTTCTGTCATAAGTGATTAAGTCCAAACTTTCTAATTTATAAATTACACTTGTGTAAGTAGTGTTGAAATATTCTGCCAGATATTTTGTTATATCGCCAAAATCCCTTCTGTTAATGGGTTGGTCGTCTAAGTATATATAGCCTCGTCTGGTGATTCCTAAGTATTCTTGAATATGAAGTAATCTATTATAAAATGTATTACTTGGCATTATAAAAGACGAAGCAAACTCGTTTGCTTGCCATTCAATCCAATTTTTGTAGTTATTAAGCAAATACTTGTCTGACAAATAGTTGTATTCTGAATCTTGGAAATTGTCGTAAGCTTGTTGGTTAATTTTCAGGTCTCTATGTAAAATAAAGTGTCCTATTTCGTGTGCAAGTAAAAATGAAAATCTATCAGTGTTGACAACTCTATTGTCAATTTTAATAATATTATTTGCTACATCAAAATATCCAAGAATGTTTTTTCCGTTTTTTATCTCGATTTGGTTATCAAAGTCAAAGTTTAATTTATATTCAGATTTCAAAAAGAGTATTGTCTTTTCAATTTGAGTTTTAACGACGCATTTTAAAACATACTTATCAACTCTATCAAGAAGGTCATTGGAAATATCTTCTAAGGTTTTTCGGTTATGTTTTTTTAATCCCTGAACCTTTGTTAAGTCAAATACATTGTATAAAAATGTTTCAATTTCTTTTTCAGCTTCATTAGAATCACTTGAGAATTGATTTCTGTTTACTTTATAAAGTTTAATTGAAAGTTCATTATTGCTATTCACTTCTATAAGCATTAACCCCGTCTTCTTTGCAATTTCTATAGCTCCTTCTTGAAATGAATTGTTTGATATAAAAACGCCTTTTATTCCTTTTGCGTCATTCTCTATATTATTGTTTATCTCACGAATTTTGTACAGGAAATTCTCAATGTCCCCAACTGGAACTTTTTTAGTTGAGTAATCTTTGCATTCTACAAGGTAAAGAATTGAATATCTTCCTGCATTTGGAGGCCAAATCTCAATTGATAAATCAAATATTATGTCTTTCTGTCTTAAATTAGAATAATATCCTTTTTTGCGGAATACTTTTGAGAATTTTGGAGATATTCCGAATTCGTCATTTTCGATTGAGTTCATAATTAAAGCATAGGAATTCTGTTCAAAAGTATCTCCTTTAAGTACTGTATTCATTTTGAGTAAGGTTCGCTTGTTGAATGTCTGGGTATTACAATTAGCAAATAAGGCTTTCATTTGCAAATTACGAAAAAAATGAATATTGGGTACAAATTCATAAACCATTCACAATTTCAATACGGTAGAATCCCTTTAAACTATTCTAAAACACTCATTTCCCGCCATTTGATTTTTTTTCTGAAAAGCAGCATTTTACCTTTGTCCCATGAAAACGACCGAGGTAAATCATTTGCTGGAATGTATCGAGAAAATATGTGATAGTGTTCATCACTCAACAAAGTTCAACTTTGAAAAGCTGAATACCACCACTACTTATACAAAGGATATCTCGAAATTTCTCCATTGTACGGATAGGCAGGCTTTCTTATTTTCAATTCTATTTTCGTTAAGTCTCCAAAGAGTGGAGATAGATATAGAGGATATTGCGTCATACTTGAAATGTTCAATTTTGACCATTTTCAAACACATCGCTGACTTCGATGAGTTAGTCCGACTCAAGGTTTTGAGAAAATCTAAGACGGAAAGGCGTCGTAGGCGATGTCCTGATAGACTGGATAGTTTGAAATTTTATGTCCCTGTCTACATTATTCAATCAATTTCAAATGGGGATGAAAAATTACCTGCACGTCAAAAAGCCAACCTGACCATTTATGAACTACTCGATGCTTATGGTAATTTATTACAAGAGAAGAGCAATGAACTGGTTTCTCAAGAGGAATTTGATGAAGAATCGATAACCCTTCTCCATGAAAGTCAACACTTACCCTTTGTTAAGTTGATACAGGGATTTAAACTTAATCGAACAGATTTACTCCTCTTACTCTATGTATGTGCTGAATTCACTGATTTCGATGATGCCAACCTTATTACTTTTCTAAAGGTCTATTGTTCAGATAATACTGAACAAATGAGTATAAGAAAGGAGTTCATCCGAGGTGAGAACCGTTTACAACAATTGAATTTGGTAACGACTCCCAGTGATAATTTCCAATCGGATAGGACACTTATTCTCACCGAATACTCGAAAGAATTATTTTTCGGTGAGGAAAAAGACCTGTTCAATGTCCAAGAACAAAAGAAATCTGATATCATTTTGTCCTCTGAGATCATTCCTCAAAAGTTGTTCTTCAATAAAAAGGAAGAAGCACAATTAGCGTTTCTAACGGATTTGCTCCAACCAGATAATTATAAGTCAGTTTGTTCACGCCTTCAGGACATGGGGATGCGAAAAGCATTCCCTATCTTGCTTTATGGGGAACCGGGAACAGGAAAAACAGAATCCTGTCTGCAATTGGCTAGACAAACCGGTGGTCGCTCGATTTACAAAGTTGACATCTCTGAAACAAAGAGTAAATGGTTCGGTGACAGTGAGAAGCTGATCAAGGGCATATTTGACCATTACGGAAAACTGGTATCGAAGTATGACCTCACCCCGATCATGTTGCTCAACGAGTGCGATGGGGTTCTGGGGAAAAGGCAGGTAGGTGGTCAGAGCTCAATTTCCAAAACCGAAAATGCAATTCAAAATTTGCTACTGGAAAGCCTTGAACAATTTTCTGGAATTTTGATTGCCACTACGAACGCAACTCAAAATTTGGATAAAGCCTTTGAACGCCGGTTCCTCTACAAGCTGGAACTGAAAAAACCAAATTCCCAAACCAGAAGTTTGATCTGGAGAGATAAAATACCGGGATTGATGGACACAGATTATCAAATATTATCAGAGTATTTGGAGCTTTCAGGAGGTCAGATTGACAATATTTCTCGGAAATACATCCTGAAAAAGATATTGACCGGTGTGAATTTGAATTTATCTCAGATCATGGATCTGTGTAATGAGGAATTTCTGGATAAACAATCGGAAAGAAGGAGGATTGGGTTCTGGATCGGGGGGTTAATATGAAAAAGGCAACCACTAACTGTCAGACTCACATGTTTTTTTCAACTATTAATTGGAATTATTTTTTAACTATTCCTTTTAAGTAAAACAATTATCCTTGAGCCAAAGTATTATTCCTTTGAACCTGAATAAGATTTTAACCCTTCTTTAATGACATCCATTCATTAACCTTCTTATCGAATATTTCTCTGTAATTTGTTTCATTAGCCTTTGGGGTTGAACAAATAACATTTTCCAACTCTGACCTGAATGAGTCATCATTTGGGATTACTTGTGCTAATATGTGTTTTGATCGAATAATAAAATGTGGTTCGACAATTATATTCTTAGCATCAATATCTCCAAATTTATGAAAAATGAATTTAGCGTTTTCTTTACCATTTTCTAAATTATAAACGAAAACCACTATCATGTCTTTCAGGATATTATTGTTATGCATTTTAGACAAGGTTTGATGTGTAAATCTTATATTAGGTGGCAGTTTGGACTTCTTGGACGTTTTGAGTTCAATGAAATATTCCTTGCCATGGACAGTCAATATTAAATCACATCCAAGATTTGTTGCTTTTTGCCCTTTATTTCTGATATCATCAAGGTCATAATCATTTCCAAGCAGGGTTTTAATCTTATCAATAAAGGCTTCAGTTCCCATTTTTTCGATGTCTTTAGTACTCATTGATTTAGTTCCTTTCTGTTCAATTTTCATTGTTTCCATGTTTTAATGATTTTTAATTATGATTTATATCATATATAAAATACCCAGTTCCTCTAATTAATAACAAAACCTATGGATACAACCTTAATGCCGCCTCCAAAATCCCCTTCATCTGCTCCCTCATCTCTATAGGTTCAACCACCTCCACATTGGCGCCCCATCCAAGGATGAGGGCGTAAAGTTCATAGGTTGGAGCAACATCAAGGCTGATGGTGACGTATTCGTCGTTTTCTTCAATGAACCTCTGCGATTCATGGATGGATTGGGAGAGGATGTATTTGCTTTGGGGTGAAGAGAACTTCAGGACAACATGTTGCGGTTTGTCATGTGACACGGTGATGCCGACAGTAGATCGAAAATATGCTTCGGGGTTGAATCCGGTGTCGATGAAATCAATTAAAGGATTTTCTTTAACATCAGTGATCCTGTCCAACCCATAGGTGCGAATGGTTTTGAGCTCATCATGATAGCCGATAAGATACCACCGGTTGCGGTATTCCTTTAAATGGTAAGGATGGATCGTATGCCGGTGGGGACGAAAGGAATTGAATCGTTGATACAGGAATGAAATTGGCATCCGGTCTTTGATGGCGCCCAGGATGACCGGCAGAAATTCACTTCCCTGGTTCATCGGGGCTTTTTCGAATTCCACGAATGGGTAGGTGGGTGACTCTTTCAGGATTCTTCTGATATTAACGGCATCCACGATCTTCTGCACCGCCCCGGAAAAGGCACTGAAAATGCTGATGTTTTTATACTGGTCAAGCATGGTCGATGCAAAAGTGAGCGCCTCCAGTTCACCTTCATTGATTGGGATATTGTCTATGGAATAATCGGGATCGGTATAATAGTATCCTCTATACTCTTTGCTGAACTCGATCGGGGCTTCATATCCCAGGTGACGGTCATACTTCATTTCATGGATGTCCTGTTCGAGCGTACGCTCCCCGATCTCATGGTCAAGGGCATCGCAGCAAGCCGCCATCAATCGTTGCTTGGATACATATTTATAATCGACCAGGCAGCGGTTGATCACCCGGTAGCGGATCAGGGCTTCTTTATTTAAAGGCATGGGACATGATTTTCTTAATCAAAGGTAAAATTTCTTTGCCCGGATATGAAAATAAATGTGAAATGCAGGTACAATGCGGTTTTTCGATGCATTTTTGCCGTGAAAACGATATAACCAATGACAAACCGAAGAAAAAACGGGATTAAAATTGAAGATACCATGAAAAAACAAAGAGATGTGTATAAACCGCAAACGATCGTGGAACATATCCAGGCTATTTCAGATGCCGCCGATGAAATCGGGTCACTCGAAAGCCTCATGCTGAAGGGGCAGAAAAGCATCGGAGTGATTGCAAAATATTTGAAATGCAGCGATGCGCAGGCAACCATCTTCTCGCTTATTTTCTCTATGAACTTTGTCCGTTGCAGCGTTGACCTGGAAGACCTTGCCAACCTCATGCACTGCAACCCGTTAAATATAGGTGCACGGATCCACGATTTTGATGCACTGATCAACCTGAGGCTGATCCGAAAAGAGCCTGTCGATAGCTCCAGGCACCGCCAGTTGTTTCCACAGGCATGGAAATATCATATACTGCCCGAACTGTTTGACCCGATCCTTCATGGCGGGAAACTGGCGCAGCCAGAAACACGGGTCGACAATTCATTTGCTTTTCTGAGAGGCATACTTGACATTTTCAACAACCATGAGAACGGGATATACTCGTACGCCGAAATGGAACGGGAAATCCATTTCAGGTTGAACGAAAATGAACATCTTCCAATTGCTGGAAAAATCAAGTCCTTCAATTTGTCGGATCAATCCTGTTATATATTGCTTTATTTATGCAGTTACTATGTCCAGAATGAAGAAACTGTTCAGCTGCCCGCGATGTTGAAATGTATATGCCCCTTGCTTGAAACGCAGATTATAACGAGAAGATTTCTGGTCCATGGACAACATGAATTGCAAGGTAAAGAATTAATCACCTTGGAAGAAAGCATGTTCCAGAGTGACCGGAACCTGGCCCTCACGGAAAAATGCATAGACCTGCTTTTTTCGGATGATAAAGTCCATATTATCCAAAAAGAGGAAAAAAAGAAGCCGGGGATCATTGAGTTTAAAAGCATCCCTGAAAAGCAGCTCTTTTTCGGGGAACGCGAACGACAGAGCCTTGAATTTATCGAGGAAGTTCTCCGGCCGGATAATTTCAGGAAGCTCATCCTCCGGCTTGAAGAAAAGAAGATGCCCAAGGGGGTCGCTATTCTGCTTTACGGTGCACCGGGTACCGGGAAAACCGAATCGGTGTATCAGATTGCCCGCCGCATTGGCCGAGACATCCAACAGGTGGTGATCAGCGAGACCAAAAGCAAGTGGTTCGGTGAGTCGGAGAAACTCATCAAGAAAATTTTTGATAAATACCGCAACCTCGCCGAAATGAAAGAGATCGCCCCCATCCTGTTGTTCAACGAGGCTGACGGAATTTTCAGTAAACGGAGAGAATCCGGTCAATTATCTGTGGACCAGACTGAAAATGCAATCCAGAACATCATCCTTCAGGAAATGGAAGATTTGAACGGCATCCTGATTGCCACCACCAACATGGCCAATAACCTTGACAAGGCCTTTGAACGCCGTTTTTTGTATAAAATATGTTTTGAAAAACCAACCTCTGAAGCGCGGTTTCATATATGGAAAGATAAAATCCCATCCTTAACCGATGATGAAACTGCATGCCTTGCCGAACAATTTCATCTCAGCGGCGGGCAAATTGACAACATCGCCCGAAAGTGCCTCATGAAAGAGGTGCTTCATGACACTACCCCGGATATGGATGGACTTTTGGGCTATTGCAATGAAGAGAACATACAAACATTGGTGGGGAGGATTGGGTTTTGATCGCCCCCTCCCCTGTCCCTCCCCCATGGGGGAGGGGGTCGTTGTACCAAATTTTTTAAACATGAAAAAGCAATTTACGGAACAAACTGAGGTTAATGAGGCAATGAATTTATCATCGTATGCATACATTGAGTATAAGGCGATCAGATTCCGGGAAGTGGGATATGAAGCGTACACTAATGATGATGCCTTTAAAGAACCGGGTGTGAAATTGCCGGCGGAGGTCATCCTCATGTTAAAGTCCGGATGTGAACAGATCAGGGACAAAAAGGGCTTGGAGATGGATCAGCCTTTCGAAGGACTTGGCATCGAAGGATTTTACAGGCTGATGCGGATGTTTCATTTTATCCCTATTCAGCAGCAGACAAGCCTGATCGCAGAGGATTTCATCATCGACAGGATCACCTTTCAACACCGGGTTTCAGGTGATAAGCAACGGATCGTGTTGTTCAACAAGGTGATAAAGCAAGGAAACGAATCACGGGAATAATAATCAGTAACAGATCAGTTATGAGAAGGCGGTTCCCGAATTGGATTGATTATGAAGACACACTGAGCTTATCGGCCCATGTTACACTGAGGAAATACGCACTCAGATTTCTCACAGGAGGCCCCGGTGTTTATAGCAAAATAAAACCTTTCTACCGATTCGGAGCGGGAATGACACCCGAAGTTTTCAAAATTTTGATGTCAGGATGTGAACAGATAAGAAACAAAAAGGGTTTGTCCATGGAGCAGCCTTTTGAAGGACTGGGCATTGGCGGATTATTCATGCTGATGAAGATGTTCTATTTTCATCAGATTGAACAGGAAATATTTCAATTTGAGGAGGGGTTCAATATCGACAGGATAACCTTCGAAAGCGGATTGGATGGGACGATGATTGATCTGTTTAACAAGGTTATAGTCAGGTCTCCGCAGATAGGCTGCATCCAAACTTCCTAATATTACCGAAAATTACAAAAAGGGAGGGATATGATACATCATTATGACGTTATGCAACCTTTAACCGGGCAAAATCATGATTAATGCGAGCCAGTTAACACGGCTTAAGGAGATATTAAGTGTGCCGACGTACTTTAAACAGGAGCACGGGCTGCTCCGGTACCTCATTCAGTATCTTCAAACCACGCCATATAAATTCAATATGGATGCCTTTGGCAATTTATATATCACCAAAGGCATTGCTGAATATTATCCGTGCGTATGCGCCCATACCGACAGCGTTTTTCCAATCAGTAAATACACGTTGAAGAGCTAACCATGGAGAACAAGCTCACATTAACAGGTAAAGACAGCGAAGGAAATCGATGTGGAATCGGGGCTGATGACAAGGCGGGGGTTTTTGTATGCATGGAATTGCTAGACCAGATGCCCGTGATTAAAGTGGCGCTTTTTGCCGGCGAAGAGTACGGATGTGTTGGATCCCGGAACGCCAATCCGGGTTTTTTCTGGAATGTAGCCTATGCATTGGAATTTGATTGCCCGGGAAAAGCGAATGTAACGCATGAATGCAGCGGGTTGCAGCTATTTGACACGACCGGTGATTTTTACCGCCGGATAAAACCCGTCCTGACAGCGCATATGGAACAAGAGCCAGTCCTGCAAAGTCACGTTTATACGGACGTGTGGCCATTGAAGCGCATGTTCGGCTTTTCCTGCATCAAAATTGCCACAATGGAATATTTTGTTTAATTTCGGGAATTATATAATACTCCCTTATCTTTTCGCCTATATGTCATCCTGGTGTTTTCAAAAAGGCAGACACAATAAATAATGAAACCACAGAAAACAAATGGAAACAATACTTTTAGTAATAATTACAGGAATATTGCTTATTGTGATTTTTCTGATTACTTATTTCCGCAAGAATGCCGGGAGTGACCTGCCTCAATTGCAAAACAAAATCGGGGAATTACAATTAAGCCTAACCACCATTGACTCTGGACTCAAACAAGATTTCAGGATAAACAGGGAGGAGAACGCTACCATTGCCAAAGATAATAGGTCCGAGTTAAATAACACATTGAAAGATTTTAAGGCTGGATTATCTGAAACCCTTAAAAACATTACAGAACAAAATCAGAATGCACTAAAGGAAATTAATATCACACTGGCCAATAAGGTAGATTTATTAATAACAAAAATTGATGATAACAATAAAGCCAACCGTGAAACGCTCGCTAACAATCTCAAGGAATTTGCCTTAGATCAACGCACCAAGATTGATGAACTCATTAAAGAACAAAAAGACCTTTCTGGAAAAACGGTTGATCAATTAGAAAAAATCACTGGAAAAGTTGAGGAAAAACTCAATGCACTTACTGAACAGGCCAAAAATGATAATATCCTGATGCGTGAAGCATTGATAAATGCGTTTAAAGGATTTCAGGAAACTTTTGATAAAAATGTAAATTCTTTTAATGACCTACAGAGGGAAAAATTTGCGCAGTTAGAAGTTAAACAAAACGAGCTGATTACCAATACGGAAACAAAATTGGAAAGTATCAGGACGACTGTTGAAGAGAAGCTGGAAAAAACTTTAAGTGAGCGGTTAGGCCAAAGTTTTGAAACAGTAGGTAAGCAATTGATTGAAGTACAAAAAGGATTAGGGGAAATGCAGACCATAGCCAGTGATGTAGGTGGTTTGAAAAAGGTTTTAAGCAATGTTAAACTGAGGGGAGGTGTGGGTGAAGTGCAACTGGCCATGTTGTTGGAACAGATACTGGCTCCTAATCAGTATGAAGCAAATGTGCGCACAAAAAAAGGGAGCACTGAAGCTGTTGAATTTGCCATCAAACTACCGGGTCGTAGCGAAGATGAAAATGTCGTTGTTTATCTTCCCGTAGATGCTAAATTTCCTAAAGATACATATGAACATCTTTTAACTGCCTATGAAAATGCCATTCCTGAAGAGATAGAAGCAGCGTCAAAAAGCCTGGAAACCACCATAAAAAAAATGGCAAAGGATATTCGTGACAAATACCTCGATCCCCCAAATACGACCGATTTTGCCATTATGTTTCTGCCGTTTGAAAGTATCTATGCTGAAGTGATCCGACGCAGCCCGCTTGTTGATCAGTTAAGAGACGAATTTAAAATAACCGTAGCCGGGCCAACAACCCTTATGGCAATATTAAACAGCCTGCAAATGGGATTTAGGACTTTAGCCCTTCAAAAAAGAAGCAGTGAAGTTTGGGGGGTACTGGCTGCTGTAAAATCAGAGTTTGGTAAATTTGGCGGCTTATTGGAAAAGGCACAGAAAAATATACAAACCGGGCTTGGCCAATTGGATGATGTGGTGGGAACCCGCACAAGAGCCATTCAGCGCGAATTGAGAGACGTTGAATCCCTTCCTTTATCAGAAGCAACAAATATTTTGCCTGAAATATTGCAGGATACTATTATTGACGAACGCGAAAATTAGAGACAATGAAGAAAAAAGATTTGATACAAAAACTCAAACAACTTGAAGGTATCACCCAGGATGAAAAAGCCTTCCTGATAAATCTCGTCAATACAAAGAAAAAATACGGTATAGTATGGGAAGATAAGGCCGAAGAGGTGGAAGAGCAACTTCGTGAAAAATTGCCTGTGTTTAGAGAAGACACGGAAAGAGCAATCTTAAATGGCGATGCAAACCCCAATCATATTTTAATTGAAGGGGACAACCTGCATGCCTTAACTGCGCTAACATTTACCCATGAAGGTAAAATTGATGTTATTTTTATTGATCCACCATACAACACAGGGAATAAAGATTTTAAATATAACGATACCTTCATTGATAAAACAGATAGTTATAGACATAGCAAATGGCTTTCATTTATCGCAAGACGATTAACTATTGCAAAGCGTCTTCTCCATGAAAATGGATTTATATTTATTTCTATTGATGACAATGAACAATCTCCATTAAAATTACTTTGCGATAGTATCTTTGGAGAAGATTTATTTGTTGCTAATTTCTTATGGAAGAAAAAAGGAACATCAACAAATGTGGAAGGTGTCCAGGTTAGCTCCATTACTGATTACGTTTTATGTTATCGAAAATCAAAAACTGCAAAAATAACACCAAGAATTACATTGGCGGAATCCAGAAAGTATCCTAATTCAGATTCGGTAGGTAATTATAGAACAACAGTAATAGAAAAAAAGAACTCAGGAGACTACAAGCGTGATACAATGATGTTTAAAATATTGGGGAAATCACCTAGGCCTGGGAAACGCTGGCAAATTGGAGAGGTTACTGCAAAGGACCTGGAACGAAAGAATCGCTTTTTAATAGAAGATGAGATAGTCAAATTGAAAATCTATGATTTCGAAGATGAAGATACTTCCTCTGCTCATCCAAATATATTAGATTCTCATGGAAGTAGTGACTCTGCTGCCAAAATGGTAAATGATGAAATTTTGGGAGTGTCTGAAAAATTTAATAACCCCAAACCTATCGAGCTTTTAGCTTTTCTTGTGGACATTGCAAATCCCTCGAAAGATATTACTGTATTGGATTTTTTTGCAGGTTCAGGTAGCACTTTACATGCTGTTATGAAACTTAATGAAAAAGACAAAGGGAAAAGAAAATGTATAATAGTAACTAACAATGAAAATAATATCTGTGATGAGGTAACATATCCAAGATCAGCTAAAGTTATAAAGGGCTATAAATTTTCTGGAAAAAAGAAGGAGAAGCTCTATTCAAAAAATATCACTTTGACCGTTTTTAAAAAGGCAGAAGAAGTTATCGACGAGCTTGAAAATATCAAAGAGAAATCGTTAGAAAAATGGGACGTCGTAAAAACAGAAATTAAGGACGGTGAATTAATTTTATGGGGCGAAATTTCTCAAAGTAAGGAGATATTAGGTTTAACTAACAATAACCTACGTTATTATACAACTGATTTTGTTAGCAGGGAACCATCAATAAACAACAAAATGGAACTAACTAGGTTGGCTACGGAGTTGCTATGCATTAAAGAAGATATTTATTCAGAATGTAAAATTTTATGTGATTATAAATTCATAGCTAATTATGCAAGGTGTTTTCAGCAAAACAACCTATTCCTTATTTTGATTTATAATGAAGAAATTATAGAAGAGATTGTACAAGTATTGATGCAAGCCATTAAAAAATTTCAAAATTATAAGCCATACTTTAAAGTATATGTTTTTAGTAATGGTCAATATCCTTATACTGATGAATTTGAAGATGTGCTAGAATATGTAACCTTGTGTAGCTTGCCCGATGCCATCTATAAAACTTACCAAAATATTTTACCAAAGCAGCGGCGAGAGTTAATTCCTGAACTTGAGGAACCCACGGCTGAGGATATAGAATTATTAATGGAAGAAGAAAAAAATTAGGATTTTCTTAAATATGTATAGTTAGAAGTTATGATTGAACTTAAAACATACCAAAGCGAAGCAGTAGATAGCCTTGTAAAAGACACATACAGTCTGTTGAAAGTTCCGGGAGCACGCCTGAAAATGGTCTTTAAAGCTCCAACAGGAGCCGGTAAAACGGTTACAATGGCCGCATACCTAAACAAACTTTGTGAAGAACTTCCTGATAAATTGGATATTCCTCGTAAACAGGTAGCTTTTATTTGGATTGCCCCAAACCAGTTACACCTTCAGAGTTTCAATGCGTTGAAATATTACTTTGCAGAATTGCGAAGCATTAGACCCATTCAATTCGAAGATATTACAGATGGGCAATTAAAACCCAATGAGATCTTATTCCTGAACTGGCAAAAAATTTCAGGGAAGGATCGGATATTTACAAGAGAAAATGAATCTGACAGGACTTTGATCAGTTTTATAAATGGCGCCAGACTTCATGATACTGAGATTATTCTGATATTAGATGAAGAGCATCTTTATGCAGGTGCACCTGCTGCTACTGAAATTACCCAGCAAATTTATGCCAAGATTGAAATAGCAGTTTCGGCGACACCAAGAGAACAAACAATTGCAGGTGCCAAGAAGATTGTTTTGATTGATCGCAATGAAGTAGTCAGAGCTGAAATGATCAAACAGGGAGTCATTCTCAATCCGAAATTGGATGCGCATAACCAGCAAGGTAAATCACTCAACCAGGTTCTGATGGAACTGGCACTAAACAAACGAAACGAATTGGCCTCGGCATATGAAAAATTAGGTATTAAAATTAATCCCTTACTTCTTATACAATTGCCCAATGATACTCAAAAAGAGAGCGTACTGGACTTAAAGATTAAGGATGAAGTGATCACATGGCTTCAGGTTAAGGATATTACACTAAATAACAACCGAATGGCCGTCTGGTTAAGTAATGATAAATCAAACCTGGATGGTATTGAGAAACCAGATAGTATGGTTGATGTGTTGCTTTTCAAGCAAGCCATCGCTTTAGGATGGGATTGTCCACGCGCAGCAGTTTTGTTGATCTTTAGGGAAATTCAGCAGGAAACATTCACTATACAAACCGTAGGTCGTATCTTAAGGATGCCTCAGCAAAAACATTATCCTGATGCCACGTTGAATTATGGCTATGTGTATACCGATCTGAGCAAAGACCAGATTATTATCGTTCAGGATGATATGGATTATATTGTGCAGAACAAAGCCATCAGGATTCAGAATTACCAATCTGTCGCACTCAGTTCCTATTACATCAATACTCGTCTTACCCGTAATCGTTTGGGCTCTAAATTCCGCAGGTGTTTTTACGAATCTGCAGAAGATTTTTTTAACGTTACCCTTGACCCTGAAAAATCCGGCACAGAGAGTATTTATCATTATAACGCAAAAAAGCTTCAGGAAAAATTCATTGAAATCAACATCGACAACATTGAAATAGCCATTCCCAGGGATGTTCAAATTCAAGTCGAGATCGGGGCGACACTGGTAAAGGAAAAAGAGCGTTTTGCAAAAACACAATCTGAACTCGACATACTGTTTCGTCAATTTAGCCGTAATCATGTGGGTAGTTATGCGAAAATAGACTCAAGCCCGGTGTTGGAATTGGCATTGAAGATGTTTTTCGAGGAATACCTTGCCATGAATGAGTATCAGTCGGTTAAAGTAATTTTATATGAACTAAACAAACCACGTTTTATAGAAATTGTTGACCGTGCCTTGCAAAAGCATGAAGCTCTTTTACAACAAAAAGCTGCTTCGGCCAGTAAAAGGGTTGAAGAAAGTGAATGGGAAGTGCCAACCGAAAAAATTTACAATGATAATTATCAGGAAAAAGAAATTGCCTCTCATGCGTTGGAGCCTTTTTATGAATACAAATCAGCCAGTACACCCGAGAGGAAATTTGTGCAGTTTTTAAAAGGCCATGAAGCACATATTGAATGGTGGTATAAGAACGGAGACAAAAACAAAGAAGATTTTGCAGTGACCTATACCGATAGAGAAGGAGTGACACGTGGTTTTTATGTTGACTTTGTCATCAAGTTAAAAAAAGGTCCAATTGCTCTGTTCGATACAAAAACCCCGGATTCTGATTCTGAATTCATTAATAAGCACAATGCATTGCATCAATATATTCAGGAGCAGAACAGTACTGGAAAAAAACTTTTAGGTGGCGTTATAGTACCAAAGGGTGAAAATGTGTGGAAGTACTGTGATAACTTGATAACAAGTGCAAAAGACACTACCGGCTGGATTTCTTTTGATCCGGCATTGATAAATTAAAAAACACTATCATGGCAAAAAAAGGATTGGATACTACTTTTGTTCATTTTGGAATCCGCAAAGAAGATATGGATTTGATAGAAGTGCTATGCACGGAACATAAACTTGATTTTGATTGGGTAAAAGATGATCTCCTAAAAGAGTTTCATGAAAAAAAAATCCGTAATCAGGAAATGGATGACAAGGGAATTGAAAAAATTATCGATAAAGCACTTCAAAAAGTAAAATAACTGTTTATGCTCATTAAACGAATACAAGCTAAAAACTTTAAAACCTATCTCAATCTTGATATGGATATATCGGTTGAGCAGGACAAACCAATAATATTGATTGGGGGTGCAAACGGTGGAGGAAAAACTACACTATTTGAAGCAATATATGGTTCTTTATATGGACTACATATTCACAATGAAAAACATTTTAAAGAACTGCTGAATGCTGGCGCATTAGGACAGGAGGAAGAAAAAATAAGTCTTGAATTGCACTTTTCGGGAAAAGTTCTAAATGAAGAACAACAATATGTTCTTACCCGCACTTATATTTTAAACCCGGCAAAACTCCCTGTTGAAAATGTAAAACTCAATATGAATGGAACCATCTTTTCCTATGGTACCTTTACTCCTCCGGCTCAAAGGGCAGACCAGGAAGCCCAGGTGAATAAAATTATCAAAGCCAATTTGCCTCAGGAGTTAAGCCGCTATTTCTTATTCGATGCCATGGAGGCGGGAAATTTGCTAAAAGAAGACCAGTTAAATAGAGTTATCAAAGAGAATATTGAGAATGTTATGGGCTTCAATAAGTATATGCAAATGGCTAAAGGTTCTGAAAGCCTGTTCCAGTCATATACAGCTCAACGATTGCAGGTCGAAAATGAAAAACAGGAATATTTGCAATTGTTGGAACAAAAAAAGGAACTTGAAGAAAAATTAAACCAGTTTCAATTACAGTTACAAGATGCATTAAACTATTCGGTAGTAAATAAAGAATTGTATGATAACCTGAAATCAGGACTGAATCAGGAATCAACGATCAAAAATAAAATTGAACAAACTAAATTGCAAATTGAAACCATTCAGAAAAAAGAAATCATATATCTGAATAAATTAGATGAATTTGTCAAAGAAATGGAATTGAATGTTTGTGTCCCTAAATTGGTTGAAGCGATAAAATCAGAAATTAACATTATTTTAAAAATTAAAAACGATCAGGAACAAAATGAAAACACAAATATTTCTCCTGAGCAGATTAGAGCCATAAGTAAGTCAATTATTCAATATTTGAAAGAAAACAGCCTTGTGCTTAAAGAGTTAACAATAAATGAGTTGGTTGATTATGTAATGGCTGTTTCCAACAATGCATCTATAACTGACAAATATGATTTTCTTGAATTTTCAGAGGTTAAGGCACTGGAAAACTTACTGAATATTAAAACAAGTAATGCTTTTCCCGCTATTAATCAGCAGCAGGTTGAATTAAATGTTTCGCTGAATCAAATCACTTTCCTGGAGGCTCAGATCGAACAAATGAAGGCTCAAATTACAGGTAGAGATTACGTCCTGTTGAAGGCTTATGAGGACAATGAAAACAGTATTGAGAATTATAAGAACAGCAGCGCAGCGATCCAAACTGAAATAGCAAAGATTGATAGGAAGCTTCACTTGTTTGACATCCAGACCAGCCAGGAACCTGATCCTAAATATGAAGCGTTAGGGAAGCTGAAAAAGTTTTTCGAAGATGTTGCGAATCGGTTACTGAAGATAAAAAAAATGCAGATAGAATTGAAAATGAAAGAAGACCTCAATATTAACCTGGCTGCATATCGTGACGTAATAGACCGTGTCGTATTATCAGAAAATCTAAAAGATCTCACTTTTAAAATTTATCATAAAGCAGGCAATGAAATTTATTTAAATCAACTGAATACAGCATCCAAACAGGTTGTAGTTCAGGTGTTACTTAAATCCTTGCATGAGTTTGGTGATTACGATCCGCCAGTAATGATTGATACTGTTATGGGAGTCCTTGATGAAGCCAGCCGGGAAACAGTATTGGAGAATTATTTTCCAGAGCTTTCACAACAAACCATTTTGTTTAGTTCAGATAGTGAAATACATATTGGCAAAGACTTTGAAAAAATTGAACCTTTTATTTCAAAAACTTTTACCCTTCAACGAAACAGAGAAAAGCAATCCACTGATATTGTTTCAGGGTATTTTGGAATAACTTTAAATAATTGACCTATGAGTTTGATCAATTTACAAAATATAAGACAGGCAGAGGGCTTGATTGATGAGTTGTATGAAATCCGATCCAGGATTGAACACCGAATAAATCTTGAAAAATATTCAGTGTCACAGAAACCTGTCTCTTTAAATGGAAATAAAATAATGCGCATTTGTTTATTGGCAGGTCTTTCCAATAAGGAGCAACGCCAACTAACGTCAATTGAGCAAATTCAGTTATCAAAAACGAGTAATCGAATTTTTGAAACATTATTTACGCTACACAATTTAGGCGAGTCATATTCTGCCTTGTTAAAATTGAGGTATCAGGGCTTACATGTAGATTGGGAAAATACCGTTTTAAAAAGCAAGATTATAAATGCCGAGATAATACGAGGGAAAGATGTGCTATTAAAAAATGAAGTTTTGGATGATTGGCTTTTGAATACTGTTAATAATTCGGGAGGTGGAAGGAATAGCGCAATTCCTTTTTTAAATTTGAATATCGGCACCTATGAAGATGAGATTCCTGCTTTATTGAATCTAAACGGCAAAGATATTTCCAATACTCAGATAATAATTGCAGGTACTACAGGCTCCGGTAAATCTAATTTACTTGCAGTTCTTTTAAATGAAATCAGATCATTATCTATTGAAAGCCCATATCCGGTTAATTTTCTTTTATTTGATTACAAAGGAGAATTTTCTGACCCGGCTAACAATAACTGGTTAAATCTATTTGAAGTTGATCGAAGTGCAATTCTTGATCCTATTATTGCCCCATTGCCATTTACCCCTTTCAAAGATTTTATAGGAAAAACTCAAAATGAAATAAATCTTTATTCAACAGAATTAGCACTGGCATTGTGTGCAATTGATCGGGCAACTATCAGCGCCAATATGAGTAATCGCCTATCCGAAGCGATAATTAATGCATACAAGAGAACTCAGAATCACCCAGTCTCTTTTGATAACATTATCAAGGAATACACAATATTACAGCCAGATAAAGATAAAGACAAAGATGATAGTGTAAAGTCCGTATTGAAACAATTAAGCAGGAACAACATTTTTGCAAAGGAGGATAGCATTGATCTTATAAAAGATAGCTTCATAGTGAAGATGGATGCTTTTCCAAAAGATGGGCCGATTGCAAAAGCGATAGTTTATTTTATCGTTTCAAAATTAAATACCATTTATGAGAAACTCTCAAAACAGTCTGTAGATGAACAATGTGTTGAACTGCGTCATTTTACAGTTATTGACGAAGCTCATTATATGCTTGGTTTTGATAATAAGCCCCTTCGCAACTTGATCGCTACAGGCCGGAATAAAGGTTTAAGCATAATTCTTGCCACACAAAACATGGATAGTTTTAAGAGTGATGTGTTCGACTTTTACGCAAATGCCCAATATCCACTGATAATGAAGCAACAATCCATCAATGATGGCGTAATAAAGGATTTGTTTGGGGTTGCAGGAAAAGACTTTCAGGAAATAAAAGAGTCAATAGCTGGCCTTGAAAAAGGAGAACTTATTATTAAAAACCCGATAGCGATTGCCTTAGGTATGGGGAAAAAATTTAAGAAGATCAAAGTGAGTCATTTGATATAGTAGTAATTTGATGGTACTTCCAAAATCCATATCATCCTACCCTAATGCTATGTCGGTCTCTTAAAATGTTTAATAATTTTTAGAAATAGCTAGATTTTCATTAAATTTTACTAAATGCTAGTACTGTACAGTTTAGCAATTAACCTTAGAAAACTACATCTGCAGCATTGAAATGACCAAAAACTCAAAACCTCGGTTCGTATCTTTCTATTATTCCGAAAATGAGGAGTACCCTGAGATTACCTGTCCGGTATGCTTCCACAAAGCAATTATTGTAGAGGTTGGTGAAGCTGTGGTTTCACCATGTCCTCATCTTGCCTTCGTCAGGCCTGATGGGCCTTGTACTTATGAATATGAATCAGATGATTTCAGCAAAAGAAGAGCAGCGACACCAGAGGATGTCCCCGAATATTGCTCAGACTACCTCGATTTTCTCGTGGCAATTGGTTATAATGAAAAGTTGGTTGTATATGAAGTTACCTGTTCCGGGATGGGATGTGGCACTTTAACAAAAACTGATTTAATTGGATTTATTTCAGAAGGTTGAAAGTTGTGTATTCTGCTGTTTTTCTGTGTTTTATTAACCGGCTTTAAAAAAACTTCCGAAAAATTTCAACAAACTGGTCTCATACCGATTATTTTGCTCAGATTTGGAGTCTGGCTGTAAATGATGGTTAACAATGTCATCGAATTCGTACAAACTGATCACATCTCTCACAAATCCCACGCACAAAAGAAAAGTCATACCGGAGTTGGGTTTGAGTGTTTTCATCATTACTTTCTGTTCATGGCTAAGATTATGATAGGTATTTATGAACTGGGTTGCTGTTTTCGCCTTGCTAAACTTTACGTTTTCGCCCAAAATTGGAGAAGTGAAACATTTTTGCTGAACTTGATCAAACAAGTTCCAGCTGTCATCCATGGTTGCTGTCGAAGCCCAATTTTCAATTCCCTCAGCCATTCTTTTGACATCCTCATCACCAATCAAATAGCTGTTATCAACCAATTGGCTGAACAGGGTAAAAATTCCCAACGGAGGCGCGGTTTTTAATTTACTAAACTGTAATAAATCGAAAGCTACAGCTTCCAGCAAACGATTATCCCCAACTTCACTTTCGATTTTTCTCCCACCTGTGGTCAGGAATATTTCCAGGTAACAATGATCGCCTTCCCATTTTATCATTTTTTTGGCTTTTTTCAACCTTCTGATATCCTTTTCGATCGATTTGAAAAATGTTGCCGCATTCTCTTCTATGAGGGGATATTGATCTTGGCCAAAAACCAGGGAATACTTTTCACCAGAAAATTTTAACACACCAAAATATGGCGTCAACTGATGAAATAGTGGTCGGTCAGGGGCTCCCCATTTTGTCTCATAGAGCATTTCGAAACATTCGGCGAGCTGGTAACTGGGTAAATGATATTGTGCAATCGTGTTATAAGGTTCTGGTCTGTCCTTTATAAAATGATAATGGTTTTTTCTGAAACCTGCCATCAAGAAGGAACTTTCATTCTGTGAAAGGAACTTGACCCTGAAATCATGTTCCAATATAACCTTCATAAAATCATCCATAATTGCATTCTTTTTTAACTGGTTTGGTTCATTTCAAATTTCACCTATAATATCCTTATAATACCAATGAAAGGATTGACTCTAGACACTGCCTGTTGGCAGCCTGTGCGACATCCTTTGTTTAACGCCAAAAGGCGGTTGATCATGGAACGAAGATAGGAAATAATTCTCCTTGACCTTTCGTTCAGCTATTTTTTCGCAATGCCGGAACCAAGATGCTCTGCAGCAATAGACATCAGCTAATGTGCCATAAAAGAATATCTGCTTTTTTTATCTCAACAGATAGTCCCGACAAGTGTATTACAACATAGATTACGACAAAGGCTAAAGCCAGCAATAAAATAATTTTCATGGCATTCAGCATCCTTCTCCTGTAATAGCCAACAAAATAGGCCAGTGAATTTAAAACATTCATAGTTTATGAATTTGGTTAGGATTACTTTACACGGATATTAAATTGTTCATCAACAGGTGTCATGTTGATTTCATTGACGATAAAACTGTTATCGGGTTTAAGGATACATTGGATGAACGATTTGTTAGCCCTGAATTCCATGGCCTTTACAACTGCATACGGAAGATCCGGGTCCAGCAGGATCATGCAGGGCAATAGCTGATCCCCATTTTCATGGTCAACCAGGCAGCATTCGTCCAAGTGTTTAACCCTGTCCTTCTCAATAATAATTTTACCGATAAGGAACCGCATGGCGAGTTCGTATTCCGAGGCTGCACCGGCAACCGGAAAGATGATCGCCTCTGTGACTTGCTGTTTTAGCATGATCTGCTTCAGGTCATACCATTTGATGACCGCGTAATCGGAAGGATTTGTCTTGCAAATTGCGAGTGAATATTTCTTCATATGTTTGGTTTTGTTGGTTTTCGAAGATTATATGTAAAAGCATTCTGCTACACACGACTATTTTTCTTTATAAACTGACGATTTAAATTTTATTCAGCCGGTGGAAAAATGAATTGCAGCAAAGGTAAATAAGCACTACGCAATCTATTTATGTTACCTTTTTATGAGCCGGGAAAACGCAAAATAAACAATTTGACCACTGTTTTTCCGCTCCATAAATACATTATGGAGCACTGTATTACCTTTGCACCATCAAAATTTACACATCATGCGAATCAGGGGTTTAAACGTGTTAAATTAAAATGCCGGAGGCATGATATTTTTATAGCAAATGATTGCCAATGATATCCCTGAATGCCGAAGGCATGACATAATAATATCAACCCTTGATTGACATTTATCCCTGAAACAAAAACTTATGCACTGTCTGATCTCTTGTATGGTATGTGGAAAACAATATCCGGCGAATTTCTCTTGGTATGTCTGCGACAAATGTAACTTCCGGGTTTGCCCGGGTTGTGTGGCATATCATAAAGGCCCTTATTCTTCGGGAGGGAAGAAATGCAGTCAGTGCCAGTGGGGATATTTAAAACCCGCGAAGTGACCGAACGACCATATTTTACAACTATTAATTAAACGCTCACTAAAATAAAACCAATGGATGATCTTGATCTAACACACCAGACAAACGCAGGCATACCCAATAAGCAAATGGACCTGGTCGGGGCACAGAAAATATTTGAAACGTTACAAAGTTCAAAACATACGCAACTGTTCGACACCTTGGTGGAACGTGCAGTGATTTATTCGCGGATCAGGGTGGACTGGTATTATGCTGCCCTGGATGAGCAGTTTGATCTGGATGTTGACCGGACCATTGCCCATGATGAATTCATCAGCTCCTGTATGATGTTAAGCAAGAAAATGAAAGAAACTGGTGAAGATTCAAAATGGCGTTTAGCCATCGGGAAAGATCGTAAATCCAACGGGGATTTTGCATGTTTGCTGCATGCGGTGATCGGGATCAGGGCCAGGTGAACTGTACTTTTATTGTGAAGAGTCTCTATCTGCAGGTTTGTCTCTTTCATTGCGCTCTTTGGAATAGTCGTCATATCTGTGTAAAGTGGCGTTAAGTACTTTTAACACCAGGTCTGTTGCAAACGGAGGTCCTGTAACCACAACCTTGTCTCCATATGCAAGCACGGCTTTCCGGACAAAATCTTCGTTTATAATGACCTTGACGGAAATCATCAGGTTATGTTCATCCATGAACATCGTCCTCTGAGAATCGTGAATTTTCGTTGCAAGTACTTCATGGGCGACTGAAATGTCATAAAGAAGATTCACTTCGTGAGTCCTTTTCGAAAAATCAAGATGACCTACGGAATTCCTGATCCTGAGAAAAAGCCTGTTTTTAAAGGATTCATTGAACGTATAAAAGCGGTCACTGACTTTTAAATTTGCAACCCTGTCGAGACCATAAACAGCCTCCTTTTCATCTTCGGCACCCAGAACATACCAGCGGCCGGCAATCTCTTTCAATGCATACGGATCGATAAGATGGTTGGTATGATTATTGAAAAGAAGAAATGTAAAAGTGATTCTCTTTCGGTCAACAATTGCATCATAGATGGGGGCAATCCATTCACTGCCGCTAAACTTTATCTGTGGTTCATAAAAGATAATGCGTTCACTTCCCGGCATAGGTCTTTTCAGGTCGATTTCAAGCCGCGACATGATTTTCTCAAGCGAATCTTTAGCATTCCTGAATGCAGCCGTGTTTTGAAAAAGTGCCAGTTGATCAAGCGCTCCGTATATCGTCTTTACTACCTCATCGCTCATGGGGATATCAAAACTGACATCAGGGTCAGTATAGTAATAACCCTCTTTAAACTTAGTCCGATCGTATGCAATGGGCAAATCAAATAAGTGCCGCATCGTATCAATATCTTTCTCGAACATGGATGGGGAGATGCCGTATCCTTGCTCTTCAAGTATTTCAAGTATCCTTGCTTTTGACTTTGTTGCATGAAGAGATTTTGCCAGAATATTGTGAATGATCAGGTAGCGTTTGTATGCATTTTTATTTACGGGCATGTAGGTTTTATTGGGAATCGGGATATAAAAAGCAAAGTTAAAGGAAAAACGATGAAGAACCGATCGATGGAATTCCAAAAAAAATAATTGTTTGAGCGCAATCATACCAGGGGAAAAGGAAATTCACTTAAAGAATAGTTTAGCAGAACCAGCGCTGAAAGCGTGAAATTTAATAACCGTGGGTGAAGCCCACGGTTATTGATGTTACGCCACTTCGTGGCGGATTGTTGACCAAATCTTCGCTGTGATGATTGCACTTAATCAAAACAACATTAAAAAATTCCAATATAATTAGGTTGTGGAGTGCCGGATTAATTTTGCAATTCAAACAATATAAAACGATAAGCCATGCAAATTGAAATGAGTAGCCCGATCCTGAAAAGCATAAGCGCAGTATACGAAAAAAGGGAAGACCTCTTTAAAAACCAGGAACTGCTTTCATCCATCGGGGAAGATATTTCAGTTTTAACGGAATTTTTCGGGAAGGATCAAAAGACGGCCGCGCTTCTTTCAGTCATGATCTGTAACGAGATCATGGAGGATTCGGATTCCATCAACAGGATCATGCGATTGATGGGGTTTGATCCCCTTGATTTCATTGCTGTAAACCGTTCGGTGACAGAACTCAGAAAAGATGGCTGGATAACCATCAAATCCAGGGACCGCCACTTTGGAAATCATTCCGAGTTTATGGTTGCCGAAGAGGTGATGGAAGCCGTTGCACAAAACAATCCCGAAAAGTTAAAAGTACCGGTACCGGAAACTTTGCCGGAAGTATTGCCGGCTATCCGGAAAATCATCCAGGCTGATCGTTATGCGAACAGCAATTATCACAAAAGGGATTTTCTGACTGAAATTGAACGGTACTGCGTTTGTCCGTTCGTCGAAAAATTGTTAAGTGACAATAACCTTAAGGAAATTGAAAAAATCATCCTGTTTTTGTTCAGCGCCGAATTCCTCCTTGGCCAGGAGGAGTTTAATTTGAATGCCACGCTGGAGTCATTGACGGGCGATTCTTCAGAAACACGCCATTTGCTTTGTCAGATCAGGGATCACAGGAGTGCAATTTTACGCGATGGATATATTCGCTTTGCCAAGCCCGGCCTAGCGGATCTTTCCTCTGTGGCGCTTGGCGACAGGATGCTTGCCGGACTCGGCAATGATTTGAAAGCAAGAGGAAATATAAAATTTACGTCGCGATACTGTCAGATATTGTATCCTGCTGAAATTCAGGAGCAGGAGTTGTCGTTTAATCCCGGCAACCAGAAGTCGATCGATGAAATATTACGCTTCACCTCTCCCGAAAGCTTTGACGACATGGGGGCAAGATTCCTTAAAAACGGCATGAAACCAGGTCTGACCATGTTGTTTTATGGATTACCGGGAACCGGGAAAACTGAATTGGTAAAGCAAATCGCCCGGCTCCATGGGAGGACGGTTTTGCAGGTTGAAATTTCACAGATCAAGAATATGTGGGTGGGCGAATCGGAAAAGAATTTGAAACGGGTTTTCAACGAGTACCAGGCTGCGCTGAACCATTTCAAGACCACACCCATTCTTTTTTTCAACGAAGCTGACGGGATATTAGGGGAAAGAAAGCAAACGCACAGCTCTGTTGATCAGATGCTGAATGCCATGCAGAATATACTGTTACAGGAGCTGGAGGATTTCCAGGGCATATTTATTGCGACCACCAATTTAATTGCCAACATTGACAAAGCATTCGACCGGAGAATGCTGTACAAACTGAACTTTCAAATCCCGGACGAAGCGACCCGGTTCAAGATTCTTAAAAATGAATTCCCTGACATCCCGAATGTTTTGCTGCTGGAGATCAGCCGAAAATACATGCTCAGCGGAGGACAGATACAAAACATCAGGAAGAAGTTCTTAATCGACAATATATTGTTTGCCGAAACTCCTGATCACAATATACGGCTGCTCCGACATGTAGAGGAAGAGGCCCGGTTCAGATCAAGAAAAAGGAACATGATTGGATTCAAACGAAATGATTCCGCAACAAACAATGAATCGGTGGAATGATTAAATTTAATAGATTTCTGCTTTTAATGACCTCTCCCAGTCCCTCCCCTTGGAGGGGAGGGAGACGTTATTCGTTGATTGTTATGGTTTTAGTTTCAGGCTATGCGGATTAATATTGTTTTTTTTAAAAAGCAATATCGTTTTCAATTCTGGCAGAAGGGCTCCCTCCCCTCCAAGGGGAGGGACGGGGAGAGGTCAGATACTTTTTTTAGGCTGGCAAAGTGCTGACAGGAATACAGGCTGAACATTGAATTTACAAGGATAAGTGAAGTTCATGAAAAAACTCTGAAAATTGATTAGTAAGGTATAGAAGCAGCATTTTATGCAGTTTTTTTCTGTCAGGCATGAAGGTCATTTCAATTCTACTATTTTACCCAAAACGGAATAGAGAATCGTCTTGCGGGTAACCTTTTTACAAAGTGCAGCTTCAAGCATATCGGCATAGGCATCAAGCTGACCAATATAGATCCCGGCAAAGTGTTTGCCCCCCTCAGTTATCACCTCGGTATAACTACCGGGATACGATTTGTAGTCTACGATAAGCAGTTCATTGTCAAACTCCAGCACGAGATCGGCCGTGCCGACCATTATACTCTCTCCAACCCTGTTTCGCATGGGGAGCTCGCGGTAAATGTTTGTTGGGTTAAGTTCTTGAACCCATTTTGCGATCTGCTCAATAAGATGAAGTATGTCCGCTGCATTAACCTGCCCAGTCAGGTTATGCCGAGAGATAATGGCTGCAATCTTCTCTGTTCCAGGATTTTCAGGCCATAGGTAAAGAATATCATGAAGACAGTTGCCCAGCAAGGCTTCATCTTCCAGATTGCCTGTCCATATCCGATGGTTAAAATCGCGTACCAGCTCCACCCTTATGGAATGCGCTCCTACGAGTTTGCTGGGCGAGATATATTTGGGTTGATCCTGTGTTGTTGCCCCAACTTTTTCAAAATAGACCCCGGGCTTGTAATCATTCCCTTCATATTCAGTGCTGAATTTCGTACGGTCGTCCTTCATCACCTGATAATTCACTTCCACCCCGTGGTCAAACAAGTCAGCAAACTGGTTAGCAACCAGCTCCTTTGTTTTGTTTTTTAAACTCCATGAATCACCATGGCCGCAGGAAAGGATCATCCAGGCTGACTCTTTCTCTTTAAAACTGGTGGATACAATGTAATCCCTGGCCCTTGTCATGCCTACATAAAGCAGCCGGGTCACCTCATTCCTTTTAAACCGCTCGGCTTCCTGATATAGTGCTGTTGCTTTGATGGTCTCCTCATAACCAATTATTTTTTCCTTCCTGCCGAAAGGCCAGAAGCTGAAATTGATATAACGGTTGAGGAGGGGATCCTGTATATTCAATACTCCGTCCATCTTTACAGATGTTCTGAAGAAATCCTTGTGCATAAAACCATCGTTGTACTGATAATCCAGGCTCGTCAGGATAACAAAAGGCCACTCGAGTCCTTTGGCCTTGTGATAGGTCAATACATTCACTGCATTTTCACTGGCAGAAGCAGCCTGATTGCTGCGGTCTGTGTTGGCGGTCATCCATACCACAAATCCGATAAGGCTCGGTGCAATACTCAGCTTTACGCAGTAATCGTCATATTCCCAGGCATATTTCAGCACTTGCTGCATGTTGGCCAGCCGTTGTTCAGCGTTTCCCCATGCTGAGATATGCTTTCTTATCTCCAGCACGGCAAACATCTTCTCAATGAGCTCGGGTACTGAAAGGTGCCTGGAGTGACTGGCAAACTGATCCAACTGGACGATGAACGGATGTTCCTTTCCCCATCGCTGAATATAATGATAATAGGCCGATGAATCTTCCTCTGTTCTGGAAGGCACACCCGCCAGAAATTCCAGTCTCGCTTCAAGCATTGATTCAGCAGTGATCTGATCGCTCTCTTTGACCAACAGCATAATTTCCGTGAGGGATAGCGAGTTGGAGGGATCTGCTATGTAATTCAACAGATTGATAAGCAGGCGGTATTCTGCCTTTTCAGGCAACCCGTCAACAATGGCAGCCACTTCAAGTCCGTTATTAAGTAATTGGCCGGCGATGGCTTTCACTTCATCATTCTTCCGGCATAAGACGGCAACATCAGAAGGCCTCATGCATCTTAACCCACCACTTGATTTATCATGGACCATTAATCCTTCATTGAGAAGGCTTTTGATCCGTTGGGCAAGATAATAACTGAATTGCTCTTTGTTTCCGGTACCTTTAATTTTATTAATAAAGTGCCAGTGCTGCAGTGGCAGATGACCATTTATACCGGTAAATCCATCCTTCTCATCGCTCCTGACTGGGATTAGGCCAATCGTTTCCTCAGGAGAGAGTGTGACACTGGCTTCATTCCCGAATTTCTCATTTTTCCATCTTTCCAGACCATCACCATCCCCAAGAACATCCTCTCGTCTTACCATTGCAGAATATGACTGGTCCTTCAGCGAGACTTCAAACATCTTATTGACCAGGTTAACCAGACCGGGCCTCGAACGCCATGAATTTTTGAGTAACCGAAGTTTCAGATGCCCTTCACTTTCCTTATAAAAAAACTCCAGCAATTTGCTTACAAGGATCGGATCGGACCCATTAAATCCGTAAATTGCCTGTTTAGGGTCACCCACCCAGATACTGTTGTCAACGATTTCGGAGAGCTTCAGAAAAATCGCAAGCTGTACCGGATTGGAATCCTGAAATTCATCTACCATGACAAGTCTGACGCTCTGCTTCAGTTCCGCTTGTACCTCTGGCTTGCCAATCAACTCCAGAAATCTCGTCTCCATATCGGTAAAGTCAACCAGCCCGTTCTCACGCTTATACTCATCAAATCTTTTTATGCAATCGCGTACAATTTTAAAGACCAGTTTGATGTATAGAGCAATGTCACTGAACAGATCTGCAGACTGATAGATTGAGCCCAGTGTACGAAGAAGGTTCAGGGAAGGCTGATGGGTATCATCTGTCTTATTAATAATATCACTGGCAACATCATAAATATCAAGCAGTATCGGGTAGGAAATTTTCGAACTGCCCAATGCTGCCTTCAGCTCCGATCCGTTCTTCTTCCTTTCTCCGTTTTTTGTATCAGGCAGGTCCTCAAGGAAACTGAAAACCATATCCAAATCGCCTCTGATAGCTGCAATATCTAACGAGACTTCCGCATGGACACCAAATACAGACCTTGGAAATTCAAGGGAGTTCACATAGCTTAACCCTGTTTCACCCAAGTCAGTAATATTGTTTCTACGAGCTTCCCCAATAATTGTTCTGACGTGGTCTTTCCATTTATTTGGATCAGACTCACTGATACCAACACCTTTATATGTTTGGAACTGAAATTTCTCGCCCAGTTCAGCTAATTGGTTAAGCTCTTCCACAGAGGGTATGGAGGAGATCGCCTGAGAAAAATAAAAATCGGTATCTTCATCAGAGAGCTCCCTGATTTCAGGAGAGAAGCCGATCAGGTAGCAGAATTTCTCCATCAGGCGATAACCAACCGAGTGCACTGTTCCAATCCAGGCATTCTGTAATGCAATAGCGTCTTCCGTTTTGCCATTTTCGAGCAGTTTTGTAAAGGCACGATTCCTGATCTCTTCTGCGGCCCGCTTGGTGAAGGTGGTTAGCATGACCTGGTCGCCACGGCAGGTTCCATCATTAATAAAGCGGTATAGTTCACTGGTAAGACTATATGTTTTTCCGCTCCCGGCACCTGCATTGATAAATGTTATATTTTTCATTTTGCTGTTGATTTCCTATTTTATCTTTCCCTTGAATAACTCCAGACCGCTGTATGACTCGGTGGATTTGGCCTTCTTATAGGAGTCGAGCGGAATAAGGTTTTGCGTCTCAGCATCGTTATGATATGCCAGTTCCTCGAGGTTGTTCCCGTCTCCTATCTCAATCTCTCCCTTACCTAATTCATCCCAGCGGTAGCGGAAAGAGTTGCATGTCCGTGCAATCACACCGGATTCAGAGAATGCTCCTTTGCCATCGGCAAGTACGACGTTTGGACCAATAAAAGAATGCCGACTGTACAGCTTTCCGCTGTCAAACATAAAGAAGGCGGTATACGGCATGGTTTCAAGCAGCGCAAAGTAAACAGCAAGCTGGACGTCCTTACCCTCATCGATCTTTTTCTGGTATTTTTTATTATTTCTTGTCCACTTGAGATCAAAAATGAATTGTTTACCCTCCCGATTCTGAAGCACCAGGTCCATCTTTCCTGCTACCTTGCCGATTCCGGGAATCTCTTTATCAGCCGGAAATTCACAGCCGATCACCTTCAGGTTGTTAGCCCGGATAATCTCAAACAGGGATTTTATGGCAAATGAGTATTTCCTCACAAGCTCTTCATACTCGAATTTCATATCTGAGAGAAGAAAAACCAGACCCTCTTCCCGGATCTTTTCATCCAGCTGCTGCCTTATAAACGCCCCATTTAACGAAAATTCAGGGTCATGGTCTTGTTTTGCCAGAATAGACTCAGTGGCTGCATGGGCAATGATCCCTTTAAGCGTGAAAAGTTCAGGTAGTGTAAATGAGTTACCGCTACTCAACCGCCCTTGGTATTTGATGACCCATTCAAAAGGATGCTGGATGAGGGTATCGATGCTGGAGGCGCTCTCCGTTTCTCGTTTCTTCAGCTTGTCTGGGTTGTTGATCTCCCACCGGAGTTTCTCCAATGGGAGGTTTGCTTCACGGCTCATCCGGAATCCTGGTGCAAATCCAGTAAGTACCTCAATGTTATCTTCTGTGGTGGTTACTCCCTCTGCACCCGGCAACATCGTTATGATCTCTGACAGCATGGGGTGATTGGATACCTCTTCCCCATTGTGTTTATCAACGGTAACAAGAATACATTGGCCAACGGCTGCCACAACCCCTCTTTTTTCCTTTTCATATGCAAGTTTAACCTGATCTTCAGGGGAATAGAGTCTGATTCCCAGGTTGATCAGGAAATCACGCTCTTCCGGGCATAGAAAACGATATTGCCCGGCTTTTATCATTGTGTTGTAGCAATCAAGCCACAGCACAGACTCCGGGTTTCCAAGGAGGCAGGCAGGTGAAGCAATGCGTTCCACTGCCTCTGCCTGTGCCGTCTGGTTCGGGAACGAGGCTGGTTGATAGATACTTTCAATGATCTTCATAAGACGGACAGAGGTTATTTGCTCTGCCTCTTCCTGCAATTTCTTTAGCAAGGCTTCTGAGAGTCTGCTTAGATAAGCGAACTGGTCTTTCTCCTCATCACTGTGGTTGTAAACTTCGAGCATTGAATGTTTGTCGGCCCAGTTTTTCAGAAGGGCATAGACATTTTTAACCTGCCTCACATCGGCATCTGGATCAAAATTGAAATCGAGCAGGAGATCCACCTCCGCCCGTTTTGTTTTCAACCATTTCGAGTCTTTGCCTGCATTCTCTTGTTCCGCGAAGTAGCGATCGATGATCTCTTTCCACTCCGTATTGTAAACCCCGGGTTTTTCAATCAACCGCTTTGCCAGGGAAGCAGCCAGTGGTTTTGGAATGGGCAGGTAGGGCGACTGTAGCAATGACAGCAGGTTATATACATTCAGCGGTCCGGTGAGGCTCACAGCAGCAAGTTTGAAAAGCTGCACAATGAGCGGATTGGAATTATTCAACTTGGATCCCGATGCCGGAAGTCCGTTGGCCATGAGGTAGTAGTCGAAAATTTTATTGTCGGTACTGATCACTAACGGACGGAATCCCTGTCTGACCTGATCTGCAATCAGGTCGGCTGCATAATGGTTGTCTTTCAGATGCAGTAATGCAAAGGAGTTGTCATCGGCCAGTGGCTTTAATGTTTTTCCCTTAACTGATTTCCCGAGCAGTAGGGTTTTAACAATGCCAAGATTGTTCTCCCCTACCGATATGTTTTCGTTCAGATCGCGTATCTCTATACATGGCATTAAAAGGGAGAAAAGTTGTCCAAAAAAAGGATGGAGCCATTCGGGCTTGTCGTATACAATCAGTTTAAACCCGTTTATTAAAGGCCTCTCCTTCAGGGCGGCCAGCAAATCCTGCCAGCGATCAGCAATGCCGTAATGAAAAAAATGATTAGCAAAGTGTTTTTCGACCCTAGCTAACACTTCCAGCCGCTGGGGCTGACCTTCCGGGGCAAGCCGCCTCCAGCCAAGCAGAACCAACTCGTCGCGCCATCCAAGCAGATCCTTTGCAACCCCCATCTCATCCGTGATAAAGGATTCGGAATAAAAGGCGCCAGGATTGTCTTCAAGGTACTTTTTCAACGCTTGTGAGTATCTGCTGACCCGATCAATAGCATCAGGAAAATTGCCTGTAAGCCCCACCTCCCTTTCTAAAAACCCAAGCAATCCCAGTGAGCCAAGCCAGGTTACATTGATGGACGGTTCTCTCTCCAGGCTCGTACCCAGGGAAACACCTTCGTCGAAATAGTGGGAATAATGTATTGTTCTCATTTTTTACATGTTAATTTCATCAAATAAACCTTTGCGCTTAAAAGTTTTTCCGCACAAAACAAAAGTTTTTCCGCAGAAACTTGAATGGAATACAAATTCATCCATAAACATATCGCCTGAAGTTAATTGCCTTTATTTAGGCCTCATCTTTGTTTCTCTTTCCAATTCGGTTTTGATTGTTGAAAGAATGGAATTAATATGGAATTAATATGATGAGTGTTTAACCTGTCCCGGTTGTTCAGCCAACCTAAAAAGTGGTTTTTTAAATCTTCTGTTGTTATTATTTCTGTCACATCCGTTGATCCCAGATACCGGGTCAGATTAATCTCCGTGCAGTTTGTAAGTACCAGCACCTTCTTGGTGCCTGGAATTTTTTTCAGATCTCCTTCTATTTTATTCTTCGAATTCATAGTTGTCACTTGGTAAATGCCATTAGCAGAAATAAAATCCATGCCGCCGTCACTGGAGTACGAGACAGAAAATCGTTTTAACCCGAAGCCTAATGAATCAAAATATTCTTTGAGGATTGAGAATGAAAGCACCTCAAATACCTGCCCGAAATTTCGGAACCGCCTTTCATCAAACAAGCCCAATATATAATTAAACCCATTTCCCGGTTTGTTTTCTTCCAACAAGACATCTATCTCCTGAAAAAAAGCTGAATAAATTTCATTATTCTGTTCAATACATTCTATGATCTGGACACATAGGTCGTTTATTTCTCCTATACTCTTGCCGGATACAAGGTCCTCCCTAATTAGATATTTCCTGTTACGCTCCACAAAAAAATCATTCTCCCGGGCTCGCCTTTCAACATAGGCGAAATAAAATTTTTGTGTTATGCCATATTCTTTTGCAACAATTCGGTAACCGACATTAATTTCACGAACAAGTAGTCCCCTGTATACAGCTTGATGCTCCCTGGTATTGATAAAGTCCTTCAACACCACATAAAGCGTTGTTAGGGTTGTGATGTTTTGTCTATTACTTTCAATAATTCTTTGTAACATTATGCATGGGATTTGATCATGGAATCTGTCATTATTTTTTTATAAATGATTATCGGGATCCCTTATAAAGTATTCATTCTCTTGATAGCACTCTCCCTAAGTTGAAGAAATATTTTATGTTCGATCTGACTTGTAATCAGTGATCTGTTCGTTGTTTTCATCAAGATCATAGTATACAACTTTCTCGGGATCTTTGTAAATATCGACACATGGTTCTGTGGGTATTATTAACACTACCCGGTTAGAATCCCACCCTGAATAGTAAATATATTCACATCCCAATTGTTTGGCAAGTTTTTTTGTGTCTTCAACCTGATGAACTTCATACAGAAACATTAATTCAGTCTTTTCCTTTATTTCATTACCGTTATTATCTAGTGCATGCGAACCACTTTATATATCAAGTTCTGTCCGATCAATCCTTCTGCCTTAAAATAAGGTACCGGAATAATAGCAACCTCATCGGGGGATTCAAACGGATCTAGGAGCCAATTCCCCATAGTGCCGGGCTTTTCGATTTTATCGATCAATTCCCCTGATGGAGCGTAAATCTCAAAAGCATAATTCAAGTATTTGGATAGTCTTTTCATGATTATATCAACTTGACTTATTGTCAGTTATTATTTTAATTTTCTGCTGCGTTTTATTTGCCAGAAAAATTTCAACATTTTTGAATACTTCATTTGAAAGGTATACCTGCCTTATTTGTCAGGTTTGATAATAATTTCCGTTTCCCATTTAAAGTGTTTCTGGGATAATTTATTATATACTTCTCGATTAACGATACATGCTTGCATTATTTTTTGTTCATACATGATCAAAATGGATTTGAAATCTTTTGGTTTTGTAACTATTAATCTTTTCCTTTTAGTTATGATAACATGATGATATTTTTAGTTCCTGAGGTGTTTAAAGAATTTCATCATAGTGATCTTTTTTATTTTTTTCCCCTGGATAAAAAACAACTTCCATTTTTTAATCAAAGCTGATCATAATATGCTCCTTCATTTGGATTAAGGCCAATAGCTATTTCATAATCTGACCTTGCACCTTCCAAATCGCCAAGTTTAAATTTTGCTTCTCCACGATTATAATAAGCCGAATTTGCGTGACTTGCCTTATTATGATTGACCAATTCAATGACCTTCGTACAGGATTCAATCGCACCTAAATAATCTCCAGTTACCGAAATCTGATACCATCCCTTCTCAAAGAAAGGGAAATCCCAGTCTGGACAAATCTCAGTCAACCTCGTTAAGTCAATAATAATGTCTCGAACATTTTTTTGCATGATTATTTGATATTCATTTCTCTTACACAAATCATCATAATTAAAATTTTCTTCTAACCTATCGAGTGAATAAGCATCACTATTTTCCAATTTATCTAAATCTAACTCGTAATAGATGTATCCTTCTAAGAAGCTTTTTATTTCTTTAATTAATTTTATTTCGTTAGATTTTATAGCTTTTTCTAGCGCAGAAATTAACAATTCTGCAATTGCCCTAATACAATATCCTGTTACATGCCCTTCATTAGAAAATTGGTCATATTTAAATTCAGCAATATCATAATAAATCTTTGGGTTTTCAGGGTCAAGTTCTATTGCTTTTTGGAAATCTGCGTTCGCTTCATCTGTTTGTCCAACTTCTGCTCTGGCTTTTGCCCTTGCAAAGTGCATCATTGAATCTGATGGATTGTTTTGTATGGCGCTTGTCGACAAATCAATAATTAATTCATAATCTGCTTTTTCCAAGTTTACTAAACCATCTATTTTATTATAAAAATCCTTCCATTCGGGATTAAGCTGAATAATTTTGAAATAGTCAACTATTGAACTCCGATAGTTTAACCGTCTTTCTTCGCTGATATAATTATCTGCTTTTTTTGATTTCATGGTGCTAATTTCTTAAGTTTCTGATATTTTATGGAAAATGTATTGCTAAATTATACATTATTCAACTCCTTTTCTTTATACCTGATTATTTTATATACCAAGGAAGTAAGTAGTGCTATCTTACCCCAGTTGTTGTCCGTCATATTTCTCTTCTTTCTGGACATCAACAAATGGAAAACAAACAACCAAAGTTTCTTATTATGAAGTCATCTAACACATACATATCCATTTCAATGAAAGATTCATGATGTTTTTTATAGAAAGAGATTCTGTTTTTCCCTTGGCTTAATTCCCGATAAGATTTTTTCCATTTTTCCCTGAGTACGCATGATGTGATTCATCACGATCTCCCTTATCTGTGAATTAGGAAAATCCTCATTATATCCATTGACACCGGAGGATTGATTCATGTAAAGTTCAAGTAGGGGAAATGGCCCAAATTTAGCCAGATTCTCGCCCAGATCATCAGCCGAATCTTGCTTGAATAGATATTTCTCGTCAATTTTGATTTCAGATTCATCAAGCTCTTCGCTTTCATAATCAGACAAAAAGTCAGTTATATCTTCCATGTCGTCTTCAAAAAGATATCCGGCCGGAGGGGTCCAGTCATTGGTTTCATTATAAATGTTGATGAAGATGTCATCATAGCGGTTATCGCTGCTCATGACCTCATAATGATCAATAATCGGCCTGCTCGCTTTCAGGGGCAGCGAACCCAGCCGATGATATAATATATGGTATCCCCCGGCATTAACCAGGTTGTTAAGAAAGAGCCGTGATGCAACAATGCTGTTCAGTTGTATCGGGTTGTCTGGGTTTTTGTCATAGTCTGCTTTCATTTCAGTGTCTGTTTATGTAAATCCGATGCAAAGATATGATAAAAATAATAATAATAAATTAAAATATTAACGAATAGATAAATAATTAATACATATCTTTGTTGACAGAAATAAATTCAAAAACAAACGTATATGTTATTATTACTGTTACCACAGCTAAAACAAGGCCGGCTCAGGGATTTCTATGAGATCCGGCAGGGTGTCACTGTTTCGCAATCAGCTGGCAAGGGACTTTATAAAGCAATAAACCTTTCAGGTATTGACGCATGCACCAAAATGATCGATGGAAATAAGCTTGTTGCCTATGACCCTGTACGGGAGGTTGGTTCTGATAAATTGCTTGCCAATACCGACTACCTCGTTTCCGGTAAAGGCGAGGTAAAAGGATATTCATTGCTTGATGCCGGTGAATTCATTCATAATTTAACATTAGATGGCTCATGCAAGGGAATTGTTGCTTCAAACCATTTTCTGGTCTTACGGCCAAGGGATATTTCAGGATCAAACATGGATGAAATCAGGTTTGCCCATAACCTCCTTAATATCCTAGTTCCCGAATTCAACAAGATTGCATCAGTAAAGGCAGGCAATTCAAAATTTCTGACTATTAATGATCTGGGGGATTTGAAAATATCTCATCCTTGGTCGGATTCGGATTTTTTTCGACAATATTCGGATATCATGACCAGATACATTCAAAAACAGCATGAGCTGAATGAGGTAAAAATCGAACTGGACAACTTTAACCGTGATTTGGCTTCACTTGTGAATCTTGAGACCATGTTCAATGTGTAATTCGTGTTGCTATCAAACATAATTCATGTAAATATGGTCCTTGAATTTGTCTCTTCCCCGCGTGCTTTGCTGTTCAACGGCAAAGCGAACCATTTCGTTAACCCGTGGCACCTCATCATTGACACGGATATGGAAGCCATCACGATGCGCAAACGGAACAACAATTTAATCAGTGTGAGCGAGCAGGTAATATCATTTAAATATATCAGAAGCATACAGATAAACCGGCATCTGGTAGGAGCCGATGTACATATTACCCTTTCGAATGGGACTATTTCGGTTTATTGCCTCTCGGTTGATGACGCACAAGCTATCAAGCATGTTTTACTAGAGTACAACCGCAACGCTGAAATCAACACACTGATGCTTGCATGATCCTTGTGAAATTAGTGTTTACAACGCTCATTGAGTTTATTGGAGGATTATGGTGGTCAATAAAACAAAAATAGAATCATCCGTTTAAGCCGAAAATATGGAAAGTGAAAACATACCTGTACATTTCTACTTTTGCCCGGACCCGGAAGATGTCGAGGAGGATATGATTGCAGATTTTCCGGGCAATTATGATGAGGGAGATGCTGCCGGGAAATGCTTTTTCAATACAGCCAGCGAAGTATGCCGTACTCATTTTGTCAGGGCTTATCAGAACCTGTCCCCGCTATTGGGAGATAAGTATCTCAAATCTTTGTCTGTTTGCATAGATCTGTCCGGCATTTTCAATGCAACAGCGTGCTATTTTTTTCATTGTTCGGATGATAAAAAGGGCGAGTACCATTTTGGTGCTAGTCCCAGTGCCCTGACTGCTTACCTGAAAAACTACTGGGATAGTGATTACATCCTCTCCCCATTTTATCAGCACCTATGGGAGCACGAACTTATTCATATGCTTGATCATGAACATGCCGGATATAAATTCTCAACTGAAAGTGCTAATTATAAGGAATTTTGGATACAGTATATTCTTTCTTTCCGATCGGAAGGCCTCGCTGAATTATACGACCTGATGAAGGGCCATAATCCCATAAAGGATATGAATTCTGCCAGAAGCAAATTTCGTTCTGAGATTTTCAGGTTAATCATTAAAGGATGGTATAATTCTGAGAACATCCAGAAATCCAAAAAGCAAATCAGTGAATCTGTAATTTATTACTCTGTTGGTCAATGGATGGTTTTGCATGCTTTGGGTTGCACTGACAATACTGAGTTGAAGTCCCTTTTGCAGAAAGTATCCTTACAAATCAATAATGGATTGGAAGTAAATGAACAGGACATGTTCATCATTATCAAACAAGCGCTCGAACTGGATGTTGATCATTTTATCCATTGTCTTACCGAACGCGGCTCAGACGGTCAGGTTTTTATCAGTCCGGTCGTTCTGAACGAGATCCCAAAGCGGATCATAAATGACCGGAACCGCCGGCATGGCAAAGATCCTGACATTGTCTATGAAAATGATGATTTGAGACTAGTCGGTTTGTTCGACCGGATATGGTCGGAAAACTCGATCAGTTATTCTTCGTCACTTGGCAAGTAAACCAGGTTAGCGAAAAATCAACTGATAAATAATATAAGTTCAATCATTTATGAAGACAACCCTCATTATACATCCGCTAGACCATTCCACAATATTCCTTTGCGGTATATACGCCAGCCTACCGGATAAAACAGTCATCACAGGCGGCATGACCAAAGCGGAGGTGCAGGAACAGATTCGCTGTCACGACCGGATCATGATGCTTGGTCATGGGTCACAACTGGGATTGTTTTCTGTTGGCCGGTTTCCTGATGCCTGTCCGTACATCATCGACAGCGCTACTGTCCGATCATTGAGGAGCAAGGCCAATAGTGTTTATATATGGTGCAACGCCGATAGTTTTATGCGGGAGCATGCTCTCACAGGATTCTTCAGCGGGATGTTCTGCAGTGAGATGTCTGAATGCCGGTATTTTGGCGTGGAAAGCACGCAGGACCTGGTTGATGAATCCAACTATGGGTTTTCCGAAATCGTTGCAAAACACCTGGATGAGCCACCTGTTGTTTTTTACAAAAATGTCCTGCATGAATATGGCCGACTGGCGAGGAGGAATCCGGTGGCTGAATACAACCACAGTCGGTTATATCTCAACCTGCTGGAACCTTATATGTTTTATAACAATGTAAGAAATACGGCATAAATATGGATAAACTGATAGTATCAGGTATCATACTGGTTCTTCTTTCCTGCAGCGGATGCAATAAGAATGAGCATCGGACAACAGCAAACAAATCATCTTCCCGGGAACATGTAAAAAACGCCAGTCCTGAAAAGAAAGTCATTTATATCCTGCCATTGGGGTATGTGAACCCAGCATACGTTAACGAAATAGTATTTGCGGTTAAAAAGTTTTACGGATATGATTGTGTTGTTTTACCCCAGGTGAACCCAACGGACGACATCATGGCTGCAAGCCGGATGAGATACGAGGCCGGTAAAATTCTGGCTAAGTATAACTCCAAAAAGTATTTACTGATTTTAACAACTGAGGATATTGCGTGCAGAACCGAAAAATCATCGGAATGGGGAATTTTCGGACTGGGATATATGCCTGGAACCACTTGTGTAGTATCGACTTTCAGGTTAAAAAGAACCGGCGGTAATCTTGTTCCCAATGCTGTTTTACTGGAAAGACTTGATAAGATATGCTTGCACGAAATTGGACACAATCTTGGCCTGGACCATTGCCTGAATGATCCCCGATGCATGATGAATCCCGCAGATGGGACAATCAGGCAGGTGGACCGCGAAATGATTTGGTTTTGCGACAAGTGTTGGATCCATTTAAATCGTTAACAACGGTTTCTGTCTGAAAAAGATACAAATGGCATATATTCCTTTTACCAAGACAAATTTACCATACGGGTGGTTGTGGAATATGTTCAATGCTCCAATACAATATAAGGAACAAAAATGGCGTACCAGCGAAGCCTTATTTCACGCCATGCGTTACGACGATCCTAAAATCCGTGAAATGATCCGGATACAAACAAGCCCGTTGGTGGCAAAGAATAAGGTGAAAAGGATTGAATATTTTGCGAAAAGAGTTGTCGAACCCATGACATCTTACTCCGAAATGAGTGGTATCGTATGATCCGAAATAGTCCTTTAGGGTGAAATTCGAGATCCCAGAGACTAAAGATAAGTAACAAAAACAGACTTTTCAGCACTAATTAATCAATAATTCTTGGTTTGACAGCCAACAAGATCTTTTCTATTTGTTCCGATGAAAGTTCATGAAAATTATTCATTAGAGACTTGATTAGAGAATAAGGAAAATCCTCAACACATCCATTTGTTCCAAATGAGTCAAGTAAAACCCTTTCGAGGGGTGGCAATGATTTAATATAATCCAATTCTACCTCAAAGTCGCAGGGATTCGGAGGAGAATCAATGAAGACATATTTCTCATCAAAGTCAATAATGTCTTCTGGATCAAGTTCTTCAAGACCTTCACGTTCTATAAGCTGAAAGCACATCGATTCCGGAAAAGAATCAAAAAGATAACCTTCAGGCGGCATCCATTTACTTCTCTCATTATCAATATTTATGAAGATGTCATCATATTGGTTGTCACCGGACAATATTTCATAATGATCAATAATTCTTTCCTCATATCTCATTGAACCTAGCCGATGAAAAATGATATGATACCCCTGCTTGGTTACAAGATTATTCATGAAAATGATAGAAGCAGGAACACTATTTAATTCGATGGGATGTTCAAGGCATTTGCCATAATTGTTGGAGGTTTTCATATTATTTGACTGTTCAGGTGAAAGGAAAAAAGATTTATAAATCTCGAATTAGGAACGGGACTCCATTTTTTAATGAACACAATAAACGAATGACTACCCCTAATTCACTCACAAAAGGTACAAATGAGCTTTTTGATATTATATTTCTAGATAATTTGACATACACTACCGATAATAATTCGCATTCCCAACACACCAGAAGAGTGTCTTTTCATTTCGAATGTCAAGATTGTGAAGCATCCAATCGTAGGCTTTTGCTTCATAAATGTAGTCCAGTTCGAACCCTTCGGTTACATTCCCCTTTACTTTCTGGGGGTATTTGAAACCAGTTCCTTTGACATAAATATAAGGCACACCTCCTTCTATACTATTGATTTTCTCATTTCTGTCCATTCCAGAAATATGTACCACATAAATTTTCTTGATTTTTTTACCATACTTCTGGATTCCACGTAAGATACTACCAGCAGTAATCCCGCTCCCGGTTGGAATAACGAGATTATCCAACGTGTTCGGAATGTTTTTTACCTGATCCGCGATACAATCAATTACAATTGGATTTTTTTCGACATCAATGCCAAACTTGATAATAAAGAAGTTGTTGCCAGTTCCGGCTTCTTGCAGTTTTATCAACCGATTGGTAATAGCGTTATCAAACCCTTGGTTGATAATTGATTCGGCAATACCATCATTCTGGCGGATTTGATTGATAAATTTGTTTTCTGCTAATGTCTTTGGGCTAAGGTTACCATATCCAACAAAACAACCGAGATTATATCCCTTAGCCACCCGGCTTATTATCATCCCTTGTGGAGAGTCCTTTTGACAAGTAGTGGCAACCTGACTGTGATATTCTTTACGAATCAAGTCGAGATTATTGTAAATCAAATTTATTGCCTGTCTGACTTTACCCCCGTTGAGCATCTCACCCGGAAAAGGCATGAAAAGATCATCACGTTTGTACAAAACACCATTATACTCCTGAATCGGTGTCAATTCAGCAGCTTTCTTGATCAGTTCATCCATAAATACTTCGTTTCTGTAAAATTAGCAATTATACCACAACATCACCTCTCTGAACACTGGCACATAAAAATAAAACATAAATCCGTAATTAACAATCTTTTAACTTTCTCAGATCGCTGCTAACCTTTGGCTCCGTCAAAGTTTTTTTCATTTTTTTTGATTTTTTCTTGACTCAATTTTTTTTACAAAAAGCGCTTCCCCATATTTGTCCCGGTATTATTGTAACACGCAGACAATGAAGGACAAAGAAGTAATTACACTCAATGGGAAGGTTTTCATCTATTACAGTAATAAAGGATTAGTATTCCGCTATCCAACTGGAATTGATACTAAACAACAGAACACCCCAGAGAATCAACACATCATCCAATCACTGGTCAAGAAACAACGTGATATTATCTACCAGTACCGGATGGAGAATGGCACCAACCCATCAAGGGAGTACGTGAAAAGTAAAATGAAAGGTGAAATCCTTTCCTGTAACGCCACACTTCAAGATTACATCAAGGAGTTCATGGGTTTCAAGCAAACAGAGGTAAAACACGGGAACATCAAACAACAATCCATATTGGATTATAAGAATCTGCAAAGTTCAATATCCAACTTCGAGAAAACCACTAAAAAACAAATCCAATTGACCGGGGTGACCGAGGATATGGTCAATCGTTTCAAACTATATCTTATCAAAAAAGGGCTGAACAACAATACAATTAAGAAACGATTGAAAAGTTTCAAAATCTTCCTAAACTATTGTGAATCCAAGAAATACATGCGTTTGAATTTCGATTACTCCCGTGTAAAAATCAAAACTTATGACCCCACCATCGTCACCCTGACCGAAGATGAATTCCAGAAACTGAAGGCGTGGGAACCGGGTAAGTACCAAAAAGTGAAAGACCTCTTTGTTTTTGGAATAATGACATCAATGCGTTACTCAGATATAATCTCGGTGAGGGAACATCATATTATAAATGGTAACATCGTCAAGAAATCGGAAAAGACCGACATCCAACAGATCATCCCGTTGACTAAGTTATCCAGAGAAATTTTGGAACGATATGATTTTAACCTACAATTGTATACCACCCAATCTTATAACCGACTGTTAAAATTGATGGGGAAAGAATCCGGCATCTTCGAGAGTGAAGTGGTACTGGTGGAACAAAGGGGTAATCAAAAATTGGAAATCAAAAAACGTAAGTGGGAGTGTCTGGAATCACATACGGCTCGGAGAACTTTCATCACCCGTAGCATTGGAAAGGGTATTCCGCTGAATATCATCATGGGAATTACAGGTCACACCCGGATTGAAACTTTATCGAGGTATATGGATAAGTATACTCCAACGAATGGGTACAGGGAGTTGCTGGAAGGATAGAATCCAATTGGAAAATATTTGATGAATTTTGTGCCAGTTCCATTCTTAAACATTGGAGAAATCAATTAAGATTACATTGATGTAATAGTCCAGTTTTACAGAAAACGTCTCACTTTTGTTTTATAAATTTCCCATTCAGCACCAAATTTTTCTGATAAAAATTTTTCTTCCCCCAAAATCATTAGGTAATGTGTCGCGATACAATACAAACCAATGAAAATATTCAGAATGTTTGGAAAGAAAATGATGGAGGAAAGAGTCACCAGTAACACTCCCAAATACAGGGGATGCCTGCTGAATCGATATAATCCTGATGTTTTTAACTGTGTCCTTCTCAGGAAGACCATATCTAAGGGCGGATCCCAATCCGTAAAACGAAAGCAATAACACAACGGTTGCGACACACAACATACAAGATCCAAACCACGACATCCATAATGGAACATCCACCCAGCCAAAAAATGGAAAGATTGCTTTAAGCAACGCAAGGCCCCAACAAATAAACTGGGCGATTTTACCAGAATTGAAAAGGAATGGGTTTATTGATGGTTTTCCCCATAAACCACCCTCCTTCCCGACAATTCTAAAGATGGTAATAATATATCCGACCCCCATGACGATAAAAGCATAAATAGCAATGAGATTTGGTACAGGATGCATGTGAGTTTTTGTTGTAAAGTTAGGAACTTCTCATTGTCCTTGTATAAAGTTGAATTCCATTCCACGAGTGAATGGAACTCCCCAATGATTATCAACACATTACAACTTTTCGAGTCAAATATCCATCAAGAACTGAATCAATACATCTTTACCCGCAATAACTCGTCATTGATAATCAACGTGTTATAATATTTTCAATTCCCGTCAGGGGTATTGCTCCTGAAACCTGATAATTTCTCTCTTTCTTCTTCTTTTCTGGTGGAAAATGACCAGAACCGGAAAATTCCGGGAACCACATTCGATTTATCCGAATTTTTAGATTTCATTTTCAAAACGACACCTTTTGGCTTTTTCATGAATTAAATTTGAGGCTCATCATAAAAGACAAACTGATATGGAAAACGAAAAACATTCTTCCACAAGGGAAATCAAAACTTTTACACTATTTTACAATGGTATGTTTTTGTTAAAAGAAGAAAATGGTCTTTATCCAATTCTAATATATCCTGATGATCTTGCTTTACTCTTTCAAACCGAGGGAGCTATCAATTTGGTTGATGACGATGATTTAAATCTATTTTATGGTCATGGTTACCGGTTCTCAAAATCGACTTTGATTTGTGAAAATAGACGCGTTTGTTGTGATTACTATGACGAAGAACAAAATACGATTGGGGTAGTGCCCTGCCATGTAAAACGAATCTGACATGAACTGGTAAATGTGAAAAATGGGAACCTTCCTTTAGAGTTTGATTACAGAAGTAGGTTTGAATGTCTTTCATTCATCGATAATAAAGGTTCGTTTAACATCCTTGCTCCCAACATACCAGTAAAATCTTCCGGGGAGGAAGTTTATCGCCGGTACTTTGTTTTCCCGGATTCCCGGTTTGATCCCTCGCCACCATACAAGTTTATGATTGCTCTCAGAAAAAACGTATAAGTTAGTAAAGGTGTCGGTTTCCAGTTCCCAGCTAAACAGAATTTCGTCTTTTCTGCTAAACATCACTCCATCATCAGGTGAGTTCAATTCAATTGGTTTTCTCATGGTACTATCAGAGTCCTGATGCACAGTAATTCTGCTGGACTGATTTACCTTTTGTATCGTATTTGAATCATTCAAAGGAACGTGTTTCAGAATTGTAAACATTTCCCCGGGTCGAAATACAGAGAGAATAATGAAAATTCCGATGATTATTACTGCAATAGCACCCCAGACAAGGTAATTGGGTTTTTTGAGGATCGAATATTTCCCTTCAATTTTAGGGTTAGGTGTCTCTGCAACTATGTTTTCGGAATCAACATCACCAGCATCGTTCATCATCTCGGGAAAAGTCTTTCTAAGTCTGTATTTCCTTGCAAATTCCCTGTCCTCCCCAAGCCGCATTTCAAAATTATAAACCTCAGCAGGGGTTAACTTACCATTAATGCGCCTTTCAATAAGGTCAATATCCTCTTGGTTTGTTTCCATTCAAAACGATTAACGTTCATTCTCAGAAGGAGCCAACACCTTGTTTCCATTTTCAAAGGTATCCAATTCTTTCAAAAATCACTAAGACCAATGGGTCAAGGTGAAATCAGGACAACCTTCTTCCGGAATTTTCAAAATTAATCCCAATCACGATTTTGGTCCTTCGTATCCTTTCCAAACCAAACGCTATTTCGGTAAATAAGTTTTTGAACGACATACTTTGTCGGGTTCTAATATTATTTTTGATATGATTCAAATGATATTAACATACCGAAAATTGGGAAACATCAAATGGTACAAAAATTGCCAATAGCAGAAGATTTACAAGTAATCCTTGATTCTGACGATGTACATCTATTTCTTAAAGCAGCTGATTATTTTGTAGCTTTGCTTAGACGTGATGATATCGACATTATCGATTTTATTGATGAATCCTGCATTGGTTTGTCCGAATTGTATTATAGAAGCAGACTTCTTCCCAAGATTTCCTCAAAATATTCCACAAGCTCCGACTATGACCCTTCTTTAATTGAATGGGGATATGCAAGCACCATCGATAAGGTGGATAATCTTTTAATATTTTATGCCATAAATCCTTATCCAGATAGTGAAACAGAAGATTCCCCTTCAATTGAGAAAAAATCGTTGAGTACTGAGTTGCTGTATGTTTTTTTTGATGTTGCGGTTTGTTTGGGACATATCTCGAAAGGTACAAATGAAACTGTCGAGCAGGCATTAATAACTTTCAAATCAAGTTTCGATCGCCATTTGGGAATTAAATGTCTCAGTGTTCTTGGAGCATTTCATTATTTGAGCCTTTGGAAATCCATAAATTTGAAAACTGGTTCAACGACCTTGACATGAACCCTTTTAACAGGAGTTGAATGAGTTTGATAAAAAACGAGTAAATGGAAGAGCACATTTTTAGCTGGAGTTTAGACGGATTTGGATCGACACTATTCAGGATCAGTGAAAATGGTAAATATCGTTTCATCAACCGATATTCCACAATGGATATGGATGAAAATGATGTCTGGAGTAAAGGTAATGTTGAATATAACTCATTTGAAGATTTCTGGATGGATTTTACTGACCGGCCAATCTGGCTCCGCTATCGCCCCATTTTTGTTCACAAAGATTATAAACCGTTCTTACGGAAATTTTTTAACGACATCCCTCAGGGATCGCTAACAATGGGGGAAATATGTAGACTAAACCTGTGGCTATTTAAAATAGATTGATTGAAAAGTAAAATCTATCTCTGATTTTGCATCATCAAAAAACGCCATCAAAGTCTCTTGAATATGAATAAATACGATAAGTTGTTTATAAAACAAGCCCGTTTGGGATATTCTAACTTCATGTACCGGTATGTAAACGGTAAATAACAATGCGAGATTTCGGCAAATAAGAATGCAAGAAATCGGTAAATAAGGATGCAGAAATTCGGTAAATAAGAATGCAGGATTTCGGTAAATAAGCATGCAAGTATCCTTCCT
>Ga0209083_1000627_pt1 | contig 49471 bp, 36 predicted proteins | sample AM7aDNAmetaG_FD_184132 | JGI IMG/M metagenome (GOLD analysis project Ga0209083, IMG submission 184132) | Freshwater microbial communities from Finland to study Microbial Dark Matter (Phase II) - AM7a DNA metaG (SPAdes) (version 3) | ecosystem: Environmental > Aquatic > Freshwater > Lake ...
CCAATCCTAATTTGATCGGCAATGGACAATCCACGACAGAAATATGGTAATCGAATGTCAGGTCAAAGTTGTGGCGACCGGAGATGACCGCCTTGTATTTGTCCATCACCAACAGGAATGGGAAAACATCAATTTCGTTGCGGAAAATCGTGAATTCGGCAGACAGGGAGTCCACCTTGTTTTGTGTTTTCTTACTGAACATCAGCTTCTTGGCAATTTCAGTAAAGGTCTCCCCATCCATCAATGTCAGGTTGTTCCCTTTAATTGAAGAAGCCCCTCGCAATGTCGATTTTTTCACATTGTACATCGAGTCGAGGTAGGTCTCCACCGCAATATGAAATTCCCCCCTCCCACCGAAAGACCGGAGCATCGGCATCAACGAGTCGATATCCGGGATCATCGTCAGCAATTCCCCTATTTCAACATCGAGCATATGATAGTCCATCCCAACAAACAAATGGTTCTTGCGCGGTGTATTGTACAAGGCGGTCAGTTGCATTTTTGCAGCGGGGGTTTCAAAAGTAAGTCCGTCCAGCAACAGGTTTCCATCGTGAAGTTGCACCTTCCCAAGAATATGTGTCGCGGAATCCTTCGCAAATGTGGCCGTTTTAATATTGGCGTTCAGCGTCACATCAATCCCTTTGGGAACCATATAGGGACCTGTATAGGTTGTGTCGCTAACTGAATTTGCTTTCGTTTTAACTGTTGCCGAATCTCCTATTCCGCTTGTCAATGCCATCAATTGCGTTAAATCGGTCCGGTCCGATTTAAATGTGAAGTTGCCACGTAAAATGGAATCGCCCCTGAAGTAGGACAATACATTGTTCAGGTTTCCAACCAATTGAAAATCAGATCTGTCAATTTTTAATTTTCCTTCTTTGATCGAAAATGTCTCAGGCTCGAAGTTCATTTTGACCTGTGGGATCTCAATCGGATGTGAAAAACCTGCCACTGTGATTTTTCCCTGTGTTATATCCACAAAACCTTTCACGAGCCACTGCAGGAAGATGTCTTTCTGTGAATTGTCGTTCAGGATGTCAGTATCCAGATTGATTTTTTTAATTGTAGCCGAACTTTTTCCCATCCGCGTTTCTATTTGATCACTATTGTAGGTGAGGGCGAGCCGCGGTTGCTCCGGATGTTCACTTCTTGGCGATAACGAAACCTTCCCCATCGGTTTGGCAACAACAATGCTCATCGTATCCATCGTAGCAGAGAAGGAATCCATACCAAATGAGCATTTTAGATCAGGAATCCTGGACGCATTTCTGGCGTCGGAAGTTTCGAGGATAATCGCTGCATTTTGAAGCGATGCAGTGTAACTTTTCAACTTACCTGCTACAAGATTGTCGGACAGGATATTGGCAAAAGCAAATTTTGTGTCTTTGGTGGAGGCTTTTGGATTGGGGAGTGCAAAATCAATTTTCGATTTATTGGTTTGCATCGACAAACTGTCGTAGGATGCCCTGAAATCAGTAAGCGTCACCGATCCCGACAATTTCATCTTTTCAATTTGCATCTTCTGCATCTGGGATATTGAAAAAGCCGACTTCACCGTTCCCACAGCCTTGCCATTGACGGCAGCTTTCATATCCGAAGGGATCATCGACCCAAACTCGTCAAGGGTTAATGAGGCATTTGTGGTAAAATCGCAATAAATATCTTTAAATAAATGACTTACAACACCGTTCATATCAATAGTTGATTTTGGTGTTTTGGCCTCAAAACGGTTGATCTTTACAAACGAAATTACATCGTTATGCAAATCGGTGTAAATGTTCAGGTCTCCTTCCATGTCGTGTAACGGTTGGGGGAAACCTGTATATTTCATCGTTCCCTTTTCCAACAAAAGGTGGAGGTCCAGCAAAGGCATCACAGAATCATTATACAAACCTTTAACTGCACCTTCGGATGTAAAAAGGCCATCAAGTTCAATGCCTTTCAAATAGGATTGGTAGGAAGGCGGCACCATTGCCAGAATATTTTTAACCGGCCAGGATGACAGTTTGTACTTCATATCAGTAACAAAACCTTGTTTGTCGTTCCTGACAGTACCGTTGACCGAAAATGAAAGGTCGTTGATCGAACCAGTTGCATCCTTAACTCCTGCCAACGTCTGCGAAGGGATCATACTGACGGGGCCATCGAACTTGACGGATGCCTGCTGAAGGTACTTCTCTCCCTCATATTCCATAGAAACCAATGCCGTGCTAACATTTACATTTCCATTGATGTTATCTGTTGTAACTGTCCCTGTAATTTTGGCAGCAAGATCACGAACGGTCATATCCACCTTTAACGATTGGTCTTTGTAGTGAACATTGACCTTGTTCAGCACAACATTTCGGATGTCGATGGTGGGCAATTTGGTTTCGGAGGTTCCGGAGGAAACTGATGTCGAAGTTGAATCTTTGGTGGCAATGTCATAGTTTGTATGTCCCAGACTATCAGAATAAACCGTAAAATAACCACCTGTAAGCTCCAATCCGGCAAGCACCAATTCTTTCTTTTTCATCCATGTGGCGACATCCACAACACCAATGAGCTCGTCAATCTTGGCAAGGGTATCATTTGGGGTTCCGGCCACGGGATTGATCAAAGCAAATTGTTTGACCTTTATCCCAAAATTGGGGAAGGTGCTGAAAAACGTCAATTCAACTGAACCAACCTGAGAACGGCAGGCAATGTACTTTTCAGCCTGTTTCCGGACAATGGGTGTGAGTTTCTCAGGGGTGAAAATATACCACAAAACAATACTGAGTACAATGATCAGGATTGCCAATAAGGAGAATACAGAAATAAGAACAATTTTTCCAAATTTTTTCATAATAATCCTATTAACCTTATTGACAATATGTTACATCAGAAATATTTCTTCTAATTGCTTACCTTAGAAAAGGCGAAGTTGACCCCGAAATCATCATGGTATTTCAACGATGTGGAAGTCAATTCTGTCACGGTATAAACTTTGGGTACCGTCCCCCCCATTTGTAAAACATGGATATGGGTCAGCTCAGCTTTTACGAGTGTCCAGGTAAATGCCTGAGCTTCCGCTTCAGTGACATTATCGGCTGTATCCCATGTACCGCCAGAACCATTTGCGAGGTACTTGTAATATAAAGTCCCGGATCTCCATTTCCCGGTCAACAAGGATTGATCGAATGAGGTTAGCTCCGGTTGGCAGGAGATGACCAGAATGGAAATCACCATACAAATCGCGAAATACAACGACGATTTGTTGGTCCTGAATGCACCTGCATTTCTTGGGATTTGGTTCAAATTGATAATCAAATGTTTATCGAAGACGTTTTCCATTCTTGTCATATTGTTTTATTTTCAAATTAAGATGCAAAATTAAGGAAAAAGTTGGGTTCTTTCCTGAATTAGATGTCATAAATAAATAAAGTGTTAAAGATCTTAACCGGTTCATTCAATTTGTTGACATTTTGATCTAAAAGCTCATTTTCATTGAAATGAACCTCACATTTTCAAATCTTCAAATCCCCAAATTTTCAAATTCGCGTTCTCATTTTGGAGTCACCGCCGGTTTAAATTTTACCGTGATAAAAGTCGATTCTGACGATCCATTTGATCCCGAAGCATCGCTGCTAAAACCACCGTATTTACTAAAGCCGCCGCTGGTTCGGCCACCACCCGAACGGCCATTTCCTCCGGCACCACGACCGCCACCAGCTCCCATTTCAGAACCAGGCGTTACGCTACTTCCACCAGGTGAGGACATTCCGGCAATTGCTGGTATAACAAAAGTGACCGAAAAAACCTTTGCATTGTCAGCCGGTGAAAGGGTAGCTTTGTAAAAGGTTTTGAATGGGATCACCGCTTCATAAGTCATTACCCCAAGTTTGTCCCAGTCGATTCCGGCAGAAATCCCTGAATTATTGTTCAATGGTGTCAACCCATTTATGGGAGCTTTGAATCCTACTAATTTCATCTCCTTTAGACTTGAACCGAACCTGCTTTTTAAAGGTAGGTTGTCAGGTTTTCGCACCTGAATCAGTTCTTTAAGTGAAACAGAATCCTTGGGAAAGACTCCTTTAGGCTGTTTTGACGGTACCGGAAATAGGATCCCTGTATGCTTTTTGCTTTTCCCCAACGTATCGATCCAAACCTCAAATCCTGCACGGAAGAACCTCATCTGCTTTTGCATATCATCAGCAATGACACACACATAAAGATTCTCAGCGTCATTTGTGACCGTGTAATGCAATTTACCCGATTCGTTGAAATAGCGTAGTGGTACTTGCCACTCTTCGGGATTTCCATCAACTTTAACACTTTTGCCCTGCCAGACATTTTCATAAATAGTTTTCGAACAGGAAAGAAACAAACTTGCGAATACAACCGTAAATAGGATCAATTGAATTGGTTTCATTTTATTGCTGTTTTGGTTAAACCCATTAGACAATAACAAATTAGCGAAGTTTAAAAAGTTGCAAGGCTATTTTCCAGTTATTCATTGATATTTTCATTTTTATCCATTTAAAAAACTGACAAATGTCACCTTTAAGGAGATCTAAGGAATCAAAAAAAGGATATTTTTGGGCTTCGTAAATACTTAAAAATTATGAGCAATAAATCATTGTTAATTTCACTTCTTTTTGCCGCTATGACCATCGGAAGCTTCATTGCCTGTAACAACAAGGAACAAAAACCGGAGGAACCTGCCATCAATTTGGCAAACCTCGATAAAACCGTCGATCCTGGACATGATTTTGATGCCTTTGCCAACAATGGTTGGAAAAAACTCAATCCGCTACCAGGCGACCGGGCAAGGTTTGGTTCATTTGACCAATTGGCTGAAGTAGCCGAAAAGCAGTTGAATGAACTCGTTAAAGAAACTGCCAGCACAAAAAATGAAAAGGGTACAGTTGCCGATAAGACTGCTACACTTTTTAATCTTGGAATGGATTCCGCAAAACTTGAGCAGCAGGGTATTGCCCCTTTAAAACCTTACCTGGCAGATATTGATAAGATAGCCTCCATGGAAGATGTTGAAATTGCCATAGCTAAATTTCATAGTTATGGATTTTCACCATTATTTGGGTTCTATGGCTCTACTGATGCCAAAAACAGTTCTATGGTGATTGCCCAACTTACCCAGTCGGGAATCGGAATGGCAGACCGTGATTATTACGTCAACGACGATGCACGCTCCAAAGACTTAAGGGAGAAATACATCCTTTACATCGGGAAAATGTTTAAGCTAATGGGTACCGAAGAGGCTTTGTCGATGAAAGATGCTGAAACCATCATGAAGATGGAGACACGACTTGCCAAAGCGTCCATGACACGTCTTGAACGTCGTGACCCGCACAAAACTTACAACAAGACCACAACCAAAGGTCTGATTGAGCTATCGCCAGCTTTTAACTGGAACAGGTACTTTGTTTCCCAGGGAGTTGGCGATCCGGGCGAGATCAACCTGAACCAGCCAGAATTTTTGCGCGAGGTGAGTGCTATGCTTAAAGATGTCCCTATTGAAGACTGGAAGACCTATCTTACCTGGAACCTTGTCAACAATTCGGCCGCTTATCTTTCAGATTCATTTGTAAATACCCGTTTTGATTTTTACGGAAGGGCAATGTCGGGGACTCAACAGATGCGCCCACGCTGGAAACGGGTACTTGAAACTACAAGTGAAGCATTAAGTGAGGCAATTGGTCAATTGTATGTTGCAAAATACTTCCCCACCGAAGCAAAAGAAAGAATGGTCAAACTGGTTGATAACTTGCGTATCTCATTGGGTGATAGGATTAAAAACCTGGAATGGATGGGTGCTGATACTAAAGTTAAGGCTCTTGAAAAACTGAATGCTATCAATGTGAAAATCGGATATCCCGATAAATGGCGCGACTATTCAAAACTTGAAATTTCGGACGATTCCTATCTGGCAAATGTGATCCGCTCAAACCAATTTGAAACTTCTTTCAACTATTCCAAAATCAACAAACCGGTTGATAAGACGCAGTGGTTTATGTCGCCACAAACTGTAAATGCTTATTATTCACCCGATATGAACGAAATTGTCTTTCCGGCGGCGATCCTGCAACCACCGTTCTTTTTCCTAAAGGGTGACGATGCGGTCAATTATGGTGCAATTGGCGTGGTAATTGGTCATGAAATGTCGCACGGTTTCGATGACGAAGGGCGCAAGTTTGACAAGGTCGGAAATCTGACAGATTGGTGGACCCCAGAAGATTCAAAACGTTTCGAAGAAAGGACCAAAGTTCTGGTTGATCAGTTCAATGGTTTTGTAGTTCTTGACTCAATTCATGCTGATGGCAAATTGTGCCTGGGTGAAAACATCGCTGACCTTGGTGGATTGAACATCTCCTATCAGGCCTATAAACTGGCTACGAAAGAGACAAAAAATATAGATGGCTTTACTCCAGACCAGAGGTTCTATCTTGCTTATGCACATGTGTGGGCACAGAACATCCGTGACAAAGAGATCCTTCGCAGGACCAAAGAAGATCCGCACTCTTTGGGTAAATTCCGTGTGCTTGGACCATTAAAAAATGTACCCGAATTTTATGCTGCATTCAATATAAAACCTGGCCAACCCATGTACCTCGAAGAGGGACAAAGGGCCAAGATCTGGTAGCTGTTTGTTTTAATGTATTGAATTTCTGCCAACAATATAAGGAATCCTGTCCAAAAAGTCAGTTCAGACTTTCTGGACAGGATTCCTTTTTTAGAGAGTAGAGGAATGCCTGGATAAACGATTTTTGATTTTGAGACCATCGCAAATTTTCTAACTTTGCACACACATTGTTTAACGAATACCCATTACATGTCATGCTCGAAAATCTTAAACATCAGGTTTACAAAGCCAGTCTGAAACTTTTGGAGCAAGGACTTGTCATCTATACCTGGGGAAATGTAAGCACCATCGACAGAACGAGCGGACTTGTCGTGATTAAACCTACGGCAGTCTCGTATGAGGAGTTGATCCCTGCAGATATGGTTGTACTGGATCTCGAAGGCAACATCGTGGAAGGAACCCTCAAACCATCGACAGATACTAACACCCATCTTGAATTGTATCGCAATTTCAAGGAGATTGGAGCAATTATTCATTCCCATTCGGAATACGCCACAAGTTGGGCACAGGCAGGCAGGGGAATTCCCCCACTAGGGATTACCCATGCCAATTTTTTCAACGGAGAAATTCCATGTACACATCCTCTTGGAATTAAGCAGGTTGAGAAAGACCTAGAATTGGAAACCGGGAAAGTGATCGTCAATACGTTCCTGTCAAAAAATATTGATCCGATGCGCATTCCGGGTGTTCTTGTCTATGGGCATGGCCCGTTCTGTTGGGGCAAAGATGTAACAAGTGCCTTCGACCATACAGTGGTCATCGAGAAAGTTGCAAGGATGGCTTACCGGACTTTAGCCTTAAACAATGTTAGTCCGGTTGAGAAAGATATTCTTGACCACTATTTCTTTGATTAAATTATTCAAACTATTATCTGGCTAAAAACACTATAAACTATAGAAGATGAAATCATTAAAAGACTGTGCCTTAATATTTTCAATGATCCTTTCATTGTTTCTTTTATCTGTTTCCTGCTCAAACCAGAAAAATAACGATCAAAAAAAACTTTTTGAAAAAATTGTTGATGGCAAGCAGGTCACCCTTTTCACACTTGAAAATTCGAAAGGTGTGAAAGTAACACTTACAAATTATGGCGGCAAGATTGTGAATGCCTGGATACCGGACCGCAATGGTAAAATGGCAGATATTATTTTGGGATTCAATACAATAGAAGAATATGTCAAGGGGTCAAAAAGTTTTGGTGCAACAGTTGGACGCTATGCCAACCGGATCGCCAAAGGGACTTTTACCCTCGATGGCGTTGCCTATCAGCTTCCTATCAACAACGGCCCAAACTGCCTCCATTCTGGTCCGAATGGCTTTAACACAAAGGTGTTCGATGCCAAAGAGATAGAAACACCTCAAGGTAAAACTGTTGAAATGCACTACATAAGTCCCGACGGAGAGAACGGCTTCCCAGGTACCTTCGATTTTTATGTCACCTTTAACCTGACTGAAAAAAACGAGCTTGTCATCAATTACAAAGCAACGACCGATAAGCCCACTGTTTTTAACATAACCAACCATTCCTATTTTAACCTGAAGGGCGAAGGGAAAGGTGAGGTAACAGGAATTGAGGTCGTTGTAAACGGCGACAGCATTGCAGAGGTTGCCAACAACGAAATGATCCCTACAGGAATCATCCGCAATATCCTGAATACCCCGATGGATTTTAAAACACCACGGCTTGTAGGCAAAGACATTGATGCAGATTATGACCAACTCAAATATGGCGGTGGATATGACCATTCCTGGGTATTGAACAAGAAACAGAAAGGTGAGCTTTCCTTTACTGCAAGTGCCTATGACCCTGAAAATGGGAGGTTTATGGAAGTATTTACTACTGAACCAGCAGTTCAGTTTTTTACGGGCAATTCATTGAATGGAAGCCAGATAGGGAAGAGCGGCGTTAACTACGGCAAACGGTCGGGATTCTGCTTCGAGACACAGCACTACCCCGATTCGCCCAATCACCCCAATTTCCCGTCAACGGTTCTCCGGCCAGGGGAGACCTTTGCTTCGACTACGATTTACAAGTTTTCGGTGAAATAGACAGCTGGCTACTAGCGGCTGGCAACTGGCTGCTTTCAAAAATTGAATTGAGTTTCAAAAACACTATTTCTTTCTATAATATTGATATTTAGGCATTTAAAAAATATCGATTTTGAGATATTTCCTTATGGAATAGGATTTGCAGTCACAACTGCCAGCAGCAAGTCGCCAATAGCTTGTATTACATTGAATATTCTACATATCCTCCATTGAAAAACCTTTGAATTCGGCGACATAACCTGGTAGCTGGTTTTGAAGGTTATTTGATTTTTGCTTTAGAACAGGAATACTGATATTCTCAGATTTTCGTTTAACCTCGGCAAATAAAACGGTTTTCTCCAGTTCATTTACAGCAACAATGTCAATCTCATTTTGATTTCCCTTTTCCCAATAGCTACCCATTGCAGAATACAATTGAAGTGCAGATAGTTTCATTGCAAAATACCTTTCCAATATTTTGCCACTAAAAGTAGGGTAATCCCGATCAATAATGGTGCGGAGATATTTGAAATTTCCAATTTCAACGGCACTTTGGTTTTTGTAGATAAAACGGAACCAAAAATTGAGAAAATTGTCAACAATCGCATATTTTACATTCCGCCCCCCCGATTTTGAAAAAATTGGCCGAACCTTTTGTATCAAGTTGAAATCATTTTCGAGCCTTTCCAAATATCCTCCGATGCTGATTTCCAGAATTGATTCAATCTCGGGACGTGAAGTTTTGGATAAAGCAATCAATGAGAGGATTGAAAAGTAGGTTGCATAATCTTTACCAAACTCTTCAATCAGGACATTTCGCCCTTCATCAATAAATAGTGAGTTTTCCCTTAATATTTCATCTAAAATAGCAGACAAAGTAAAGGCTTCTTTATCAATCAATTGCTCCACGTATTTGGCGACTCCCCCGGTAAATGCATAAAATGCCAATAAATCCTCAACCTCAAATTTTGGATAGTTATCGGTTAGTATTTCCTTAAGTGTGTTTACATTAAATGCTTTTATATTCAGACGTTCAGTGGCCCTGCCAAACAAAGGTTCTTTTGAATTCTCAAATATTTTCTTCATCATGGAATAGATGGAACCACATAGGATCAGGTTTATTTTGCTTTTTTCTTTGTAACTGTCCCAAATATTCTGCATTTCACTGTAAATTGAAGGGTTAACAAAATTAAATTCCTGAAACTCATCGATAATGAGGGTAAAATTCCTTGTCTCAGATAATTCCATCAGGAATTGGAACAAGTCTTTGAATTTTGTGACCGAACCAAAAATCCTGGTTGCCAATTTGCGTTCAATCTCCTCTTTGAATTCTTCACAGAGCAATATTTCGCTCTTCCTATTTACGAAAAAGTATAATGCTGTAGCATCATTTTCAACGGATTTCCTTAAAAGGCTGGTCTTTCCAATGCGGCGGCGGCCAACAACAATTGTCATCTGGGCTTTTGTGGCCGATCTTTCTTTTATCAAACCCAAGAGTTGAAGTTCATTCTCCCTGTCGTAGAATTTCATTTGTTTATAATTTGTGGTAATGCAATGTGCGTTACTGTAACCACCATTGCGATAATGCAAATATAGAACAATTTTATATTTAATATCCTATGAACAAAAACATCCGCCAAATATCCTCTAAAGGATACTAGGTAGATGTTATATTGTTAATCTTTTCGGAAAATACAAGATAAAAAAAAACTTTCTCAATTATGGTTTAATCTAAAAACGGGCTACCAACCCAGGTTTTTATCTCCGTTCCACAAAGAATCAGGATCAAGGTGATTTTTTTCAATATCCATAAAATAGCGGTAATTCCCAACCTTCAGGTCAATAGTAGATGCTTCGTCGCATACAATCAAGCCATTGGGATGAAGCTGAAGTGCAGAGATGGTCCACATGTGGTTCACACCACCTTCAACTGCCTTGTGAAGCGCCCTTGATTTGTTGTGACCGGTGACCAAAATAAGCACTTCGCGGGCATCCATAACTGTCCCAACTCCGACTGTCAGGGCTGATTTGGGGACTTTGTTTACATCATTGTCGAAAAAACGACTGTTGACAACAATCGTATCCTGATTCAGGGCTTTATCCCTAGTTCTCGAAGAAAGGCTTGAGCCGGGTTCATTAAATGCAATATGGCCATCGGCACCAATTCCACCCATAAAAAGATCTATTCCCCCAACTGATTTGATGCGGTTTTCGTAATTGGCACATTCCTCTTTGAGGTCATAGGCGTTTCCATTCAGAATATTTGCGTTTTCAGGGTGTATATCAATATGACTGAAAAAATTGTCCCACATAAAAGAGTAATAGCTCTGTGGGTGCTCTTTGGGAAGGCCAACATATTCGTCCATGTTGAAGGTGATCACATTTTTGAAAGAGACTTTTCCATCCTTGTATAACTGGATCAATTCACGGTAGGTACCAAGCGGTGTGCTTCCTGTCGGAAGGCCTAAAACAAAGGGCTTATTACTTATTATTGCATGTTCGTTAATTCTGCGGGCAATATAAACAGCAGACCATTTGGCAACCTGGGCTGCCTCTGATTGAATGATAAGTCTCATAATTTTAAAGATTATTTTTGATCGCTCAAAAATGGTGATTTTTTTTTAAATTTAAGAAAAAAATTAAATTTATAAGAAACACAGTATGAACTTCCTGACTCGCATAATAATCAGCACCATATCTGTATTAGTGGTTGCTTATATCCTTCCTGGCGTTGAGGTATCGACACCCTATGTTGGTTTTATTGTGGCAGTTGTCTTGACACTTCTGAATACAATCGTCAAACCTGTACTGATCATTCTGACTTTACCAATAACCATTGTAACAATGGGTCTTTTCCTTTTGGTGATAAATGGGATTATCGTATTGATCGCAAATCATTTTATCCATGGTTTTTCTGTATCTAACCTATTTACAGCTATAATTTTCAGTTTGTTGGTGTCAATTATCAACGGTTTGTTGGGTATCGGCCAAACCGACCGCAGGAGAGATGATTAAAGTCTTAACAATTGATAACAAAAAAGAAACCGATTTTTGCTTCGGGTTCGTTACTTTTGCGGCCATTAAGCAAAATTGAATGCAAATAGGTCATTTGGGTGAAATATCCGGGGTTCTTACTGCAATGTGCTGGACCGCATCCGCATTGTCTTTTTCATTGGCCACTCGTCGGGCAGGTTCTCTGGCTGTCAATATCACCCGCTTGGTATTTGCAATGGGTATGTTTATGGTATGGTCGAAAGTGATGCGAGGGTTATGGACACCGTCCGATGCCTCACCTGAAGCCTGGAAATGGTTGTCAATATCAGGGTTAATCGGTTTTGTAGCAGGCGATTATTGTCTTTTCAAATCTTATTCCTTTCAGTCGGCAAAATTATCCATGTTGATCATGTCACTGGCACCACCGGTTGCCACGCTTGCAGGATCGATTATTTTACATGAACGGTTGACATGGCTGAACGCTTTGGGAATGGTTTTGGTCCTTTCTGGAATTGCCATCGTTATCCTCAAACAACCCGAATCAGAGACCAATAAATCACGATTGAATTATCCGGTCAAAGGGTTGCTGCTGGCATTAGGTGGTGCAATTGGCCAGGGAGTTGGTGCAGTTTTTTCCAAATTAGGAATGGGGAATTACGATCCGTTCGCTTCATCACAAATCAGGGCGATTACCGGAATTCTTGGTTTTATTGTAATCATCAGTTTTGCAAGGGAATGGCGCTCTATCAATTTTTCATTGCGCAACAACAAAGCACTGGTTCCATTGGTTATAGGTTCTTTTTTTGGTCCATTTTTGGGTGTTTCGCTTAGTCTGCTTGCCTTTCAGCATACTTCAGTTGGAATTGCATCAACACTGATTGCAACAGTACCGGTTTTCATTTTAATTCCTTCAGTTTTAATTTTTCACGAAAAACTGAATTGGAAAGAGGTGGTCGGGGCGTTTCTTGCAGTAGGGGGAATGGCTATATTTTTCATTTAATGTCTTTTCTCAAGTTTTATACCTAAAATTAGTATAATTTTGCAAGTTGATTACTCAAAATTCTGACCATAAAAAACAGAATTCCATTTGGATTAAAGGAAAAATCCAGTTAAAAGTAATAAGTTTTTTAAATATCTGAATAACAATAGATTAATAGATAGATATGGCAGGCACCGAACTTTTCGGAAATGAAGAACGAAAAGAAGTTCTAGACGTACTTGAAACAGGGATTCTGTTTCGTTACAATCATGATTCACAACGCAATGGAGTTTGGAAGGCAAAAACTTTTGAACAGGAATTCAGTTCTTACCTTGGCGCAAAACACACCCATTTCTGTGCAAGTGGAACCGCTGCCGATTCGCTATCGCTGGCATGTTGTGGTATAGGCTATGGAGACGAGGTTATCGTCCCACCTTATACGTTTATCGCACCGATTGAGGCAGTTCTGGTAGCGGGTGCTGTTCCCGTATTTGCAGAATTGGACGAAACCCTTTGCCTTAGTCCTGAAGGGATTGAAAAAGCCATTACTCCAAGAACAAAGGCGGTTTTACTGATCCAGGTGTTCGGGTCAATGGGAAAAATGGATGAAATACTTGCAGTTTGTGAAAAACACAATCTTATATTGATTGAAGATGCTGCACCTGCCCTTGGGGGCAGTTACAAAGGCAAAATGCTTGGAAATTTTGGGAAAATGTCGGCCTTTTCTTTCGATTTCTACAAGATCATTACAGCCGGGGAAGGTGGTGCAGTTGCAACAAATGATGATGAGTTATACGAAAAAGCCCATAAATACTCCGATCATGGGCACGATCACATCGGGAATGCCCGTGGTGCAGAGCAACACCCAATTCTTGGGTACAATTTCCGGGGATCGGAACTTGGGGCAGCAGTGGTTCTGGCTCAACTACGCAAGTTGCCCTATATGATCGAAAAACAAAAAGAACACCAAAAGATATTGAAACAGGTGGTACTGGAATTTCCTGAAATCAAGCTCAGGGATGTTCCGGACGAAGATGGCGATTCTGCTACCTTCCTATCTTTTTTTCTGCCAGATGCTGACAAAGCTTCAAAAACTTTTGATGAGTTCCAGAAAGTGGGGCTAAGTGCATCTTACTGGTACAGGAACAATTTTCATTACCATCGCCAATGGGGACATTTAAAGGAGATGTCGTCTATTTACAACTTACCGGTGATGAAAATGAAAGATGCTCCCGATTATCGGAATATGGAAGTACCTCAATCAGATGCTATTATGCAAAAATTGATGATGACCCAGATTATGGTGAACTGGAGTGAAGAAGAGTTGAACACGCTGACTACAAAAATGAGGTCGGCACTTAAAATTGCACTTAAATAAAAAGAATATGTTTAGAAATTTAAAAGCAGTAGGACGGATACTTTATGGTCGGAACAGTTTTGACCAATTGGAAGATGTACTCGCAGAACTCAGGATTGAAAAGGACTCCTATGTTCTTTTTCTGCTCGACCCTTATTTTGAGGGCAAAGATTTAATGAAAAGAATACCCCTTCATACTCAGGACATCCTTAAGATTATTGACATAACCGATGAACCTAAAACGAAAACTGTGGATGCCATCGTTGCCGAAGTCAAAAGCCTTCGTAATGGTTTGCCTGTATCGGTGGTTGGGATCGGTGGGGGAAGCATTATGGATTATGCAAAAGCCATCCGGTTAATGTTTACAAACGATGGCTCATCTGCTCTTTACCAGGGACTTGACTTTATCAAAAATAAAGGAGTGCATTGCACTGTGATCCCAACAATATCGGGAACAGGTGCAGAAGTCTCGATGACTACGGTTTTAAGCGGGCCTGAGAAAAAACTTGGGATCAAAGGCAATTTTACACCCGCAGATCAGTTGGTGATGGATCCCGACCTGATCGCTTCAGTTCCAGAGCCGCATCGGTTCTATACTGCAATGGACTGCTATATCCACAATATCGAAGCGGCAAACGGCCATCGCAAAACGATTATGGGCGATTCATTGGGAACTGAGTCCTTACGCCTTTGCCGGGAAATCTTTCTTTCAACGGATAGCCATACTCCCGAAAACGATGAAAAACTGATGGTTGCCTCCTTTTTGGGTGGACTTTCTTTGACTTATTCGGAAGTTGGTGCCTGTCACGCCATTTCATATGGTCTTGCTACAGTTTTAGGGATCCACCACGGAATAGGAAATTGTGTGGTCTTTAATCAGTTGGAAGAATTCTACCCGGAAGGGGTGAAAGAATTCAGGGAGATGATGAAGAACAACAATATTGTGATTCCTACGGGGGTCACAGCAAATTGTACTCAAGAGGAGATCGAGAAAATGATCGATGTAACCTTGACCCTGGTTTTTATGTGGGCACATGTTTGCGGACCGGATTGGGAGACAATCATTACACGTGAAAAACTTCGTGGTCTGCTACAAAAAATGTAAATCATTAATAATGAAGAAAATAGTTAATGTTGGGAATGTCCGTTGCGGAGCAGATCAACTTTTTCTGATTGCAGGCCCATGTGTGGTCGAGGATGAGAAAACGATGATGGATACCGCTGAATTTCTTGTCGGTTTATCTCAAAAATTGGATTTGCCACTTATCTTCAAATCATCCTTTCAGAAGGACAACCGGAGTTCTTCGGATTTTTATTCGGGACCCGGAATCGATAAGGGATTGGCAATCCTTCAGAAAATAAAAGAGCAATTTGGAGTTCCATTACTCACCGATATCCATTATCCCGAACAGATTTTAGCCACTGCTGAGGTTGTTGACGTAATTCAGATCCCGGCATACCTGGTAATGCAAACGACATTGGTTGTCGAAGCTGCAAAAACAGGGAAAGTGATCAACCTGAAACATGCCCAGTTCCTGGCGCCAGAGAACATGATCAAGCCGGTTAAAAAAGTTGAACAAGCCGGAAATACGAATATTCTGGTAACTGAAAGAGGTTATGCTTTTGGTTACAACGACCTGATCGTTGATCCCAGAAGTTTCTACCATTTGAGGACTACAGGATACCCAGTAGTATTTGACGTGACCCATTCCATCCGCAAATATGGTATTCCAAGTTCAGACCCAGCAGGCGGTTCCCGCGAATTTATTCCGACTTTGGCACGTGCCGGGGTTGCTGCAGGTATTGACGGCCTTTTTATCGAAGTACACCCTGATCCAACAAGGGCATTGTGCGATGCTGCCAGTCAAATGTGTATAGCTGATGTCACAGAGTTCCTTAAACCGCTTATCGACATCCATAACATTGAAGTCAAATACAGATTGTAAATTTTAAATATAAAATAAATATGGAATTTTTTCTTGACTCGGCTAATCTGGCTGAAATTGAAGAAGCCCTGAAATTAGGGATCATTGATGGTGTGACGACCACGCCAACATTTATGCACAAAAACGGGATTACCGATATCGATGGTGCAATCATCAAATTGTCAAAAATGGTCCCAGTACTTATGATTGAGGCGTTGGGCGAAACATCTGATCAAATCATTGCTGAAGCACACCGGTTATTGGGCCTGGGTCTCGACAAGAAAAAAACAGTGTTTAAAATTCCGGTCAATCTTGAAGGGGTAAAAGCTTGCAAGAAGCTTCATGATGAAGGGTTCCTGATCAACGTTCACCTTGTTTACAACATTCAGCAAGCCTTTATGGCCTTGACCGCAGGGGCAAACTATGTTTGTGTCCTGGTTGGCCGCATGCAGGACCAGGGTCACGACGCACTCAGTCTGGTCAAACAAATTGTCGATGTCATTAAGGAGTACAAATATGATTGCAAAGTAATGTTCTCCTCCGTAAGGTATCCTGAACATGTGAAAGATGCCCTGACACTTGGCGCCCATAATATTACACTTCCCTGGAGCATTATGAAAAAACTGGCTGATAACCATCTTACAAAGCTTGGTACGGACCAGTTCTTTCAACATACACGGTTGATGACCATTCAGGTAAAGAGTGTGATATCTGACTCCAATCCTGTTGTTGACACTGGGTGCAGAATTTTGGATGCCCTATTAAAGATGACCGACTCCGGCATGGGCGCAGTTTCAGTGGTTACAAAAGAGGGCAAGCTTGCAGGTATATTCACAGATGGGGATTTGCGCCGTCAAATGCGCCAGCTTGGTGACCATATCCTAACTGCCACCGTTGGCGAATGTATGACAGCCAATCCAATTTCAATCGAAGGGGATTCGATGCTCCAGAAGGCAGCAGATATTTTCAATGCCAATCAGGTTGACAATATCATTGTCACCGAAAATGGTGTACCTATCGGGATGCTTGACATCCAGGACATGGTCAAACTTGATTTAATGAATTAATATACAGATACTTGATAATAAAGGCGGAACAGTTTGTTTCGCCTTTGTTTTAAAACTATTTTTTTTAATCCAACACTTTGAGGGTCTCAAGACCGCTTGAAGTTTTAGAAATCGGAGGTTTTAGAAATCATATGGACTTTAAATCATTGGCATTGTCACGGCAAAGCGACAGGAGTTATCTCGATACACCTATTGCCACCGACATCCTCGACCGGATCCTTGAATCTGCAAGATTGGCCCCATCGGCTTGCAATGCCCAACCATGGCATATCATAGTTGTAAATGAAATTGAACTAAAAAACCAGATTGCAGATGCAACTTCCGAAAAGATATTGGGGATGAACCACTTTACAAAACAGGCACCTGTTCACCTTGTCCTTATTGAAGAGGCTGCCAACTTCACCTCCAATTTCGGTAGCCTGGTTAAACGCAAGCATTTCCCACTGATCGATATTGGGATTATTGCCAGTTACATTTGTCTTGCGGCTGCCTCGGAAGGTATCGGCAGTTGTATGATTGGTTGGTTTGATGAAAACAAAGTGAAAAAACTGCTGGATATTCCCAAATCAAAACGGGTCCAGTTGATCATTACATTGGGCCATCCTGGAAAAGAAATACGCACAAAAATCCGCAAACCGATTGATGAGATTGTTACCTACAATGGGTATCAGGAGAAAAAACTGTAAATCTGAGTTAACTTATAGAATATCAACGTAATATTCGTCTGGGTTTTGTTTTTTTCGTTGTTTTGCTGTAATCGAGCACGACCCAAAATGTCCAGAAAGAGATGCACAGAAGAAGGCCTGCAATCGCATTAAAAAATGAAAGGGCAAAAGCTGCCAGATAAACAAAAAAACCAAGCCAGTAGGCATTCCTGATTTTGTTGATCAAGGCATCTGAAATTTCATCCCTTACAAGAACCCTTTTGTAAGCTGTGGTGAACCAGAGCAGGTTATAAGCTATACTTAACAAAACCATTGATCCGGTATAAAAAGCCGCCGACATATTGGCCGCCGGAGAATTGATGTATTTGGCCAGTACGGCTGTTGGAAAAGGGATGAATGTTACCACTAATAGTAAAAACCCATTTGCATAAAGAAAAGGTGTGTTTATTTTCTTTAGGTATTTAAAAAACCCATGGTGATTGATCCACATGATTAAGACAGCCGTAAAACTAAGCAGGAATGCAAAGTAGGAAGGCCACAAACTTAAAAGTGACGCAAATAATTGATTATTCGTAGAATGTTCGGGCACCTCCGGTACTTTGATCTCCAATATCAAAAGGGTAATTGCAATTGCAAAAACTCCATCGCTAAATGCCTCAACCCTTGAAGTCTCTTTTTCTTCAGCCATATTATAAAATTTTTAATTCCACTTTTGGATTGCTGCAATATTCCTTTCATTGTTAATATCCTTTGCATCAGGAGTATAAATAAATGCCATTTCAGATTTGAAATATTCCAGAATTTTCCCCCTTACCATTTTCATGGTACTGTTCAACAAATGGTTTTGCTCTGTAAAAGCTTCCGGTAGGATAATCGTGGCTGTCGGGAGCCATCGTTCGGGAAACATCCCCTCATATTTACCTCCCTTACGGTAAGCGTCCAATTCCAGCTTGATCACTTCAAGCGATTTACTGATACCTTCCTGAGTTTTTGGATCTATTCCAAGCTTGCTTAAAACCCTGTTAATGGCAGCAACATTCGGGACAATCAAACCAACAGTATAAGGATTTTGATTGTTGAAGAGCATGGCCTGGTCAATATAGGGCGATTGATCGACGATAGCTTCCTCAATACCTTCCGGACTGAACTTTTCACCATCGTTCCCAATCAACAAGCTTTTAAAACGGCCCAAAACATAAAGGTATCCATCTTTCGAGAGGTAACCTGAATCACCTGTATAAAGCCATCCGTCTTTAATTGTTTCTTCTGTCGCTTTCGGATTTTTCCAATAGCCCTTCATTACATTGTCGCCACGGACAACGATTTCCCCTTTGCTCCCAACGGGCAATTCTTTGCCGTCCACATCACAGATTCTTACGTCGAGGTATTTGACCGGTTTTCCGGAGGAGCCAAATTTTACAGCAAAAGGCGAGTTGGCTGAAATTACAGGTGCTGCTTCTGTCAGGCCATATCCCTGATAAACAGGGGTCCCAATTGCGAAGAAAAAGCGCTGCAGTTCAATGTCGAGCAGGGCACCCCCCCCAATAAAAAACTGAAGTTCGCCTCCAAACGCCTGCCGGATCTTTGAAAAGAGTATTTTGTCAAACAATGCATATTCTGGCTTTAAAAATGCACGCCATCCTTTGCCACGGTTCCATCCGCTCCCATTGTATAGATAGGCTACTTTAAGGGCATGGTTAAATAATTTCTCCGTGATTTTCCCTTTTGCCTGGATCCCTTTCTCAATGTTTTTCCTAAAGTTTTTGGACAAAGCAGGAACGCTCATCATAATGTTCGGTTTAAACTCCTGAATATTGATTGGAACATTCCGAAGCGTTTCAATTGGAGTTTTTCCGGTTTGTATAGAACCAACAGAAGCTCCTTTGAGCATAAAGGTGTAAAGACATGCTGTATGTGCGAAGGAGTGGTCCCATGGTAAAACCGCAAGTGTTTTGTAACCAGCGTGGATATCAAGTACAGTATGGGCTTGCAAAACATTGGTGGTATAATTCAGATGGGTAAGCATGATCCCTTTGGGATCGGCTGTTGTTCCTGAGGTGTAGGAAATGTTCGCCACATCGTCTGGTTTAACGCCCTGCCATACGGAATCAAATCTCTTGACATTCCCCTCCGATTTTAAAAATTCACGACCTTTAGTTAGAATATCCCCATAATAGATATGTTTCGCTTCAGCTTTCGAAATAGGATCTAGGTGGATAATATACTCTATATTGGGTAATTCACCAATTATTTCTTCAATCTTTGGATCTTGTCCGGCAGAAACGATAATCATTTTTGCCCCCGAATGGATCAAGCGGAACTTCAGTTCAGTGGCTTCGAGCTTAACAGATAACGGAACGTTAATCGCCCCACAATACAATACCCCCAATTCACTCACCATCCAGCTATTCCTCCCTTCGGAAAGAAGCCCTGCCCGATCTTCTTTGGCAAGCCCAAGTGACATCAGCCCTGCGCCAAAATCGTAAACCAGCTGCCTGATTTCGGCATAAGTGGCTGCGACATACCGGTCTTTGGGCTTCTCCCATAGAAAAGTATTGTTTGGAAATTTCCCTACGCTTGTTTCAAATAGTTCGATCAGTGTTTTCATTCTGAGGGCTTTACAATATTACAAAATTTTGGTTGCTTTCGTATTCAATTAAAAAAAGTGTTCCCTTTCGGATAAAATAAAGTCTGTAGTTTTTGGGTACAGACTTTTTACTTCAATCGTTTTTTTAATGTTATTTGACCCCGAACTTATATACAGTTTTCGATTTAAAAACTTCGCCGGGCTTTAATGAAGTGGTTGGAAATTCAGGATGATTTGGTGAATCGGGATAATGCTGAGTTTCAAGTGCCACGCCTGCATAACTTCCAAATTTCTCCCCATTCTTTCCCTCCATTTCAGGAATCCAATATCCTGTGTACAATTGTATTCCTGGTTCTGTTGTTGAAACTTCAACAGTCCTTCCTGTCGATTCTTCCGACAATATTGCAGCCTTAACAAGTTTCCCCTTCGGATTGTTTAAAATGAAATTGCAATCATATCCTTCGGCAAGTTCACCAATCCTGGAACCAATTGTCATAGGGGATGTAAAATCGAATGGTGTCCCGGCTACCTCTTCAATATCTCCAGTTGGGATCAGGGATGCGTCATTGACAGTTTTGGTTTTTGCGTTGAGTTGGAGCGAATGTCCAAAAATATTTTCTTTGTTTCCCGTAAGGTTAAAATAAGAATGGTTTGTAAGGTTGATTATTGTTTCCCTATCTGTAACAGCCTTATAATCAACATGAAGTTCGTTCTTGTGATTTAAGGTATAAGTCACGGTCAGATCGACATGTCCAGGGAATCCTTCTTCCATATGCACGCTCCGGTATTTCAGCTCAACTCCGACCATATCGGGTTTTTCAATTTTCTTTGGAACCCAAATCACTTTGTCGAATCCGGTAATCCCGCCGTGCAAAGAGTTTTCACCATTGTTGATCGGAAGGGTGTATTCCTTGCCTTCGATGGCAAATTTCCCCTTTGCGATCCTGTTGGCATACCTTCCGACAAGACAACCGAAAAACGGGCCATTTTCTATATAGGCATCGGTAAGGTAATCATCAAGAGACTGAAAGCCAAGGACAATATTGGTTTTGTTCCCATCTTTGTCGGGTGTTTTAACCGTTGTGATGATTCCCCCATAATTGGTAATTTTGATGGTTATCCCGTTGTCATTCCGAAGGGTGTATATGAAAATTTTTTCGCCTCTGCGGGCATTTCCAAAAACGTCGCGTAATAGTTCCATAAAGTGAATTTTAGTTATCTGAACACAAACGTAAAGATAAATATTAAAAAAACATATTTTCATTCTTTTTATAGAAATGTATGTTTTTAAAACATGTTTTGCCACCCTCCATTGTAACTAAAATATTATACTTTTGCGCCTATCAGTACCTACCAGTTTAGAATTTAATTTTTAAAATATGACGATCGAACAATTAAAAGCAAAGTTTATTGAGAAATTTGGCGAAGGTGAAGTAAGTGGTTACTTTTCACCGGGTCGCGTAAATCTGATTGGCGAACACACCGACTACAATGGGGGATTTGTATTTCCTTGTGCCCTCAGTTTCGGAATTTATTGCCTTGTTCGGAAAACAGATCGGAAAACAGTCCGTTTTGCCTCTTTGGATATGCCTTTTGAAGCCGAGGTAAAAGTTGAAGATCTTAACAAAGCCATTGGAAAAGAGTGGGTTAATTACCCCATCGGCGTTTTTGCACAATTCATGAAAAAGGGGATTGTTTTTGAACAGGGAGCCGACCTGCTTTTCTATGGTGATGTACCTACAGGTGCAGGATTGTCTTCATCGGCAGCCCTTGAAGTGGTCACTGGTGTGATGATCAATGATGTTTACGGTTTTGGGATCGACAGGATCGAGCTTGCCAAAATGGGACAAAAAGCCGAGCACGAATATGCGTTGGTCAATTGTGGCATAATGGACCAGTTTGCTTCGGCAATGGGCAAAAAAGACCATGCCATTTTCCTCAATTGCGATACCCTTTCATACGACCTTGTACCAGTTAAACTGGAGGGTGTTAAAATTGTGATCAGCAATACAAATAGTCCCCACAAATTGGATTCAGGCAAATACAACGAGCGGGTAGCCGAATGTCATGCAGCGGTTAAAGCAATCCAGCCTTATCAGCAAATTAATGCCCTTGGCGAAATTTCATGGGAAGATTTCCTGAAAGTTGAAGACAAAATTGAAAACGAAACAGTTCGTAGGCGTGCGCGTCACGTAGTGAGCGAGATCCAAAGGACTACCGATGCGGTAAAAGAACTGAAAGCCGGTAATCTTGTAAAGTTCGGTGAACTCATGAACGGTTCGCATGATTCATTGCGCAATGATTATGAAGTAACTGGTTTTGAGCTGGATACTATGGTTGAAGAAGGACGCAAAATTGCCGGGGTTATCGGTACTCGTATGACCGGTGGCGGATTTGGCGGTTGCACCGTCAGTTTGGTCAAAGACGAAGCTGTTGAAACATTCATTGCCCAGGTTGGTAAAAATTACCACGAAAAAACTGGCTTGACCCCTGTATTCTATGTTGCTGAGATTGGTGACGGCGGGAAAAAACTGTTCTAAAAATAAAGGCCACAATAATTACAAAAAATAAATCGTTTAAATATTTGATTTTGTAATAATTGTTAGTTTTGTAGAAAACGAAATTAAGTTAATTAATACCAATAAATTTTATTCAATTATGACACAGAACAAAAGTTATGCATTGCCAATCTTTATGATGATCCTGCTCTTTGGGATGATCTCTTTCGTTACCAATTTAGCGGCACCTATGGGTAACGTTTTAAAAGACCAATTTGGAGTAGCTAATTTCCTTGGAATGTTGGGAAATGCAGCCAATTTCATTGCTTACGCCGTAATGGGAATTCCTGGTGGCATCCTGCTCCAAAGAGTCGGTTATAAAAAGACTGCCTTAATCGCTATTGCTGTCGGTTTTATCGGTGTATTTATCCAATACCTTTCAGGCCACGCATCCCAGGAGTCAGCTTTTGGCGTTTATCTTCTTGGTGCTTTTATCTCCGGATTCTCAATGTGTTTGTTAAATACTGTAGTTAACCCTATGTTGAATACATTGGGCGGCGGCGGAAACAAAGGAAATCAGTTAATTCAGGTTGGTGGCTCTTTCAACTCTGTTATGGCTACATTCACACCCGCATTTGTTGGTATCTTAATTGGTGCACAAGCCAAAATTACCGATGTATTTCCGGTGATGTACATCGCAATGGCCGTATTTGCAACCGTATTCGTTGTTCTATATTTTGTGAGCATACCTGAACCATTTGCTGAGCAGTCCACATTACCATTGAAAGCGTTGATGTCGGGTGCAATGAAATTCCGTCACTTTATTCTCGGTGCCATTGCCATCTCTGTTTATGTAGGTGTTGAAGTTGGTACCCCTGGTATCATGAACCTTTGGTTATCCGCAACTCCTACGGTTGGTAAAGTCACTGCAGGTTTTGTTGCCGGAACCTATTGGTTTCTGATGTTGATTGGCCGTCTGGCTGGCGCTTCACTTGGAAGCAAAATTTCCAGCAAAACCATGCTCAGCTTTACTTCCGGATTAGGTCTGATCCTGATTGCCCTGGCAATCTTCTCCTCAGAATCTACAATGGTTTCATTACCGGTAATACAGAAATCTGCGGCTGGCGCCCTTTCTTTTGGATTGGCACAGGTTCCGATCAATGCCATGTTTATTGTACTTGTAGGCCTTTGTACCTCCATCATGTGGGGTGGAATTTTCAACCTTGCAGTAGAAGGCTTAGGTAAGTATCTTGCAGCAGCCTCCGGTATTTTTATGGTTATGGTTTGCGGCGGTGGATTGTTACCACTTCTTCAAGGTAAAATCGTTGATTTAACCTCGTATTTATCAAGCTATTGGTTGATTTTCATATGCCTTGGTTATTTGTTGTTCTATGCTTTGATTGGAAGCAAGAACGTCAACAAAGACATTCCTGTAGTGTAAGACGTTATGATGTATAATTAATTGAGGATGGTATGAGGATTTATCCTCATACCATTTTTGTTAAAATCCTATGCCAATGAAATCTAAATTATATGACATTATAGGTGATGTTCATGGGTGTGCGGTACTGTTGAAAAAACTTTTAAAGACCATGGGATATGCCAAAACCAATGGCACATGGCAACACCCCGACCGGACAGCAGTTTTCATTGGCGACTTTATCAACCGCGGTCCACAGATCAGGGAGACGATTCAGATCATACGGCAAATGACCGAGGAAGGCGCAGCCATGACCATTCTCGGAAACCATGAGTACAGTGCTGTATTGTACCATATTAAAGATTCAAAAGGGATGTTCCTTTCCAGGCACATCGCCGGAAACAGAAACCAGATCCAAAGCACTCTGATTGCTTTTAAAGGTGCAGAACCCGAATTAAAAAGTCACTTGAAATGGATGCGTACACTTCCTTTTTATCTTGACCTGGGTGAACTCAGAATCGTTCATGCTTATTGGAACGATCAGGAAATCCGTTACCTGAAAGCCTTTATCCCGGAAGGAATCCTGAAAAAAAATTTCCTTCGCACAATCCATGAAGAGCAGCACCCATCAGCAAGTATTATTTATAAAATACTTAAAGGCCTGGAATACAATCTTCCACAGGATCTGATCCTTAAATGCGACAAAGGGATGAGCAGGATTACTTTTCGGATGAACTGGTGGGAATCTCCCAAAGAAAAGACTTTCAGGGAGTTGTCTTTTGGAAACAAGTTCATTTTACCCGAATATACAGTCCCGAAACAAATTGCACCTTCATTTGAACCTTATAGTCAGGGTAATCCGGCTGTTTTTGTGGGCCATTACAGCCTGAATGAAGGGGCAGATATCTTCAATGAAAATATTTGTTGCGTTGACAGCAATGTGACAGGTACCGGAAATTTATCCGCTTACAGATGGAACGGTGAACAAAAACTTCTAAGAGAAAATATAATCAGCATTTCATTATAACTAGAAATGGTTGGAAATGGTTGGAAATAGATTGAAATAGGTGGAAATAGGTGGAAATATTTTTGGAAATCAAGGATTCCTTCCAATAATTACATACTATTACAAAATCAAATATTCCCAGATTATTCCCATTCGATGGTTGCAGGTGGTTTGGAGCTGATGTCGTAAACCACTCGGTTGATCCCACGTACCTTATTGATAATGTCATTTGAAACTTTGGCAAGAAACTCATAAGGTAAATGTACCCAGTCGGCAGTCATGCCATCTGTAGAAGCTACTGCACGTAAAGCCACCACATTTTCATAGGTCCTTTCATCACCCATGACCCCAACAGACTGCACCGGCAACAACATAACGCCAGCCTGCCAGACTTTATCGTATAAGCCCCATTCTTTCAAGCCATTGACGAAAATAGCATCAGCTTCCTGCAAAACTCTTACTTTCTCAGGTGTTACATCGCTTAAAATCCTGATCCCCAAACCTGGTCCTGGGAAAGGGTGTCTTCCCAACAATTCCTGCTTGATACCCAACGCACGGCCTACACGGCGGACTTCGTCCTTGAACAACAGGTTAAGCGGTTCGACCACTTTTAAATTCATCTTTTCGGGAAGCCCACCTACATTGTGGTGCGACTTGATCGTAGCAGAAGGTCCATTCACAGAGACCGATTCAATCACATCAGGATAGATCGTCCCTTGTGCCAGCCATTTCACATCTTGAATTTTATGTGCCTCTATATCAAATACTTCTATAAAATCGCGACCAATAATTTTCCGCTTGGTTTCAGGATCCCTCACCCCTTTCAGATCGTTCCAGAATCGTTCGCTGGCATCCACACCAATCACGTTAAGGCCCATATCTTTATATGAATCAAGCACATCCTGAAATTCATTTTTCCGCAGCAACCCATTATCAACAAATATGCAGGTTAGGTTTTTCCCAATTGCTTTGTGTAGCAGCACACCGGCTACCGAAGAATCGACTCCGCCAGATAAGCCTAGTACAACTTTATCATTCCCAATTTTATCGTGCAATTGCTGAACCGTGGTTTCGATAAACGAATCAGGAGTCCAATCCTGTTTACAACCACAAATGCCCACCAAGAAATTTTCCAGGATTTTAGCCCCTTCAAGGGTATGGTAAACTTCAGGGTGAAATTGAATCGCGTAGGTCTCCTCGCCTGAAATTTTGAAGGCTGCATTTTCAACATCCCCCGTTGAGGCGATAATTTTACAATTTTCGGGTAAACTGATGATTGTATCTCCGTGGGACATCCAAACCTGCGAGTTTTCGCTAATACCCTGTAACAATGGGCTTTCCAAGTCAGTCACTTTCAAATTTGCACGGCCATATTCCCGTGAATCGGATGCAGCAACTTCACCTCCAAAAAAATGGGCCAGATATTGTGCTCCATAGCAAACCCCAAGCAATGGGATTTGCCCTTTTATACTTTCAAGATTGATCCTTGGGCCATTCTCATCCCTCACTGAATAGGGGCTTCCCGAAAGGATAACACCTTTGACCGTTGGGTCAATGGCCGGAAAATGATTGAATGGATGGATTTCGCAATAAACGTTTTGTTCACGCACACGACGTCCGATCAGTTGGGTGTATTGGGATCCAAAATCGAGAATGATTATTTTTTCCTGCATCAGAATGAATATTAACGGAGCATAATTTTGCCGCAAAGATATTTAAATGTTGTCATCTTCCAACCGTTTTCATAAACCGGAACAATTCCTGTGGCGTGTCGGGTTTTGCAATTATTTTCTTACTGTTATCAAGAAGGAACATTGTGGGGGTCGCAAATACATTGTACTGTTTGTGTATTTCGCCTTTCCATCCTTTAAGTTCGGAAGTGTTGATCCAGGACCCCAACCCTGAGTTTTCGGGCAATTTTGGCGATTGATCAAGCTTTTTATCCTTTATGTATTTCAGCCAGGCAGCCCTTTCGGTATCCAAAGAGACAGCTACAATTGCCAGTATGGTTTGATTTGAATTTATCGAATCAGTGCCATGCTTTAATTCGGGTATTGCAATTGCACAATGGGGGCACCAGGTTGCCCAAAAAACGAGCAAGGTATATTTACTTTTGACCGATACCAGATTCAATGCATGATTTTGTTGACCTGATTGCGACAGATTAGGAAGTGCAAAGTCGGGAGCTATGCTACCAGATTGTACACCCCGCAAAACACTTGCCTTTTTTCTTGCCCAGGTGAACTGGTCGGTTTCGAATGATCCGCAATCTCCATCCACATTGTTAAAATACTTGTCGTACAAAATCATGAAAGCATTATCCTGATGGTCTTTACCAAATTTTTTCAAGTAATAATTCAGGCAAAACCGGAATGATTCATTTCCGTTGGCGATAGATTGCTGTTTATCACCTGTTGTTTTATTTATAAAATCGACTGCTGCTGATGCAAAAAGAACTTCATCTTTGATGGGTTGGTTATTTGCATCTCGCTTATTGGTCCGATAGGAAAGATACGACTCCATCATTTCAGGCAGAACGTTGGTATTGAGATAAAACGGATGGGCCGGGTTGAAAACGTCAAAAAAATGGTCGGCAATTATACTGTCCCTTACATCATCGGGCAACTTCCATTCGGGATTGACAGGAATGTAGTAGGCTAATGCATATAGCTTTTCAAGATTGGATCCCCCATTTCCACCTGTTTTTTTAGCGTTTAGTCCTTTAATAAAGGAATCCATCTTTTTAAACCGGTTCAGGTATTCATCTTCAATTTTCCTGTGAAAAGGATCTGTTGGTGGGTATTGCTTCAACATCCCCAACAAATAGTAGTTGGCAATATTGTATTGAAATTGAAGCCTTTGAAATTGATAGAATGTTTTGTTGACCTCCGACCTGACGACTTCCAGACTGTCGGTCGCGATGTTATAATAGGGACTGTTATAAAACAAGGTCCTGATTTCGATCCCATTTTCCAACGCGGCATTTTCCTGAGCCGGATCGTAAAGAATTTCAAAAAATTGATCCCCCTTGAGCGCGATTTTGTAAAGCCCTCCGCTATTCACAACCTCAACTCGTGCACGTGCCTTGGAAAAAGAAAATTTCCCCTGGTTGTTGGTCATTGTGGAATCGACCAGCAACAGTGTGTCGGTATGGCATTTGAAAAGGTAGAGTGGCTGTAACCGATAATTCCGAATGGTTCCCCGTAGAAATGTATTTTCCCCTTCATCGGAAGAACTTACCGGACTTTTTTGCCGGGTCTGTGCAAAAGCCAGATTGACAATCAATAAAAGTATGATGCACAAAATTTTCGATGGGTAAGTGATCATCAGTCAGCGATTTTAAGGTGAAAATCAATATTTTAAGGCCTAAATAAATCAATTCTTAGGATTGAAATCCTCTCAATTATGGCTGGAATAGAAATAAAAAAAACCCATAAATCATTGATTTACAGGTTTTTAGCGTAGCCTCACCGCGACTCGAACGCGAATCTAAAGTTTAGGAAACTTCCGTTCTATCCCTTGAACTATGAGGCCAAATATTTGAAGTGCAAAAGTAAATTTTTTTCGCTAATCTGAATTACTGATTCAAACCTTTTCCTTCTTAGATCTGACACCTTAATTTATGGCTTTTGATCTTCAGCCTTCCCGTACAGGGACACTTTTGAGTTTATTACCTGCTTCAATAAGTAGAGCATCGGGTTTTGCAAAACAGACCCTGATCAATTGATTTTTGGTTTTTTCATGCTGAAACGCAGAAAATGGAACTGTTGCCACCCCATAATCCCTAACCAGCCTGACCGCGAAATCAAGATCGTTTTCGTCTGAAATCTTGCTATAGTCAAGCATTTGATAATAAGTAGAATGAGTCGGAAGTATCTCAAAATTGCTCTCTTTCAGCAACGACACCAATAAATCGCGTTTTTTATGATAGGATTCACAGATTGCCTTAAAATCCTGTCCCTCTCCGAGAAACTCGGCCAAGGCAAACTGGGCTGGTGTGTTCACGCTAAAACCCTGAAATTGTTGAATTTTTCTGAATTCGCTCATTAATTTTTCGGGGCCGATAATATACCCGATTCCCCAGCCTGTAATATTAAACACATGCCCAAAACTTGAAACGATCAGGCTCTTGGAAGCAAGTTCAGGAACAGAAGCCAGGCTCCGAAATTTCTGTTCGTCAAAAACGATGTTGTCAAAAACTTCATTGCTCAAAATTACCAGCTTGGTACCATTGGTCATCCTCTTCAATTGGTCGATATCCGTATCGCTGAAAATGCGTCCAATCGGGTTCTGGGGATTGTTGATAATGATCATCCTCGTCTTGGAGGTGACCAGTTTCTTTACCTCTTCCCAGTCGATCCTGAAATCGGGCATCTTGAGGTTCACAAAAATTGGACGCCCACCATTGAGTTCAATAAATGGCGTGTAGGATTCCTGAACAGGTTCAAAGATAATTACTTCATCACCCTCTTTAACGAAGGTGCTGATAGAAGTTGTCATCGCCTGCGCAGGGCCAGCGGTGATTGTTATGTCTGTTTCAGCTTGAAATGAGGTATTGTTCTGTTGGTTGAAAAGATTGATAATCTCCTTCCTCAACGACTCGACCCCTTCAGCCGGTGAATAATCATTATTGCCAAGTCTCATATTTTTACTTACCAGATCAATCAACTTATCCGGACAGGTAAGATTGGACATTGGGTTCGCCAAATCGATCGCATGCTTTTCTTCGGCAATTTCAAGAATTGTCGCAAAAGCATTTTTCTTCGATGATGGAATTTTTGATGAAGCCATTTTATTATAATCAGTTCCAACTGCAAAAGTAACATTTTTTTTTATTGTGCAATCCAGATAAGGAGATTCCGTGGGAGAGGATTGAAAATTTTGTTTACAATTTTTGTATGTGCCTACTAATTTGCGATATACATTTTTGTTAATGAAGAATCTCCCTTACTATTTCAAGTGATTTTAGATTTAGTTTATTTCCAAGGTGAAGTCCGTAGTAATCAAGGAGCGTATCCAGCAATAATTGCCTAAAACCCTTATCTGGCTTGAATTCCGATGAATTCTGATAGCTCGTTCCAAGTAGTTGTGAAAGAGTTGAACTTTCGGGATTTCTCAGGAACCAAGGATGAGGCGGAGGCAACAAAACAAATTTTCCACCGATCATGTCGAAAACCTGATTCGATTCGGAGTAGTTGTTCGTAGGAGCAAAGCCAAGGAAACGAGTGAGCTGTACCAGAAAGATAAGGTGGAAATTTCCTATCCCATCCTCCATAAGGTCAAATATTTGAAAAGAATGAAAAAGAAATTCAAACAATTCTGGCCTCGATTCTTCTTCTCGCAAAACTTTGCCAAGCAGCTCTGCAAGAAAAATGGCCTGAGTTGATTTAGAGATGACAAATGGCAAAGATCCAAATGGGGTAATGTTTTTTAGTTCTTTCACGCGCTGCAATTCCCTTCCCTGCTTATGGTCAACCTCCATCTCAAGCAAAAACAGATGCTTCAGAAGGTTACTTTTAATGATCGATTTTTTCCCATGTGTTCCTTGCAAGATAAAGGATATCCTGCCGAAAGCCTCCGTATAGATAGTTGTCACAATTGCACTATCACCATATTTAAGGCTATGAAGTACAATTCCACGGGTTTTCTGCAACATTTAATGAATAAATAAAAGCTTGATCACTTTCGATTGACTGCCATCGCGATTGGCACAAAATATAAGGTAAACGCCGGTACTGGATCGCTGTCCCTTCCCATTTTTACCATTCCAAATGGCACGCCCACCAATCGAGGTGGTCTTATAAACAAGGTTACCGGCAACATCTGTTATTCTGACAGTCGATTCTTCCGCTAGCCCATCAATTGTTATATCTCCCTGATAGGTTTCCCTGACGGGATTGGGCCAAACATACAGATTATGGAATGCCCCCTCCCCTTCTGTCGCATTTCCCATTAAGGAAATCAACCCATTCGCAGTTGAAAAGAAGACCTCCCCATTATCGCCATTTATCGCAATAGCATTGATCTTGTTTGAAAAGAGAGGCGAATTATCGGTATTGAAATGGCTGATCAGTGTTGAACAATCTTTTGAAAATAGAAAAACACCCGAATTTGTGGTGCCAAACCATTTCCGGTTACCACCGTCAACCGCCATTGCAGTGACTGTTTCATTTTCAAGTGCCGGATGAAAAATACCATCCCCAAGATCGACAGAGGGTTGGATACCATAAAAGCCATTGGTCCCAAATATGGCGTCAGGATTGTTGTAAACGACAACCCCATTTTCTGTCCCAACCCAGAGGTACCCATCATGGTCTTCCGCTATGCAATTGACAACACTAAACCCTTTGATCAGGGTCGATTCATTGTTTGTAAACCGGCTGAACACAGAACTCTTTTTAAACACATCATCCGTGGTAATATCCGGTGTGCTCCGTGTCTTAACTGCAAAAAGATCTGCGTTGTCCACAATGATCCATTTGGTATCCGATTTTGTGATGATCAGGTTCCCAGCTGAAACAAACTGATTGTTAATGCCTTGGTAATTTAAGGCTTTCCATGTCCCGTCAGGTTTAATCACATGCAATTGATTGCTTGCCTTTGGGTTGGTAACCCACAAATAACCCATTGCATCAAAAGCCAACCCACCGGTCTGGCAAAGTCCGTTGAAGGTTTCAAGGGTCGAGTTGGTCGAATTGTACTGCTTTAATAATTTGGTACCCTGAAATTCGAGTAGTCCACTTCCCGATGTTGAAGCCCAGTAATGTTCGGGATCAATTGGTGATGGAACAATTTCCAGTATATTTTTCAATCCAGCTAACTTATTGTCAGTGTATTGATTAATGGATACCCATTGATTACCGGTAAATCGATGCAATTCGGCTGGAGTTGCCTGTGAAACTGAACCTTCAACGCCCGTAGCTACATAAAGATTTGAACCATTCGATGTCAGGGCCTGAACGTTATTGTTTGCCGGACTGGAAGGTACATGCAAGATAAAACCCTGATTGCCAGATTTCTGATAAAGTCCAAATGTTTGATCGCCGACCCAAAGTTCACCGGTACCCGAGATCAGCACGTCGGCTGGTGAAATAATTGTATTTGCAGGTAAAAGGGCATCATAAGCAGAGATTGTAACAACTCCATTCGTTCCTGTCATCTTAACACTTTCCTTACATATAAAAACCAAGGCAGCTGGGAAAGCACGGATCTTAACGACATTCGTGACTGTCGGATAGGCCGTTTGCCAGGATGTTCCGTCATATGAATAAATACGGCCAGCCAAATCGCAAACAATCACCTTCTGATTGAAAACAACGACCGAATTGTATTGTTCCCGAGGTATGGGCAACTGTTCCTGCAATACCCAGTTCCGGTAATCCTGAAGATTGATGTTCGACTTTTCAGCCCTGAATATCCCTGAATCGGTAGCGGCCCAGAAATAATGGTCGTCGGAAGTAAAATCCAGCACTGAAATTGAAGTGGCTAGCGGGCCGATCATCCATGTTTCTGCCACTTCCCATTTTTTAAGGTTAACCTTCACAATCCCGAAATCACAAGCCAGCCATGCAAAATCACCTTCACAATAGATATGGTTGATCGCTTTTTTGGGAATTGAGGCTTTGTCTTTAATAAACGGGAGATTAAGTATCTTATTGTCTATGATTAGGTCCAGATTCCCGTTGGAATATCCGACAAGTAAACCGCCCCGTGAATCCGTCCATTGAATTACCGAGATCCCGGAGTCTGAAAGCCCCTCAACAGTAGTTTTTGTGTCAAAACCCTTGGTTGCGAGGTCATAGGAAAACAGGCCATTTCGATTGGCGGCAAATATTTTCTGGTTACCCTGTACGACAGCAATGACCTGATAATATGATAGATGCGACCTCCAATTACTTGCAGGTGCCGTACCTGAAATAAAACAGGAGAACAATACAATGAGCAAATATTGAATCTTCAGACCCATTTCTACTTTATTTCTGTTATTTCTATTTATTTCCCCTATTCCTATTTATTTCTGTTTTTCCTCAAATACTCTACCAACTTCATCACAGCCCTTGCCCTATGGCTAATCCCGTTTTTAACTTCAGGGGTAAGTTCTGCAAACGATTGGTCATATCCATCTGGTACAAAAACAGGGTCATATCCAAAACCTGAATTCCCATGTTTCTCAGTGGCAATTTCCCCATCCACAATTCCCTCAAATTGGGTTTCCTGTCCTTTGATCACCAGCGAAATTACACACCTGAAACGCGCTTTACGGTTTGTTTCATTGCGCAAATTCTCCAATACCTTGATAATGTTAGCATTGGAATCCCTTGCTTCACCAGCATACCGGGCCGAATAGACACCAGGCTCGTTTCCCAACGACTCGATCTCCAGTCCTGTATCATCGGCAAAACAATTCAAGCCATATTTGTCCCATATGTAAAAGGCTTTTTGTGCAGCATTTGATTCAAGTGTTGGGCCTGTTTCAGGGATTTCGTCATCGCACCCGATGTCGCTTAAACTCATCAATTCAATATCAGGTGGCATAATCTGCGACAATTCCCGAAGCTTGTGGCTGTTATTGGTGGCAAATACAAGTTTTTCCATTTTAACCATTGTGATTTGCCACAAATTTAGCCTAATTCAGGCTTTAATCTCATTGACTTATTATTTTAAAATACTGTCATTGGAAAAAACATTTGGGAGAAAAAGTTTTCAAAGAAATAACTACTTTAATCACTTTCAAAAATTGAAATCAACAACTATTTAACTATCACAATATGAAACACATAATTAAAACAAGGGTTGTTATTTTTGTGCTATTGGGATTCCTTCAGATGCAGGCGATAGTTGCACAGGAAAAAAAGGATACAAAAAAAACTGACCCAATGCTCTGTCAGGGAAACTATTGGACCGAAGAACAAGGGCGACAGTTTCTTGCCAAACAACGCGAAAGCTACACAACTGCGGATGCATGGAATAAGAGGGCCGAATTGATCAGGAAACAAATACTTAAAGGTGCTGGCCTTACAAAGTTCCCTGAAAAATGTCCGTTGAATCCCATCCTTGGTGCCATAAGGACCTTCGATGGTTATCAGGTACAGAATGTTGCCTTTGAGAGCCTTCCTGGTGTTTATGTCACCGGAAGCATTTACAAACCCATCAACGCAAAAGGCTCCCTTCCCGGCATCCTGAGCCCACATGGGCACTGGTCAAATCCTGGCGATGTAGGGCGGTACCGTCCCGATGCCCAAAAGAGGTTTGCGGCAATGGCCCGTATGGGCGCCATTGTCCTGGCGATCGATATGGTGGGTTACGGCCAGATGAAAGATATTGGGTGGGAACATACCAACGCCCTGGCTTTGAGGCAGCAATTGTGGAACAGCATCCGGTCTGTCGATTTCCTGCTTTCGATAGGTGCCGATCCAAAAAGGATCGCCTGCACAGGTGCATCAGGAGGTGGAACACAAACATTTTTGCTAACGGCTATTGATCAGCGAATTGCAGTCTCAGTTCCGGTTGTAATGGTTTCGGCCTATTTCTTTGGAGGTTGCGTTTGCGAGAGTGGGTTGCCGATCCACAAAGACAAAGACTACCAGACAAACAACGTTGAAATTGCCGGTTGTGCCGCCCCTCGCCCTCAGTTGCTTGTTTCGGATGGTGGTGATTGGACAAAAAATAATCCGGTTGATGAGTTGCCCCATTTACAATACATCTATAATCTGTTGGGACATAAGGAAAACATCGAAAATGTACATCTTCCAAACGACAAACATGGATATGATTACAACAAACGCCAGGCAGTTTATCCATTTCTTGCAAAACACCTTGGCCTTGACCTCTCAAAGGCAATGAACGCTGATGGCTCCCTGAATGAAACAGGGATCGTAATCGAGGCTCAGGAAGCCCTTTATCCATTCGACAGCACACACCCGTTCCCAGCCAAAGGAATACGGAAAAATGACCTGGTTGTCTGGAAGTAGTGTAATTTTTTCACCGGTTGATTGACAAATACAACATGTGACCAACTCAGATTTAAAACAGTTTGTCTTTGTCGGTATGGATAAAAAAACAATTGCCATTATAGGGGCGGGAATAGGTGGAATGGCATTGTCCATTTTACTTGCCAAAAATGGGTTCGATGTGGTTGTTTATGAGAAAAATGACAAATCAGGTGGACGGTGCAGCCAATTGTTGCGCGAAGGCCATCGGTTTGACCTTGGTGCCACAATCCTTTTGATGCCTTCGATTTACAGGACAGTTTTCGAATCGCTCGGGCTGAATTTTGATGAATGTTTTGAACTGAAGGACCTCTCCACGATCTACAAATTGTATTTTGGAAATGGGGAGAAACTGACAATTTCCAAAGATCCTGAAGTGATGAGACCTCAGCTAGAAAGGATGGAACCGGGAAGTTTCATCCGTTTCGGGCCATACATCAAAAAGGGGTACTCCTTTTTTTGTGAATCGTACAAAAACCTCCTCTCCCGCAATTTTTACAACCTGTTCGAATTTACAACTCCTTTGAATGTCAGGATGCTTTTCAGGTTAAAGGTGTGGTTAAGACATTACACCTTTGTAAAACGTTATTTTAAAAACGAAAACCTCCAGCAAGCTTTCACATTTCAGAATATCTATGTTGGACAAAGCCCATTAAAAGCTCCGGCCCTGTTTGCGATGTTACCGGGTACCGAATTGACCGAAGGAGCCCTATTCCCGATAGGCGGAATGCAACAAATCACCTCAAGACTTGAAGCGGAGGCCCTGAAGGTAGGTGTAAGGTTCATTTTTAATACAACGGTAGAGAAGATCGGAGTGGAAAAGGGTCGTGCCACACAATTGATTTTTGGTGATGGGAACAGTTCGAACTACGATCTGATTGTCGCAAATGCCGACCTTCCATATGTCTATCAAAACCTGTTGCCAGAAAGCCGAACATCAAGGGGTTTGGAAAACAGGTCTTACTCCTGTTCAGCTGTCGTGTTTCACTGGGGGCTAAAAAAGGCTTATCCACATTTTGCCCACCATAGTATTTTCCTGGCAAAAGATTTTTCGAAAAGCCTCGATGCCATTTTTAAAGAGCATTCAATATCCAAAAATCCAAGTTTCTATGTCCATGCACCGGTCCGTACCGATCCGCTTGCAGCCCCGCCCGATCAGGATACAATTTCTGTCATCGTACCCATGGGTCATTTGGATGAAAAGAAACCACAGGACTGGGATGCCTTAAAAAAACAGGTCCGCACCGACGTGCTGAAAAGATTGGCAGAGGAAGGTTTTGCCGATCTTGAGGAAAACATTAAATTTGAAGTTTGTTATACGCCATTGGCATGGAAATCAATTTACAATGTTTCAAGGGGTTCTGTTTTCGGAAGCATTGGCCACACGATTTTTCAGATGGGCTATTTCAGGCCACACAACCGCCATAGCCGTTATCGCAACCTATATTTCGTTGGTGGCAGCACCAATCCCGGTAACGGTGTGCCTCTTGTTTTACTTTCGGCAAAACTGACTTATGAGCGAATACTAAAAGAAAACCTGCAATTATAACAATGACTAACTATGAATAAACAGGCTGACAATTACTTAACCATTTTTGAAAATCTCGATTTTGAGAAAATTATTGACCACCCCAATATTCTGATCGCCGCAAATTTTTGGGATGAGGAAAGATTTAGTGCGGCAAAAACCTGCTATCGGTTTATGAGGGCCATTGATGATCTGATTGACAATTACAAATCGGAACATCGGGTCATCGCTGTTTCAGAGAGGGAAATGTTTGAAAAGGAGGTCCAGCAATGGATCCACTCAATCAGCGATTGTGACACCACCGATCCAATGAAAAAATCATTGAACGAAACAATGTCCCGCTTTAAAATACCGTGTTGGACCATGGAAGCCTTTGCCCGTTCGATGATTTTTGACATTTACCATGACGGGTTTGATTCGATGGACACCTTCCTGGAATACTGTAAAGGTGCCTCGATAGCCCCGGCTGCGGTTTTTGTCCATCTGTGCGGGATCTCTTTCGACAGTGCTGAATACAAGTCACCGGCCTTTGATGTCAGGGCAGCTGCAACACCCTGTGCAATATTTAGTTATATCGTCCATATCATCAGGGATTTTCAAAAAGACCAACACCACAACCTTACGTACTTTGCCGACGACCTGATTGCACAAAACGGTTTGGACCGTGCCCAACTTAGATCGATCAGTTACGGGACTGAGATCACCCAAGGTTTCAGGGAAATGATCCGTATCTATTATAACCTCGCCGACGAATACAGGGCAAAAACACTTCAGATGATCAAGGAGATTAAACCATTTGTAGCTCCACGATATCAATTTAGCCTTGAACTTATTTTTGACCTATATATGATGGTCTTCGAAAAGATCGATCCCGAACATGGAATGTTCACCGCAGAAGAACTTAATCCCACACCGCAGGAAGTCAGGGAAAGAGTCCACAAACTTATTCGTGGTTTTTGTAGTTAAAAAATCGGACAAAAAAGCTATCTTGTGGCTTTATTTTGTTAACGATTAAAAGTGATGGCAAAGAACATCGAAATTAAATGTGTCAATTCAAATGCAAGCTGCAACTCACCTCTTGGGACAACATTGGGTGAATATGCCACTCAATTTGGAATCGGATTAAAGCATCCTATACTTGGAGCTTATGTGAACAACCGGCCAAAACCACTTGATTATGAGATGGTAAAACCGCGAATGGTCGAGTTTTTTGATTATACTTGCCGGGATGGGCAAAGGATGTACCTTCGCACCTTATCTTTTATACTCTATGCCGCGGTCAAAAACCTGTGGCCTGAAGCCCAACTTAAGATCGACCATGCCATTTCGAAAGGGTATTATTGTGAAATAGAAGGACTTGACAGGGCTTTTACGGAAGAAGATGCGTGGTTGGTCAATGATGAAATGAAGTCGATCATTCTTCAGGATATCCAAATAGAGCGTAAAATGATACTTGCTGAACATGCCATTGAAATGCTTGAAAACAGCGGACTGTCGCGCAAAGCAGAACTCTTCCGTCATTATGGTCGGCTTTACGCCCCAATATTTACTTTGGGACAGCATGTCAATTTTTTCTACGGGCACATGCTCAACACAACCGGATTGGTTAAGAATTATGGTGTGGAAAAATATTATGATGGATTCCTGCTCCGCTTCCCAATCCTTTCAGACCCGGAAAAACTTGAACCAGCAATAAAACAGCAAAAACATTTCAATATTTTCAGGGAACACAAGAAATGGGCTGAAATCCTTGGCGTGGAGGATATTCCGAGGTTGAATTCATTTACCCGTGCCGGAAAACACAGTGACCTGATCAAGATTTCGGAAGCATTGCATGAGAAAAAAATCGCAGAAATTGCCACCCTAATCACGCAAAAACATGACAAGGTGAATATCGTTCTGGTAGCCGGCCCATCGAGTTCGGGAAAAACAACTTTTAGCCGAAGATTGGGCATTCAATTGGCTGTTAATGGCTTACACACAATCGAAGTTTCTGTTGACGATTTTTTCGTCAACCGGGAGTTTACTCCGGTCGATGATTTGGGCTTTTACGATTTTGAAGCGTTGGAAGCAATAGACATTCCTTTTTTTAATGAATTCCTGCTTAAATTGATGGCCGGCGAGGAGGTTGCAGTCCCAAAGTTTGATTTTCACCTGGGACAACGGACTTTCAACGGAAAGAAAATAAAAATGGCCAAGGACAACATCCTGATCATCGAAGGGATACATGGGTTAAACCCCGAATTGACACCTAGGATAAACCCAGAAAATACCTTCCGTATCTTTGTATCGGCTTTGACCCAAATTTCGATCGATGAACACACTTATGTTCCCACAACCGATAATCGGCTTTTGCGCAGAATTATACGTGACAGCAAATACAGGGGATACGATGCGCTCACCACGATTCAAAGGTGGCCAAGTGTACGTCGGGGCGAAGAGAAGCACATCTTCCCTTATCAGGAAAATGCCGATATCATGTTCAACTCGGCACTGATTTACGAGTTGGCAGTGATCAAGAAACATGCAAGCCCTTTGCTCAAGCAAGTCAAGGAGAACGTTCGCGAATATTCGGAAGCTGTTCGCCTGTTGATCTTTATCTCCTATTTTGAATCGATACCAGAAGATGAGATCCCACCAACATCTGTACTAAGGGAGTTTCTGGGTGGCAGCAGTTTTGATTATTGAAACAAACAGGTTGCCTTTAGCCCCAATATCTGATTCGTTAAAATTCCTTGATTAACTTAAAATTCAATAAATCATCCGTGTCAACAGTAGGGTAAAAGAATGTTCCGACGGCTAAAAGAGCATAACAGAAATGACAGGCAAGGGATTTGCCGATTTAAAAAAGGCGGATTTCATCTGACTGTATGTATCTGTTTATCTATTGGTTAACATTAATACTCATCAAAATGGACAAAAAAAGACTTTCCCGCCTCATCCTTCGTAAAACGGATTCGATCAATAAAAAGAGGTCAACTCAGGCAATAAAAATCCTAATCCTGCTCGCAATTATCCTGATCGGGTTTTCAGCCTGCCAACCCGACAAAGGAACAAATGGAACGACAGGTGCGACTTCGGAAAATACAATAGGTGGTCAGCATACAATCTCTCCAATCATGGATTTAAAAGTGTGAGTGGATCTTAAAAAAGTTGAAAACGATAAAACCCGAACTTTCCCTTTTAAGGTACTCGTCCAGGTTTCCGATTGATTGAAAGCAAATTCCAAGGATTAGTAGTGTGAAGGATCTTCGTCCTGCCATTCGTTTACGCCATCACGGATCCTGTTGCGGAAGGTGAGCGTGTCTTTTGCATGATACCAATTTCCAGTGGCATCTTTATATTTGTAATTGAGAAAAATTTTACGGTTTTGCAGCAATTTGGCCTGATTGTAGGTACTTGCCCCGTCAGGTAAAACTGCATATTTACCTGTTGCAGATGAACTTACAGTTACGGTTGCGCCATTTAGGGTCACTACAAATTCTGCAGCCGGAGAAGATGACTGATCGCTGTAACCATTGGTTGCAAGAGCATTCGGTGCGATGGTTTTCAAAGCCCAGATCTTCACTTCCGAAACAGGGATCTGGGTGAAATAATTGACAGTATTTACAACGGCAGCATCGGCAGCATCCTTTACTGTTGTTACACCACCATGCCAATAGTTCCCAAAGAGCATGTTCTCAAACTTGACACCGATCACCTCGGTTTTCTTGTTGTAGATCAATGAGTCAGCATCGGCACTAACGACCTTTATCCCAAGAGCATAGGTAGGATTGATCGTAGCTGCATCGGCCAAAAATTTGGTTGAATCTGGCTTGACCGTTACCTTGCCGACAAATTGTCCCTTTTGAATTACAAACTGGGTTGCATTGCTAATCGTATAATAATTCGACGGCAATGGAAGCAAAGTCGTTACAGGAGCGACTGCGGCACTGATATAGGCGGCACCTCCCTTGAGTTGGGCCAATGCATTCGCATTGATCAGGGAATTGTCAATCTGATAAGTGACGACCCTGTCCCTGTCGTTTGCCCTTACACCACCCAATTCAACGCCGATGTCGAATTTCATCCCTTCGCCAACGACGAATGTACGGACATCCAATTGGAGCGGGACATAAATTGAGTTGTAATCGAAATCCTTGATATACTCCTTGTAGCACGAGGTAAATATCAAAGCCAGTAAAATTGATGTTAATATCTTTTTCATCATAATTATATTAGATCATTTATTTCCATTTATCCCAGCCGTCGTTTTGGACCAATTTGCTCATACGAAGGATTTCGTCATACGGCAACGGCATATAAGCCGAATTGTAAGCGCGGTTCTCCACTTCCCATGTAAGATCGTATGTAAAAGCTGTACCGTTCTTGATGGTTTTGATTCCATGCACAGGTTTGTTATACAATGCCTTAAACTGGGTATCATCGGTCCATCTGGACATGTCGTGGAAACGTTCACCCTCAAAACTGAGTTCAATACGCCGTTCGTTTTTGATCAGATCATAGAAAGCATCCTTTCCTGCAGTTGCAACACTTGCCAGATAAGGATCAGGGGAAGGTATCCCTGTCTTGTCATCATAGGTCTTCATTGAACGAAGCGTACCTATTATTGTCTTTGGTGAGTAGCCATAAAGTGTCCCATTTGGCCCAACAACCTGGTTTGCAGCTTCAGCAAAAGCCAATGCCATGTGAGCGTACCGGATATTGAACCTGCACCGTGGCCTTCTCTGGAAACTGGAAACCTTCCAGTTGATCCCATAGAGGAACTTCTTTACATAAATATTCGTCCTCACATTGTTTCCGTTGCCTGCCCTATCTTTTCCACCATTTAACCCTTGTGCATCGGGTTCCCATGTCTCAAAAGTGTAAATAGGTGTTGTGGAACTATATGCAGGGATATAACCAACTCCGTTGTAATTGATCTGGGCATAAAAACGTGGGTCCCTGTTATCAAACGGTTTGGTGACATCATAAACTGTACTGCTACTGATCGGATAACCGTTTTTGTCGCCAAATGCGTTAAGGAATTCAGTTGTTGCCCCGATATCGCCAAATGGTGCAAAACCGTTACCGTTTGCGGCGGCAGGAAAGAATACCTGTTCCATGGTAATGTCATTTTCGATAAGCCTTGATGACCAGACAATACTTTTGTCGTAAACATCGGTAAAGTCCACGCGTTTTGTTGGATCGTAACCATCACCGAGTGGTGAAGCGGCGACTTTGAAATCCATCACCTTGGCGGCATATTTTGCGGCTGAATCCCATCTGGCAGGTTCATTTGCAGGGTTAAACCGCTTGCTGGCCCATGTCAGGTAAGTCATGGCTTTGATGGCATACATTGTGACCCCATCCACCCTGTTCCAGTTTACTGCTCCCAAAAATTCTTTCTTGTCGCTCAGGTATGCTGCGGAATAGAGATAGTCGCGGTGAGCGATCGGGAGGTATTTGATTGCGGAATCGCAATCAGCGATGATCTGTTTGACACATTCGTCATAAGTGTTCCGCTCAAGATTAATGTCCTGGGACGCATCGAGTACCTCTTTAACAATCGGGAAACCCAGGATCCTGGTTCCCCCCAGTTCTTTGCCACCAAATTTTTTCAACAAATCGCGTTCTGCCCAGGCACGCAAACCAAAAGCTTCACCTTGTAATCTCCTGGTAACCAGCTTATTTAATTCAGGAACGATCAACACTGTCGAATTAATACCCCTATTGTCCTTAAGAAAGAGGTTCAACAAGAAGATTGCATTGTAATCCCTTGTCCAATAATCCCTTGTAAAAGCCTGCCCTCCGGTCGTAAGCTCGCCTTTGGCAAACTGTACCACGATATCGGTTGTTGAACGCCTCACAGCGTTGTCGGTTGCGCACTCAAGGTAAGCCGTTTCGTTGCTGTTGTAGTTTTTCGATGAATAGTCACTTCCCAGATAGTCGTAGCTCCGGCCAATTAAACCCTGCACACTTTCCTGGAAAGCAAATACATCATCCCTAGTTTTGTCCCCGTTTGGATAGGCATCCAGAAATTTGCTGCATGACTCTGAAAGCAATGCGGTCAAAATGATTAACAGATATTTAGTTTTCATATTCCCTAAGTTTAAAAGGTTAATTTAACTCCACCGGTAAGTGTGATATTCAGTGGATAGTTGGTAATCCCAGCATTGATGTTTTCGGGTTCGACATCACTTTCGTTCAGCTTGCTGATGGTGTAAACATTTGCACCGCGCGCAAAGATCCTGAATCCCCTAACCCCTTTCATCCAATCAAATTTATGGACAGGAAGGTTATAGGCTATCTCGACATTCTGGATCTTAAAGAAGCTGTTGTCAACCAACCTGAAACTGGAAGTCTTAAAATTATTTGAAATCTGGTAGTAAGTCAACTTAGGATAAGCGCCGCCCAAACCATTTGCGTCGATGTTGTCCAGGACAAATTTGGAATAAATGTTATCGCCCGAACCGTTGGTGTAATATTTGCTGTTCAACATCTGGTCGTAAAAAGCCCGGCCAACACCTGTTAAGGTCAGGTCAAAATCTTTGTATGTAACACTAAGATTAATAGCATAATACAATTTTGGTGTTGAATGTCCGATGTATTGGGCATCGTTATCGTCAACTACACCATCCTTATTTACATCTTCGTATTTTAAGTCACCGGCATGAAGGGTCTCGCCAAACTGTGAAACCTGATTTGCTTCAGCATCGGTGGTAAAACGTCCAAGGTATTTTAATCCACGGATCGCATCCGAAGGACCACCTACCGTCAATTGGTACGCATTCCGGTAATTTGGTTCGTCAACCTGTTCGATGACTGGCTTTTGGGTGAATGCGTTTCCGCCGATCATGTAATGAAGGTCCCCTATTTTGTCCCTGAATTTCAAGCCCAGTTCAAAACCTTCATACGAATAGGAATTGTAATTCACAGCAGGAAGGGTTGCGGTTGTACCCGACAATATCGGTGTTGTATTCGTCCTTGTTGTAATCACATCATACCTGAGGATATTGTAATAATTGAACTCAACCGATAGTTTGTTCTTCAGCATTTCAGCATCCAATCCAAGGCTTACTTCCCTTCTGCGTTCCAATCCAATTGTAGGATTGCCGATACGATTTGGATATGCCCTGTAGTTTTGGGAAGATTGTTTGTAAGTCCCTATCCATGTTCCGGTATTGCTGTAATAAGTTCCGAATTTATCGGTATTCCCTGTATTGGTATCGAGGTTCCAACGGTCCCTATAGGAGAATGGCCCCCTGAAGGCATCGTAAGATGTTACCCCATATTCACCACGAAGCTTCAGATAATCAATAAAATGGAGTTTTTTCATAAATTTCTCCTCCGAAATTACATAACTTGCACCTATTGATGGGGAAGTAGAATACACATATCCAGGTGCCAGACCACTGGTTCCACCATAATTTACAACTCCCTGAACCGTAATCTTGTCCTTATAGGAATAAATTCCTGTAAAAATACCTGCCTGTTCACGTTGCGGCTCTTCAAATCCGTTTCGCTTAATCGAAGACATCCGATAGGTCATGGATCCCTGGACATAGTGGTCCCCGAATTTTTTATCGTAGCTTAAATTCTCGTAAGCAGCATAATTCTGAAAATAGAAGTCGTGCAAATTGGCACGCGAAGTTGCATCAACACCATCCCATGCCTTTGTCAAAGAAGCGATCCCTAAAGTTGGGTTGTACGTTCTTGGATCGATACGGTAAGCAGTATAGTTTTCAGCCTTTCCGATGCGCAACAGGTAAAAAGTATTGAAATCCACAAAAGTGTGGGATTTTAATCCCGGGATTATATTTCCCATATCCCACTCAAATAAGGAACTGATTGCACCATTCCGCCCCGATTCATTGTAATATCCGTTCTTTACAAGGTTTCCAACCGGGTTAGTCCCATAGGCAGAAGAAATACCAAACCAAGGGGATTTTAAAGTTGGATCGTTGTTTACATAAACAGGAAAAGCTATTGGTGGTGTATTCGTGATATCATTCAGTAAATTTGGCATCTCGGTAATACCTGTCTGAGATCCACCCTCAGTAATTGTACTTGTATATCCATAGTTTGGCGAATCGCGCAGTGATAGTCCGGCTGCAAAATTCAACTGAACCTTCAAAAACTCATTGATCCGGATGTCCAGATTTGACCGTGCGTTGATCCTCTGATAACCAGCTTTTGGTCCCATATTGAAATTGTCACCCTCGCCATTGTACCCAATATAGGCACTGTACTGCATCGCTTCTGTCCCTCCGCTGGTTGACACACTTGCCCTCGTAAAGCTTCTCGTATTTTTGATCAAAAGTCCGAAATAATCGACACTTGGGTGGTTCATATCATAAGGATCGTTGTTTTCATATGCAGCTATATCTGCATCACTGTACAAACCGGTTGTGATCCCACTGTTCTTTTTTGCAAGGTTGTTCAAACGTGCATAATCGGCGCCATTTACCCATTGCGGCATTTTGTCAATGATACTGACGCCTTGCTCAAAATTGACATTTAACACGCGCTCGTTCTTTTTGCCACGCTTGGTTTTGATAAACACGATCCCATTGGCAGCAGCAGGCCCATACATTGTTTTTGTGACAATATCGCGGACCAAAGACACAGATTCGATTTCATTTGGATCCAATGGCATTTCGGTAATATCCATGCGGACATCGTCGATAATGTACATCAAACTACTTCCGCGCGAATAAAGTCCCACCTTTTCAGCAGCACCATATGAGCCAAGCTTTTCCTCAGCCGACATTCCAGGAGAACCGTCCCTTTCGTAAACTTCCATCCCCGTTACAAGTCCGGTCAGTGCATTTCGGATATCTGTCGAAGGGTATTTGTCAAGGACAATGGCATCAAGTACACTTGTACTTCCGGTCAATAGCCTTTTCTTGATAGTCATATATGGGAGTGGGACATCATCGGCAGTTGTCATAAACATCAGCGATTTAACCAACTGAACATTGGGATTGGTCATAAGGTCGTTCACAAGTAAAACCTTTGGTTCGTACCCTGGCGAGGATATGGTCACAAACTCCTGATCGTTCTTCACGGTCAATTTTACTGTACCGTTTTTATCTGTCTCTGTGTGGACAAGGCCTTCACCGAGGATTATTTCAGCACCAGTGATAGAAGTGCTTTGTTCATCGGTCACTTTAATCGTTAGCACAACCGACTTTTGCTTTTTGGCATCCGGTTTGTTCTGGGCTTTCAGGTTTACAACTGACAATAACAACAGAAATGCAAACAGGAGGAGTCCGTACTTTATGTATATTTCTTTATTTAGTTTCATATGATCATTAATTTGTATGAATTACCAAATCGGATTGGGTGTAAAATTTCGCATCTTGTAATTGTCTTCCGTCGAAAATGGGAAAGTGTACATCTCATCTTTCCATAGCGACTGACGATCCGCTGGTAACGGAACACGCATGTATTTGAAGCCTTTCGGATAAGTCAAAGAGACTGCCACTTTTTCGATATCCATGCCATAAAGGACCTGGCTCATGGCAGCAGGGGCATCCAACCATCGACGAATATCGAAATAATAATGACCCTCGAAACACAACTCTATGATCCGCTCATTCTTCAACCTTTTCATAAAGACATCCGGAGCCAGACCAGTTGGCAAATTGGGCATTCCAACCCTTGTCCTGACCATGTTTGCGGCCTGTGTTGCGGTAAGTGATGCAGCCGGTGCCTTGCCGTTTTCACCGCCATAAGCCATCGCAGCAGCTTCGGCGTAATTAAGATAAAGCTCTGCAACACGGATAATCGGGTCGGTTAGATTGTAACTTGTTGTTACATTGGTATTTGAGTCATAGATCGACTTCCTCTGATAATAACCGGTATGTGTAACGCCAAGATAAGCGGCGAAATTCAACAAATTGCTGAAGACTTGCTTACCACCAATCGTTTCATAATAGATATTTGCCGGGTTAAATCCCGCTACTTCTGTGGTTTGATTGTAAACGATACCCCACGCAAAACGGGGATCCCTGTTTGAATAGGGGTCCTGATCGCTGTAGTGCCCAGCCGCAATTGCTGCCTGACGGTCAGCCGGCGTATTCAGTGGTTCGCCCCATTTGGTTTCAAACCTGTCCACAAAATTCTGTGTCGGATTTTCTCCGGACATGGCGGTAGCCTGTTGGGAAAATACACCATTGGTCATTGACTGAATGGTTGTCAATCCAATGCTCCAGTTTGGGTTTGCAATGTTCGGATTGTTGTAATTGGCATAATACGACCACAGTTGTTCATTGGTCCTCGGTACGTTCATGAAATTATTTTTGTAAGCCTGCTTCAGGTTGCCACTGGCACTTGCGGCGGTTTGCATTGCAAACTTGTAATAATTGCTGGTGTCGATTGCTGTCCAGCAAGCTGCGGCTGCATCCTGCCAATCGGCAACACCATTCTTGTTGTTTTGAGGACTTGCAGCATACAACAATGCACGGGCTTTCATCCCAAGCGCGGCCACACCTGCAGGCCTGAATTGTTTGGGATTGCTAAGCAAAAGGTCGGCATCGCGCCGCATGATGTTGGCTTTTCTAAAATAGACATAAGCCGTATCAAAATCCTGGGCAATCCGCTTACATGTTTCGTACCTGCTTAGCCTTGTCAGGTCAAATTCATCACCCTGGGTCAAAACTGTTGTAATATAAGGCATCGGGCCCCAAATGCGGAAAAGTGTAAAATGGGCGTACGCCCTGATGAAATGGGCTTGCGCAATAAGGTCATCAATGTCAACCTGTTGAGCATCCTGCAATTTACCAATGTTCTTAATGGTCATGTTGCAGATCCTGATACATTCGAACATCGAAGGCAAAATGGGCATATTCTTTGAAGAAATAGGACCCGCGAATTTATCGACTGTCCCCCCCATCTGACCAGCTTTGATGGATTGCGCCTCATATTGACGGCCTCCATCGCTCATGTCGGTCATCTCGTCCCAGGTATATTCCATGCGATAGGCAAAATACATGGGGTGGGCCGTTTTGATGTCATAATCATGTGTGGCACTTCCTCCATTGACAATAACAACCCGCTGACCATCATATACCGAATCAAAAAACTTCATGATGTTGGTATATTTTGAGAAAACAACGTCTGTGGTTAACCCGGCATCAGGTGCTTCATTCAGGTAACTCTCCAGACATGAGGGTAAGATCAGTGCAAGTATCCCTGCAAAGACGATTATTTTAAAGTACTTTTTCATCTCTTTCTAAATGATTAAGGTTAAAAACCAATTTTTAAACCGAATTTGATACTTGACATCTGCGGATAAAAACCTTGCGTAAAGTCTTTGCGCTCAGGGTCTCCTTCAATCAAATTGGTTAATGTCCAAAGGTTGGTACCTGTAATATAGGTAGTCATATTTGTAATTCCTACAGCCCTTTTCAAAAAATCGGGTTTGAAATTGTAACCGAAATAAACCTCTTTTAACCTCAGATAATCAGCTTTTCTCCACATACGTCCCTCAATTGCGGTTTCATATCCGCCATAGTAGGATGAACCCCCGCCCCAGACAAGGTTTGGTAGATTGGCATCTCCAACAAAGTGGATCGTGGAATGGTTGGCATCCGGATTGGTTGGCGTCCAAAAATCCAATTGTGATGCATGGATACGATAATTCCCATTCGGAAACTCTATCTCATATGCCTGGTTGAATGCAACATATTTTCCCTGGTTTCCCTGAAGGTTAAAGTTGAAATCGAAGTTCTTGTAGCTAAAACCGCCCCCAAGTGAAAAAGTAATCGGAGGGTACATCGATCCTTCAATCGGATAACGGTCACGGATTGAGATCTTTCCATCAGCAAAGTAATCGAGAAATTTATAGTCGCCAACATTTAGTGATCCAACTGGAATTGGTGCCGCTGTAGTATGTATGTCATCAACCGATGTAAAATAACCCGAACCAATCAGTGATGCACCTGTAATTTGTGCCCCAAGTGGTTTTCCTGCCTCGGTGGCATATTCTGGCGCATACTTTGGATCGTCCTTATATACGATCCGGTTTTCATTAAAACCGAAAATACCTTTTACATAAAAGCTCATGTCGTTGGCCAATGATTTTTTGTATTCAATATCAAGGTCAAACCCATGTTTTTTCATGGAACCCAGGTTTTGGTCCTTGAAACTATTTCCAACGGTCATTGGGATCCTTGGCGTCAAAAGCATATGTGTACGATATTCGTCGAAAAGATCAAGATTGATCGTCAGGTCGTTTTTAAAAAAACCAAGCTCAATCCCTATATCTTTCTTCCGTGCCTCTTCCCATTGTGCGTAGGGGTTGGCTGCGGGATCTTCTTTGATGTACCCGCGTGGATCAGTGTAGTAATTGCTTAAAAACAACCATCTTGCAGAAGCGTTGTCGCTACCTACTTTTCCATCCGAATAACGAAGTTTGAGCTTGCTTACATATGGGAAGGCACTTTTGAAGAAGTCTTCCTCAGATACGACCCATCCAAATGCCCCTGACGGGAAAAACCCAAATTTTTTGCCTGGTGCAAATCGCTCCGAACCAGTGTATCCGATGTTGACTTCCAAAAGGTATTTATGGGAATAGTCATAGGTAGCCCTTCCAACAAGTGCCTCATTTTTAAATGGATAATCGGTTTCATATTCCTTTTTCTGGCGGTTGAACAACGCAAGGGCTGAAACACTATGTTTCCCGAATGTATCAGCGATTTTTTACGGGGTATTCATTTTAGTAAATTATTACTTGAACCTGAAATCCAATTTATAATCATAAAGCCATGGTATCTTGGGGTTAATTCCCTCGGATACCAATTTGGCCGGTAAGCCTT
>Ga0209083_1000628_pt1 | contig 49357 bp, 48 predicted proteins | sample AM7aDNAmetaG_FD_184132 | JGI IMG/M metagenome (GOLD analysis project Ga0209083, IMG submission 184132) | Freshwater microbial communities from Finland to study Microbial Dark Matter (Phase II) - AM7a DNA metaG (SPAdes) (version 3) | ecosystem: Environmental > Aquatic > Freshwater > Lake ...
AAGGAATGATATCTTTCATGCCAGACTCCGTCTGGCATAGCAGAATAACGTTTGTAACGAAATCACGACCAGCGATGCGCCTAGACTGCTCTTTGACCTGTTAGTGATTTTGCCTTACGTTATAAACATTACAAACTTTACAAACGTTATAAACTTCTTGCTTTACTGTTTCCCTTCCGGCCTATTTCTATCCCTTACCCCCTTCGCCATATCCGTAAGGTATTTATTGAACTGACGCTCGAATGCGATTAACTTGATACGTTGTTTTACGGTGAGTCCTTCCTGGAGTTTCTTCCTGTACTCAATGTTTTTTTGGTGCAACTCGGTCTCAAGACTTTCAAACTCTTCAAGCTTCCGTCTCATGCCGTTCTCGTCAGCGTCCTTAGCGGCGCTCAACTTATTCAGTTCATCCGAGAGCTTATTCCTTTTGGAGGCATAGCTTTTTAGGACATCTTCCAGTTCATAGTACGCAGTAAAGAACTTACCTGCCTGCTCCGGGGTAAGCTCCAAAACCCTCTTTAGTCTTGCTATCTTAAGATCCTCTATATTTGCTCTAAATTCGCCGTTCTCCCTGCTTATTTCAGGCCTTGAAGGCCTCGGGTAGGGCGTTTTTTTTCCTGCTTCAGGCGTTACAACCTCTTGCTGCGCCGCCGCGAAACCTGCCAGAAGCATCAAGAACATTACTGTTTTTAGCTTCATATCCCCTCCGCGCTTATTTAGTGATTAGACAGCGCAGTTTATTAAATGGTTTAATGCTCCTTAATTACTTGGCGATTTTCTCCATCCTCCGCTCCATTGACCTAATGGTATCTCCGGACTCTTTGGCATTATCAATTATATGCGGCGTGAGAAAGATCAGCAGTTCATTCTTCTGAGTAATGGTGTCGCTGGAGTTGAAAAGAAAACCTATCAACGGGATATCTCCGAGTATCGGCACCTTGTTCTCGGTAACGACGGTCTGGTCTGTCATTATTCCGCCAAGCACCATTGTCTCGCCGTCCTTGACCCGGACCGAAGTCACCGCATCGCGGTTATCAAGAACAGGGGCTCCAAAGTAGGTAGTCGCTGTTATTTTGCTGACATTCTGGTGTACGGTCATAGTTACAAAATTGTCCTGGTTTATGTGCGGGGTAACTTCCAGAGTCGTGCCGACAGTATTGTAATTATAGGTGTAAATAACCTGCCCGCCGCTGGTGGTCTGGCTTCCTGTAACATTCGGAACCTGTTGACCTACCGTAACCGTCGCTTTCTGGTTGTCCAGCGTGAGGATCTTGGGCGCGGACTTAACATCAACTTTGGTTTCCTGCATCAGCGCGTGGATAACGGCGCTTGTGTTACCCTGCAGGAGCGCGTAAGAGAAATCAGGGTTCTTTCCGGAAAGCCCGAGCGTAGAAGCGAAGGTACCGGTATAGGTCATCCCTCCGATATTGGGCAGTCCGGGCAGGCTCCATTCAACGCCCAGCGCCAGATCTTTTGTAAGGGCAACATCAACTACCAGCACTTCAACAAGTACCTGTGATTGTTTCCTGTCAAGCTGTTCAAGCGTAGTCCTTATCAACGCGAGGGTCTGCGGCGTCGCCACGGCAACCAGTGTGTTGCTGGTTGTTTCGGCAACGATAGTCACAGTTTCCCCCGGCTGCTGCGTTCCCCCGAGCCCGAACTGCGGGCCGCGGAACTGCTGGCTTGCCTGGGTAGTTACGGTAGAAGCATTGTTGAAGATTTGGTTCATTACGTTCGCAAGGTTCTTCGAATCTCCGAACTTAAGAGGATAAATATTAACCGAGAGCGCCCTGGTTGAAGCTTTCTCCATACTGTCAATAATTGCAAGCAGCGTTTTAATATTTGAAAGGCTGTTTATCATTATTATTGAGTTTGAGGAATCGTTTGAGAGTATCATGCCCCAGAGCGGGACCATAGACGAAAGATCAGCCCGAATCTTTGAGGCCGTTAAATTTTTCAAAGGAATAATCTGCAGAACCACATCGTCGCCTTCCGTCGCAAGCGCGGGATCAGAGTTCACAACTATGCGCAGGTTGCTCTGCCGAAGGCCGGCAACCGGAATTATTTTCATTACATTGCCGGTTATAACACCGGAATACCCCTTGCTGAGCAAGACCACATCGAGTATTTTAAAGGCCTCTTCCAGCGAAACCTGCCCTTTGGAATAAACCGTGACATTGCCTGCTACCGGACCGATATGCTTAAAAGGGTCCTGTTTGGCCTGTTGCTGCTGTTGCTGCTGCGCGGCGAGGTAAGCCGGGTTTACCTGCTGAGCCGAGCTCTGTTGTGACTGCGGGTCGGTAATTACGCTGGTCGGAACATCCCCGCCGAGGTTTACCACGGTTATCCCGCTCGAGTTAGAGAGGAATTCCAGAAGTTTGGCAACATCCTCTTCCTTGAAGTTGAACTGCACCTTCTTTTTCCAGTCAACTCCCGGCATATCCTGGAATTTTTTATAAGGAATTGTCGGCATGCCGGTGTCGGCGGCCGGGGACGGATTCCCGACGGTTACGGGCGCCTTGGAAACGCTCACCGTTACCTTGTCGTTCTGTTCCGCCTGAACCGCATCAGGCTCCTGGACCATCCTTATAACATCCCTTTTCGCGGCGCAAGACGATAGCAGCAGAGCAGCAAGCAGCATTAGCAAACCGGTTCTTTTTCTCATAAAGTCTCCTGTCATGAGCCCCACCGGCTTTGATGCCGGGGTGCCTCTGTTATTTAGCTGATCTAATGCTATTCCGCGGCATCCCTATTCCTTCTTGATCGTCTCGAGGTCCTGTCTGGCGGATTGTCTGCTGCGGGAACTATGGCCGGCGCTTCCTTCTGTTCCATCCGGGACGCAGCAACGGCGGCAGCTGCAACTACAGCCGCCGCGGCTTCTTCTTTAGCCGCTGTCATAACTTTCACTATACCTGCAGGAATTTTCTCTTGTTCAAGCGAGTCGCCAAGTTTCCAGATAAATTTCTCGACTCCGAGAGTTACCTCAACATTATCTTCTTTAACTGCGGAACGGCCGCCATTCTTCTTTAAGTCAACGGTCACGCGCCGATTAAGAGAGTCCGTTATTATGATAATGTCGCTGTCCCTGTCGCTCATCTGCGCCGTTAGAGAATATTTTAGCACCGGGTCAGGCTCAGCTTCTTCCTCGACAGGAGGAGGCGCCTTAACATTAGAGGGCGTCTCCGAGAAAATGTCACGCCAATCGGCCTTAAACTTCTCCGGGTCGGCGAATACAGCTTTCGCGCCTGCCCCGGCGGTCAGAAAAGATACCGTGGCCGTTCCTTCAACCTGTCTCAGGCCCGAGTAAGAGCCGCCGGCAAGGGAACTGATTCTCCAGTTGTTGATTGCAAGAGGGGGCAAAGTATTTTCACAGAGGTAGAGGAACTTACCGTAAGTGATAACGTTGCAGGCGAAGCGCATCTGGAACGAAGAAATGCCGTTTACGCCGGCAGAGGCGGTGTCCTGAAAACTCTTTAATTTAATATCACTTTTTTCGGTAAGTTTTTCGAGGTAGTTCAGCAAATAAATTACCGGCTTTTCTTTCTGCTTTCCCGTATTAGTCCCCTCGGCCGCGGAAAGCTGTTTTTTCAGCAACCCGCCCTTCAAGGCAAGCTGGTCCGCTTCTCTTGAATAGGACTTGTAGGAAACGAAGGACGGTTCAAGGAGCTTTATGAAAATAACGGCAGGGATTCCGACGGCAATAACCACCGGAACGGCTATCCTCTCAAAGAGGCTCTTCTGCTTAACAACCGGTTTTTTGTCCATTACTTTTCGCCCCTTTGGCGTATTTTCATCTGAAACTGCACGGAAAGTTTGGCGCCGGCTCCCGCGTCATTGGCAAACGCCAATTCAGCCGAATAGCCCGGCATTTTATTCAGGTTCTCAAGGAAGGTTGTTACTCCCTGCCTCGTAACCGAAGTTCCGCGAGCCGTGACATCTCCTCTGTTATCCGAGGTCAACTCGTTAAGCACAACCTCGGAAGGAACGGCCTTGCTGATATCAACCAGCACCCTGCTCCAGGATCTTCCCGAGAGGCCTCCAAGAGTTGAAAGTTCGGCGCAAAGATCCGAGCCCTGCTTTTCTGCTGCTTTAGCCATAAAGAAGAAGACTGCCGAGAGTACCACAAAAAGCGCCGAGATTGCAAAACTCAACTTCCTAAGGTAAGAGAGCATACCTCCCGAGCGCCCGATCTTGGCGCTGTTACGGTTCAGGTCTATTTTCAGTTTTCCGTGTCCCGTTACAGCGGAAGCCATTCCGGCGCAGATACCAAAATTCGCGGGTTCAACTCCGGCGGCTTTTAGTTCTGCCGCGATTTCCGGCGGCAAAGAGAGCAAAACAGTTTTGAAACCTGCCGTCTCAAGTTTTCCGTTTAGCTCTGCGGAGTTGGAGTAGATTGTCTCAAAAACTATGCCTGAGCGGCCTAGAGCCTCAACCGAAGCCTTTACGGCAGAAAGAATGTCCGGTTCTTCGGCTAAGAGCGCGCCTCTGGAAAAGAGCACCGCCTCTTTTCCTGCGGCCAGAATATCAAAGCGTGCTTTTGTGAGATAAACTGCCAGACAAATTCCTGATTTGGCGGGTCCTGTGAGCCTTAGAAGTTCGTAGAGGGCAACTGTGGACGGCGCAAGTATAACCGCGCGCTTTCCAAGAGTCTGAACCGGTTTCAGGAACGCCTTTACCTGCTCAGAAGAAACGGCCGAGAAGAATACCAGCGTCCTGCCTCCCGCGGAAGACATTGCCGCGGAATCCCAGAGCGCCCTATCCCTCTCAAAAGGAAGGCCTTCTTCGGATTCTCTCAGAATCTCGGCCTGGAGAGCCGCGCCCTCTGCTTTTATATCGAGAGTCCTTGCGACACACTTGTCTCTGGGTAATATAACAGTCGTAGAGCCGCGAAGCGTCAGTTTATTGAATTCCGAAACTGAAAGTTCAGCCGCACGGCAAACCTTGAAGGAGTTTTTATCCTTCTTCTGCACCGAGAGCAGCCTCGCGGAGCCATTTTCCAGTTCAATTATATTTATGTTTTTTTCAAACATTCAGCATCCTTTGGAGCAGCGGGAAGATCATTCCTCCCACCAGTCCATCATGTAGATTATCTCGTGATTTTCCGACCAGTTCTCAACCACTGTATTTACAACCACCCTTATTGTATCATTCAAGATGGCTGTACATCTAACCCTGAATACCGGCGCCGAATAGGTAAAGTAGTTCACATTCGGCTGGATCATTCTCGGGGCCCGGTTCTGGATGAAGGTCCAGACGCCTCTGTCACGAAACGGACGCCTCTGTATCAGCTGGGGAGCAAGTGTCGGAGGACCCCCGAACTCCTCTATTTGGGTCTTCAAAACTATTAAAGAAGCAGTATTTACATTTACCGAGGCCGAACCGGGAGTCCCTATGGAATACACCGTAAAATAGGGCATTATCTTGAAGCAATCATCCACATCAAGTTCCGGGACTAACCCAAGCTCTTCGACATGCAGGAGCAATCCGTGTTCCCGTCTCCATTTCATCACACCGCGCGCCTTAGTGGCCGCGTCTTTCAATCCAAGTTCCTCAAACATCCTCCGCATCAGGAACTCTGAAGCCGTATTTATGTTTGCCTTGCTCTTTTCATCTTCAATCGTAGCGGTATAAGAACCCTCTCCGAACTTTACATCCTTCTTGCCGTTGTTGAGAGAGTTAATGCCGTTAAGGTTTGAATACCTTGTTTGCCCCCTGTTTGTTTCAAAGACCATAGTGTTGGCTCCGGCCTTAGCCACATAGAAAGCCTTTACCCGAAATTCATAGTTTTTAACAGCCCGCTGCTGAAGCTTAACGTAGACCGTCAGCCCGGCTGAAATAACCATTAATATAGCGGAAATCCAGAGGGCTGCCATGGCTATGTAACCTCTTTCGTTACTCAAAGAACCCCCTAGACCAAAATTCGAAAAAGCAAACTCGAAATTCGAATTACTCTGCGCCTTGTGATCAAGAACGCCAAGAATAAGCACCAAATCTCAAATCGCAAACACCAAATGAGCCTCCCCGGCCTAAAGTCCGGGGTGTCTCTGCTGTAGTGTAAACATTATTCGTGCCAAATTCATCCCCGCCATGAATGGCGGGGTGTTCTTTGGCACAAGCGCATAAACAGCAAAAATACAAAACAGCAAGAAGCAAAAAACAACTACCCCGAAACGAGCCAAAACTTTCTTCTTTTATGTTTATGTGTTTATTTGTGATTTGGAGCTTGGGATTTGGTGCTTCATCCCGTTTCGAATTTCTTGCTTCAGGTTTCGAATTTGTCCTATCTTTCGTATCCTACAAGATTAACGCACGATTCCAGCACCGCGTATACCGGTTTAACTCCGCTGCTTTTGCCGGTAACCTTGAAATTAACCATCTGGGGCAGCAGATTGTGAAAACTCTTGGATTTCATTTTTATAAGCGCGTCCGTATCCCAACTGTCCAGCCAAACTTGTTTTTTTCCGTCGTAGAAAGAAAAGGACACAGAGGAAATATTATCAAGCGCCTCTGTCTCTTCATTTTTCCACGGAGCGGTCGCAAAATCCCAGGACGAACTCCTTTGAAAACACGGCTCCACTCCTTCAAGCGCAGGCGCGGCCGCGTAAGACACTTTCGCCCTATAGGACCTTCTCGGAAAGTATTCCGGCCAGTAAAGCGACACGGGCCTGGAATAGGTCATAAACTCAACCGCCCCCGCCGTGCCTTTGAAAACGAAATAGGACCTCTTTATAAGCGCCGCCATCGTCCCGGAGTTTTTGCCTAAGAATATGGGTTCCGAAGCCCCTGTAGCCCTTAAGTCCCGCGTTAAGTTCTTTACCATATTTCGGGCCGAGAGGTACGCTTCGCATTCCTTCCTGTAATTATCGTAGGCGCCAAGACCCGCCGAAAAAGTAGCGTACACTCCAGACATTATTAACACAATTATGCCGAGTCCCACTGTCAATTCAAGCAGAGTATAGCCGCGCTCTCTCAGTTCCAATTCTGCACCGCCGGCATCCTGGTAACAAAAAGACTTTCGAGATTCATTGAACGGGCATTACCGCGAACTTTGTAGGCAACACTTAGCTTAATATCAATGAGCGAATAAAAATTAGTTCTCTGGCTTACCGCTGACTGCTGCGACCAGGTGTAGCCGGGCCAGTCAACCCCGAAATCCCCGCTCTCGGACGCCTTGAACGCGTCGCGCCCGCCAAGCTGCTCCATTTCCTTTTGCGCTAAAGTTACTGCAATACTCTGCATTTTAATTTCTTCGACTGCCGCAAGGCCGGCTGCAATAGTTTGAATAGCTGCCACTATTACTATGCTTAGAATGGCTACCCCGACCAGAGCTTCGAGCAATATGTAGCCGGTTTTACTTTTCATAATTCAGCACTCTTACGGTCCCGGTAGTCGCCGCGAAGACCAGGGTGTAAACCTCGCCTTTCGCGCCTGCCAGTACAACGGACCCGCTCTCCGAGCTTCCATCCGGATAGAAGGTGATGTAGTCAGGAGCGGAAGAAGCCGTTGCTCCGGAAACCGAACGCGGAGTATTTATGCTTTTCAAGGTAACCTCAGCTATCAGATAAATCGGCCGGACATTTACCGGGATTTCATACTGCAAAGTGCCCCGGTTCATCTCTGACAGCGTCACGGTGTTGGCTCCCGGGTCAAAGGTAATTCTATAATTAACACCTTTTGCTTCTGCGAGGTTCCTGGCAAGGTCGGAGATTCCGGCTGTTTTTACAACTTCCAGATACGCCTTTCTTGCGGCATAAAAGTTCCCGAACCAGACAGCGAGCACCGCCGTCATCGATATGATTATCGAAACGACAATGAGCATCTCAACCAGCGTGAAACCGCGCTTATCTGTTGTCAGACCAGTTCGTAATATCAGCATCAGGGCCCTGTCCGCCTTCTTTTGTATCCCTGCCGTAAGAGCAGAGGTCGTAGCCGTTCGCATTATTTAAGCCCGGGCACATATAGATATAGGTTCCGCTCCACGGGTCATTCCCCACTCTTTTCTTAAGATACGGCCCTTTCCAGTTTGTGGGAACCGGCTGGCTGGTCGGCGCGTTATAAAGCGCGTCCAAGCCCTGCTCCGTAGTTGGATAAAAACCATTGTCCGCTTCATACGCATCAAGCGCGAGTTCCATAGTCGCGATATCTGATTTCGCCGCCGCTATTCTCGCATCCTCGGTCCTGCCGAAAAATCTCGGCGCGAGCGTTGAGGCGAGAATAACGATAATTACAACCACCGTAAGTATTTCAATCAAGGTAAATCCTCTTTCTTTTTTGAACATAAAGCCTCCATATAAGTATTGTTTATAACGTTTGTAACGTTCTTAACGTTTATAAGCCGCACTTTGTGCGTCTTGTTCTGCAAGGAAGAATATTATTCATGCCAGACTCCGTCTGGCATAGCAGAATAACGTTTAACATTTGCCGCGTAAATCAAAACGCTCTTAACGCCTTACGTTACAAACCTTACAAACGTTATGAACGTTATAAACCGCTATTTAACAATCGAACTCAAGCCCAATATCGGAAGTAATACCGCGATTACCACAAAACCCACGCCGGCGGCCATAACAAGTATCATTATTGGCTCAAGCATAATAACAATCCTTCTGGTAATCAATTCCATCTCTTTTTCGTGATACGCGGCAACCCGGCTCATCACATCTTCAAGCTTGCCGGTCTCTTCCCCTACTTGAATCATTTGAATGACCGACTTTGGAAAGAACGGAACATCCTTAAGCGCCTGGGAAAGGTTTGACCCTCTTTCAACGCTTTTAGCCGCGGCTTTGATATATTTGGAGAGCACCGCGTTCCCGATGGTCTCACCGGTTATGGAAAGCGCCTGCAGCATAGGGACTCCGCTTCCCGCCATAATGCTGAGAGAAAAAGAGAACCTGGTCAAGAGCGCTTTGCGCATTGCCATCCCGAAGAGCGGAATGTATAAAACTGCCGTGTCAATAACCTCTCTGCCTTTTTCCGTGCGGGAGTATCTGGTATACATTATTATTACGGCAATGATAACAGCCAGAATCACCCACCAGTAGCCGGTGAAAAAAGAACTTATTCCCATCAGGATAACAGTGGGCAGAGGCAGGGCCTGCTTGAACTCCGAGAAGAGATTAACAAAGGTAGGCAGGATAGCTACCAGGATAAAGACCAACACGGAAACGCCGACAAAGAGCATTATCAAAGGATAAATCATCATCGTAGAAATCTTGGACTGAAAATCCTCTTCCCATTCCAGCTGATCCGCGTACTTCCCCAGTGTTTTCTCAAACAAGCCCGTAACCTCTCCGACCTTTATGAGTCCAATCATCAGCGGCGGGAAAGTTTCAGGATATTCGGCAAGGCATTCAGAGAAGGGAGTGCCTCCCTTTATCTTATCCTTGATCTTGCCGATAATGACCTTGAGCCGGGATTCTTCCATACTGTCCCAGAGAGTATTCATTGCCTGATAGAGCGGAACACCTGCGCCTGACATCGTGGCCAACTGGCGCGTGAAAGCGCTGAGGTCCCGGACGCTAACCTTCGGGACATAAAGGGAATTCAGCCGCTTGACCGCGGCTTTTATTGTTTCAAGCGCTCCGTCAGCCAACGTCCTCATCCTCCTGCGTGACCTTAATAACCTCGTCAATAGTGGTAATACCTTTCCTGACGCGCTCAAACCCGTCATCACGGAGCGATCTCATTCCGAACTCCCTGGCCTTGTTCTTTATGTCGCCGGTCATCGCGTGCTCCATCACCATCTTTTTAAGCGGCTCGTTCATAGTAAACAACTCATAAATACCGCTCCTGCCGTAATAACCCGTGTTTAGGCATTTCTCGCAGCCGGCGCCCTTCATAAATTTGTCGCCCGGTTTTCTTTCAAACCTGAAATCCGCAAGATAATCATTGCCGGGATCATAAGGCTTACCGCAGCTGTCGCACACAACGCGGACCAGCCTTTGCGCCATTATTCCGATTACGGAAGAAGCCACGAGGTACGGCTCAATCCCCATATCTATAAGCCGGGTTATTGAACCTGCCGCGTCATTCGTGTGCAGCGTAGCAAAGACCAGATGGCCGGTAAGAGACGCCCTGATGGCTATCTCGGCGGTCTCAAGGTCCCTGATCTCTCCTATCATTATGATATCCGGATCATGCCGCAATATGTGGCGGAGGCCCTTCGCAAAAGTCAGCCCGATCTTTGTATTGACCTGTATCTGATTAATACCGCTCAAGTGATATTCAACAGGTTCTTCTACCGTTATAATTTTTACGCTGGCGGAGTTAATTCTTGATAATGCCGAATAGAGAGTGGTCGTCTTGCCGCTGCCTGTCGGGCCGGTCACCAAAAAGATGCCGTGAGGACGGGCAATAATGCTTTCAAATATTTTATGCGTGTCCGGAAGCATGCCGAGCTGCTCTAACCCAAAGAGTATCCCTGCTTTATCAAGTATCCTCATCACGACACCCTCGCCGTAGAGTGTGGGGATGACGGATACGCGGCAGTCTATCTGCTTGTTGCCTGCCTTAAGCTCAATCCTTCCGTCTTGCGGAAGCCTGCGCTCGGCTATATTCATCTCGGACATAATTTTTATTCTGGATACAATCGCGCCGCGGAAATATTTCAGTTCCGCGGGCATAGGGACATCGCGGAGCACTCCGTCCACGCGGAACCTGACCTGAAGCTCGCGTTCAAACGGTTCAAGATGAATATCGGTCGCCCTTTCTTTCAGGGCTTCAAGGAAAAGTTGGTTGACGAATTGTATAACGGAGGCGTCCTGCGCCATTGCGGTCTCGTCTATCTGCTCAGCTTCCGGCCCGGACCTGTCAAGCGAGGCGCCGCTCTCGGCTATCATCCTGGCAACCGTATCAGCGCCGACTCCGTAATGCTTCTTGATGGCAAGTGTTATCTCTTCTTCGGGGGTTTCAAGCGGAGTGACAGGTTTATTAAAAATGAGCCTTATTTCGTCGAGCACCTGCAGGTTGTGTTTATCGGTCACGGCAACAACGACAGCCCCGTTCTCTTCTTTTACCGGAATAGCCTTGAATTTGTTGGCAAATTTCAGAGGAAGTTTGGCTATAAGTCTTGTGTCAATCTCAACATTAGATAGCTTCATTCATTCTACACCTCATTTGGGGTGCTCCTTTTGACAAAAAACATCGAATGATGCCGCGATTTAGACCCTTATGGGAGCCGCAAAGTTTTAAAATAACCTTACAAAACCTATACATTAAACAATTGGAAGGGCACTTCCTTCACTCTCGTTAGGTTTATAACGTTACTAACGTTCTTAACGTTTATAACGTAAACCTTAACAAGCACTAAATTCTAAACTCTAAATTCTAAACAAAGTGCAAAAGGCAATGAAACAAAGCAATTAATTGCTCCTTTTCTTTTTCTTTTTGCATTTTATTTAGGATTTAGTGCTTAGTGCTTGCACTTTGGCCTTTATTCTTTCACTCTACCTTAACGTTACAAACGTTATTTTGCTATGCCGGACGAAGTACGGCATTATTAATATCCTACCTCACAAAACAGGACACACGAAGTGTGGCCTATAAACCTTATAAACCTTACAAACCTTAAGAACTTTTGTCTTTTACTTTAGCCCTTTCTTCCAAACCCCTCCCCCAAATGTCGCCACATACATGTTCCCGCCTTCGGTATCGTAGAGTACCCTTTGCGGGCTTGCGAAAGGAAAATCCGTTTCAGACCAGGAAGCCCCGCCGTCAAAAGTCTCAAGCAGGCCTCTTCCTTCAGAAGTAAGCAGCAGGTGCTTTGTATTACGCGGGTCTATACAGGGCTTAAATGGATAGACAACACCGGGCGTGATCTCTTTTGTAATGTTCTTCCAGGTTTTTCCGGCGTCAACTGTTTTGAACACGCCGCCATAGATCACTTTTTTCAAACTGCCCATCGCCGCAAGATAAATAGTATCCGGATCATTCGGATCTATATCAAACTCCACCGGCCAGAGAAGCGGGGTGCCGTCACACTCGCTCGCGACCAGTTCCCAGTTTTCTCCGCGGTCCTTTGAGCGAAAGAGTCCGCCAGGAACGGGATAATCATTTGTTCCTTTAATCCTGTGGGCGGTTATAAGACAATAGAGCGTTCCGTTCCTGTCTTTCGCGATAGTATAAACATCCGTATTATCGACGGCTTTTTTGTGCTCAGAATTATTCTTTACGACCAGGCCGTTAGATTTTTTCACCCAGGTCTTTCCGCGGTCAAGTGATTTATAAACACCGTCAGAATACATCACGGCATACAGGGCATTATCCGCGCGGTCAAAGAGCAGTTTTGTGCAGGCAACCTTCGGCAGGCCGTCAGAGATCACCGTCCAGGTTTTGGCGTAATCCGAGCTTTTTAGCACTCCTCCGGGATATTTGGTGCCTTCGCAGTTTGACCAATGGGGAATATCGTGCTCGTTTGAAGCCGCACCGTAAATAACGCCCGGGAGGTCAGGATCAAAGGCCAGATCATAGACCGTGTTAGGCCAGGCGCTCCCGGTTATAGCGATGGACCAGCTCTTACCTGAATCTTCGCTCCTCGCAAATCCGATATCCGTATAACAGATGTAATGGAGGTTCCGGTTATTCGGATCAATATAATAATTCCAGCTGGAGGACTCTTCCAACCCCTGCGTCTGCCAGGCAGCTCCCTTTACGGGAGTTCCTTCCTGCAGCAGTTTCGTGTAGGCATAGTTCCAAATCTTCCCTCCGTCAAGCGTCACCATGAGCTCTCCCATGCCGCAACCGGCCAGGATATCAGGATTTGAAGGGCAAACACTTGTGCCCTGAGTGAGCGGCCCTGAATAACCCTTTCCGTACTCGTAGGTAATCCACCCGAGCTTGACATTTTTATAATTGTTCGGTTTGTACACATTATTCCAGGAATTCCCGGAGTCAGTTGATTTATATATATCAAAGAGTTCCTTGTTGGTCACATACACTGTGTCAGGAAAGGACTCCGCCGTATAAACCGCGAAGGGGCTTGGCGCGGCCCTTATTCCCGGAGCAGTCAATTCCCAGTTCCCACCCCTGTCCGACGAACGCCAGAGTTCTCGTCCCGCAAGGCAGTAGAGTATGCATTTCCCTTCAGCGCTGCCTCCGGCAAAACTTTTCATACCCGGTTTGCTGAACTTTGAAATCCAGGTTTTTCCGCCGTCAGTTGACCTAAAAATACCGTTCTTTGTAGCTGCAAAGAAGGACTTCTTATCATTGCCGGAGCTCTGATCTGTAAGGAAATTCAGCGAAATTCCGGTAACACCCTCACAGGCGTTCCAGGATTTTCCCCCGTCAAGACTTAAAAAAGCGCCTTTGTCCGTGCCGAAAAACATAGTGTCCGGAGTTTCTCTATCCAAGTAAATTCTAAGCACGCTGTCGGCTGTCGGCATTTTATCCGCTAAAAGTTTCCAGGAAACTCCGCCGTCCCTGCTGACCCTGATACCATAGGGGTCGCTGAAACTTTTCCCGGCGCAATAGAGGGTCCCTGCCTCTTTAGGATGAAAGACAGGCGCGCACGGGAGTATCGCGTACAACTGCTTCCAATCAACGGTCTTCCAGGACTTGCCGGAATCATTGCTGATGTAGAAACCGCTCATATCCCCGCCAAGCGCCATTTTCGAGGGATCAACCGGCGAGATAGCCGTTGTCTGCATACCCGCGGCCTGCCCGATGCCTGTCTCACTCCAACCCCGGCACACTTGCCCTGCTTGTGAGGCTTGGGGCAGACAGCAGCTTTTATTTGCGGAGCAGCCTAAAAGAAGTACTGCAAGAAAAGAAGAAAGGAACAATGAGAGTTTACCAGACACAGTGCCTCCGAAAACAGGGAGAAGCAGTAGCTTCTTTATTATACAACTCAAAGACGCCCATTAAAAGAAAAAAGGGGCGGATTGCTCCGCCCCCTCAAAAGTTCTGACTCCTTATTCCTTGGAGAGCACAACATACCTGCTCGTGCCTTCACGCTCTACAAGAATCAAAACACCTGCTTTCAGATCGGCATCGGCAACAGCCTTTGCAAACTCATCGGCAGTCTTAACAGCTGTTCTGTCAACTTCCTTGATAATATCACCTTCGGTTATATCCGCATTATCCGCTACGCTGTTATCTTCCACACCGGTTACGACTACCCCGCCCCAGCTCTTAAGGCCATACTGAGACGCCATATTTTCCGTCAATGTCCTTACGGTGACTCCTATACTCGAGGACTTCTTGGCAGCATCTTCCTTCTTCTCGCTGCCTTTTACTTCAGCGGTTTTTTCACCCCAGGGAGCAAGCACTAACTTTATCTCTTTCTCTTTGCCGCTCCGGTTAACGGTAAGAACTATCTGATCCCCGACTTCAAGCGAGGCAATCGCTCCTGCCAGCTGCTTTCCGCTGCTGACATCCGTTCCATCCAGTTTAATAACCACATCCCCGGAAAGCAGGCCCGCGGCTTTTCCAGGACCTTTTTCGTCAACCTCAGGAATAAGGACGCCGTTTTTTATACCGAGTTTCTTCGCCAGCTTGCCGTCAATATCCTGGAGTCTTATTCCTACCCAGGGAGTCTCGGTAACGGTTTTCTTGCCTTTGACGAGCTCGTCCAGCAGTTTCTTAACGTCTTTGATAGGAATTGCAAATCCGAGGCCCATATTGCCGACATTGCCGGTGCTGAAATCCCCCGCTATGGCCATATTGACGCCTATCACCTCGCCTTCAATATTTAAGAGCGGACCGCCGGAGTTCCCGGGGTTAATGGCCGCGTCGGTCTGTATGATATTGGGTATTCTTTTTATTGCCCCGTTGAGTTCCGGGTTATCAAAGAGTCTTCCTTTGGCGCTGACTATACCCATAGTAACTGTATTTGAATAGCCGAAAGGGTTGCCTATGGCGATGACTATGTCTCCGACAAAAGTCTTGTCAGAATCCCCCAGCGCGGCAGCCGGAAACTTCTTGTCGGATTTTATCTTGACTACCGCTACATCGTGGCGCTTATCATAGCCTTTAACTTCCGCGTCATAAACAGTTTCGTCATACATCGTGACCTTAACGCTGTCCGCATCTTCAACGACGTGATAGTTGGTTATCACATAGCCGTCGGAAGTGATAACAAATCCGGAGCCCATACCCGAAGATTTATGCTGCGGGAGTTTCTGCTTCTTTTTTGGAGTATCTTCGTCGTTGCTCCCGTTATCTCCCTTAAAAAACTTCCTTAGATCATTCGGAAACTCAAAATCAAAGCCAAATCTGCCGCCGGACACCTTCTCGGATGACTTCTTCTCCACCACGATCAGCACAACGGACGGGTTGACCTGTTTTGCCACTTCCCGAAGATTGCTCTGCATCGCTTTCAGCTCGGCAGAGGCTTCCACCTTTGCAAAAGCCGGCAAGGAGAGCGCAAGGGCCAGGCATAAAGCCGCCGAAAAAAAGACCATCCTCTTAAGGTTATTCATAATCATCTGCCTCCTGAAACTGCGTCCGGCGCAAGATTACCTGCCGGCAGCGTTTCTTCTATGAGTTCAAATTCTACCCTTGTGTTTCTTAGCCCGTTTCCGGACACAGAACCCGCTTTTATCCCGTAAGGGGAAGCGCTCCTGATTGAGCCGACGCTTCTTAAATCGTTCATAAACATATCCAGGCGTCCAGGATCAAGTTCTAAAACATATCTTTTAGGAATAACGCGCGCGCCGCCGTTTTGCGCAAAGCTGCCGGTTTCGGCAACCGCCGAAGCATCATATTTCTTCTTCATTTCCTCTATTTTTTCTCCGGCCTTAGCCATCTCTCCTGCCGGAATCACCACTTTTGTAAGGGAAACCTTTGCCGCCGCTTCAGGGCCGGCTCGAAATATTAATCCGCCCGCTATTAGCCCGATAAGAACTCCTGAAGCCAGCACCGCGGTATTCCGGAGAGTAAAGACCGGCCCAAGCTTCTTCCACAAAGGAAGTTCCGCGCCGTCAAGTTTCGCTTCAAGACCGCGGTAAAACTCCTCAGGGATATCCTCTTCGGAGACATTTTTAAGCGCAGCCGCATTCTCTTTCATTTGCAGAAGTTCAGCAGCGCACTTCCCGCATTTCAGGAGATGCAGGCGCACGCTCTCAGCCGCCCCGCGGGAAAGTTCGCTGTCCATATATTCACTCAACAGTTTCCTGGTTTCGTTACAGCTCATGCTCTTTCACCTCTGCGCTCTTCCCGGCAAGCCTGCGGCGCAATTCCTGCCGGCCGCGCGATAATCTTGATTTAACGGTCCCGATAGAGATGCGAAGCAGCCTCGCTATCTCTTCGTATTTGTAACTTTCAATATCCCTAAGTACCAGAACAGCCCTGAAAGGTTCTTCCAGCCCCGCAAGAGCGTTCTTTATCTGCCTGTCGCGCTCCGCAGCTTCAAACAACTCCTCCGGACCAGCGTTGACTCTTCGGCTGTCCTGCGAAACATCGTCATAGATCTCACCGGCCCCCGAGAGGCAATCGCTCCTTCTGGAACGGAGCCTGTTTAAACTCGTATTGACGGCTATCTTTCTCAACCAGTATTTAAAGGGGACTTCCCCGCGGTACTGGCGTATCTTCGTAAAGGCCTTGACGAAAGCGTCCTGGGAGGCCTCAAGAGCGTCCTCGCGGCTGCCCAGAATGCGGAAGGCCGCCGAAAAAGCCAGCGCGCTGTGAATTTTGACGAGCGCGTGAAAAGCCTCGCGGTCCTTTGAACGCCTCACCCGCTCTACCAGCCCTTTTTCGTAATTCGCGGAGGCCTCTTCTATTACGTTCTGCTTCTTTTCTTCCATCAGAATATTCTAAACCTCGGCAGCGGCCAGAGCCGTATCAGGGGAGTTCCGACTATATCCTTTGAAGAGACAAAGCCCCAAAATCTCGAGTCATCGCTCTCGTCCCTGTTATCGCCCATCATAAAATAGGCGTTGTATTTGAGCGCTACCGGACCAAAATCCTTCGGGAGCAGAGGCTGGGGAAACCCGTATTCCGTTTCCCTCAATTTCTTCAGACCCTCAGGGAGCAGATTTCCGTATACCCTTTGAATAAACCACTTTTGCTCGCCTGCTTTTCCGGTTGCCACATTTACACCGTTAAGAAAAACTTCACCGCCCTTTATTCCGAAAGCATCGCCTTTTTTGGGGACCGTTACGGGACCGAAATTGTCCCTATTGCCGTAATAGGGATAGTACGGCGAGCCCTTCCTGATAATATTCTTCCCGTCGAAATACTGAATGTACTCTTCTTCCTGTTTAACTCCGTTAAGATAAAGGACTTTATCCTTTAGTTCTATAGTATCACCGGGAAGGCCAACGCATCTCTTAACGAAATCCCGCTGCGACCTTGATACCTTCAGTTCCCCGCTTGCTTCGTCGGCCACGACGTAATGCGACTGGCCGTTCATATCTTTCTGCTTAACCGGGTTCAACTCGTGATGAAAGAAGATAATTATATCTCCGTGCTTGAGCTCCCTAAAAGGCAGTATCTTGGTGTCGGTAAAGGGAACCCTGGTCCCGAGCACAAATTTATTGGCAAAAAGATAGTCGCCTACCAGCAGGGTCGATTCCATTGACCCGGAAGGAATGCTGTAGGCCGAGACCACAAAATACCGTATCAGGAGAGCCACTACCACGGCCCAGACGATGTCCTTTGTGTGCTGTTTTAGCACTCCCTTTACGGTGTCCGGAGTCTTTGCTTTATCCTGAATACTTTTCTCTTCCGCCATTTTTCCTTCCTTTCCGTGTGACACGGAGCAGACCAATTTTGTTCCTTCAAACCCTATCAAAGCAGAAAAAGCCTTAATATTCAAGCATTCATTGGCTCAGGAGTTCCGCGAAGGTTCAGCAGGAAGGCGCAAACAAATCATAAGGATAGCCGGGAATATTTCTTATTATCAGGAAAGCAAGAGCCAGCAGGATGAGCGCCAAATATAACTGCCACCCGAATTTTATTTCAGGCAGTATTCTTTTGCCTGTATAGCCGTTAACAAGCGCAGCTGTTGCGACATAAAGAAGGAATATTATCCCGGGCACAACGAAAATATTCATAGAGAGCGAACGGGCTAACTCGCCGCGAGCAATAAACCATACAGCCCTGGTAGCCCCGCAACTGACGCAGAAAAAACCGGTAACCCTGCTAAATAAACAACCCGGAAGCAGTGTAAAAACCGCGGCAGGAAGCAAGCGGAATAGAACAATCCCTCCCACAAGGATAGAGAGAAGCGCCCAGGCAAGACCGCGGCTTTTCATTTAATTAATCCATCAGGTCAGCCGTCATCTCGGCAACCAGTCGGTCCTTTTCCTCAGAGGAGAGAACCTCCGCAACGTTCGAAGCGTCAGACAGAAGCTGGTACTCTTCTATTGCGGCTGCAAACCATTCAGGATTAGAACTTGCTTTTCGCACCGCAGATTCCTCGGTAACGAGACCGGCATTTCTCACTCTTGCAAGCCGCCTCATTCTGCCTGCGCCAAAAGGGGCAAGGAGTATCAGAAGCAACAGCGCCAGAGATATAGAAGCGGTCAGGGGTTTGCGCAGGAAGGCATACCAGGGAGTCTGAATTAAGAGTTTTTTGCGCAGTTTTGGAAGATAGCTCTTCCAGAACTCGGCGCCCGGATCCTCGACCGTAAGCGAAGAGGCCGCATCAATGAGTTTCGTATAAGACACCATTTCAGCCGCGCAAGCCGGGCAGGAAGCCATATGCACTTCCATTTCTTTGGCACTTTTCCCTTCAAGGCACCCTTCGGCATATTCTCCTATATATTCAGCTGTCATTTTACAGTCCATAGTTTCCTCTCATCGCTTTTTTCATCTTCTGTACCGCGTTGAAGAAGTTAGCCTTGGCCCCGCCGGAAGTCAAGCCTGTCGCTGCCGCTATCTCCTCAAACTTCAGCCCCTCATATATACGCAGCACAAAGACCGCCCGCTGGCGCACCGGCAAAAGCTCCGTCATTCTTTTTAGCGCCGCCTTCAGCTCTTCTTTCTCAAGCTCTTCCCCGCCCTGGCCTAAACTCATATCGCGCAGTTTAGAGGCCGAGTCCAGCGGTTCAGTGAACCGGGCAGTTTTTTTCCTTGTCATACAAACATTAAAAGTAATTCTGTAAAGCCAGGTAAAAAAAAACTTTCGTTCCTTCAGCTTTTTAAGCGCCCTATAGGCTTTAATGAAGGCTTCCTGTGAAGCCTCCTCGGCATCGTGATGATTGCCGAGAACGCGAAGAGCCAGAAAATAAACCTTCTCTTTGTGCTTCAATACCAGCCTGTTAAAGGCCTCTTCGTTACCCTGAAGGAACTGCCCTATCAATCCGGCGTCTTCCTGTCCGCTATTTTCCTTAACCTCATCATTAGACATCTTTCTCCGCCAAATGGTTCAAAGCGCTATAACACTCCAATTATAGCCACAGAACATGAAAATAACAAGAATGATGGAGAGTCTAATCCAGCCTTACCCGAAGCGCCGCATATTGAGTAGTCGCCGCTGAATAATTCAGCTTCATTCCGCAGGAAAGCGAAAACCTGCTGACGCTTATTTCAACACCGAAGGAGAAACAATTCAATATATTCAAGGTGGTTCCGGAGTCATAACAGACTCCTGCCATAAGCGCCAGGAACTCTTCCGGCAGCACGGAAACACCAAAAGCGTAAACCGGGGAACCGGCGTTTTTAAACTCAGCGTCAAGATCCGCTTTTATGACTCCGGAAGAAAAGCCCAAACCCGCCTTGACCAGCACGGGCAGGTCCTGATAAGTTCCAGCATTTACCAGACAAGCGCCGAAAGAAAGGCACTCCAATATATTCAGCAGCGCGGAAAAGTCGTAGAGGACCCTAAACGCCTCGCTTCCGTCAAGATTTTCATACGGGAATTTCATATTAAATCCGAGAGAAATATCTTTTGTAAGCCCCTTCGAAACGGAGAGAACTGGAACTGCCTGGTACGGAGAGAAGGTCCCCAAGGAAAGACCAAGACTGTCCCGCCTATCCTGCGTCCCGGTCCAAAGATAAAGGACTGAGATTGCGAGCGCAGTCGAATCACCTAGCTGCCTTATAGCGGAGGCCTCCTCATACCTGGAACCGGCGTAGTATTCGGTGTGAGAAAAAGTAAGACTGGTCCCCTTCATAAAAGCGAGCCCTGCAGGTGAGAAAAAGACAGTATCCGGTTCGGCAGGCAGCCCTGTTAGCGCCCCTCCCATCGCAGCATACCTGGCTCCGGGAAAGAAACGCATAAACGCAAGCTCCGTTGTCGCCGAAATACCAAGAGCTGCCACGCACAGCATTAGCGCAAAAACAGCGACACGTCTCATATATGAAACCCCCTAAAATTAGCGCGGGCGCCATAAAGCGCCCGGAATTTGTTTCTGTGTAAAAAGACAATCCTATCTCAATAATTCCTTAAAAGCTTCCTCATCAAGAATCTTTACTCCGAGTTTCTTTGCCTTAGCAAGTTTTGAGCCGGGCTCATTTCCGGCTACCACAAAAGTTGTCTTGGCAGATACGCTTCCCGAGGCCGCGCCTCCCAGCTTTTTAACTTCCCGCTCAGCTTCGTCGCGAGTCAAGGACAAGAGCTCACCGGTGAAGACAAAAGTCATATCCTTGAACTTGTTTCCCGTTGCCAGTTCCCCTTTCTTTCTCCTGGTGTTTACTCCCGCCTGCGCAAGTTTCTCTATCACTTTGAGGTTATGACTTTCCAGGAAAAAGTTATTGATGCTTTCAGCGACCTTAGGCCCTATTCCTCTTATCTTCTGGAGTTCTTCAACGGAAGCGCAGGTGAGCGAAGCCAGATCGGCATACTTTCCTGCAAGGAGTTCTGCGGTATTCTCTCCGACATCGCTGATCCCGAGGGCAAAGATAAGCCTGGAAAGCGTGTTGCCCTTGCTCTTTTCCAGCCCTTCAATCAGATTTAAGGCAGACTTTTCTCCCATCCTCTCAAGTTCCGACAATTCCCCTATCTCAAGATAGTACAAATCCGCATAGTCTTTGACCTTGCCGGTGTCTATCAGTTTTTCCACGATGGCCGGGCCGAAATTCTCTATATCCATCGCGTTGCGCCGCGTAAAGTGGATAACGCGCCCCTCAAGCTGAGCCTTGCAGGAGACATTCTGGCACCTGACAGCAACCTCTTCCCCTAGGCGCGAAACCTTTGAAGAACAGACCGGACAGCGCGAGGGCATCTTAAAGATTTTTTCTTCGCCTGTGCGCTTAGATTCTACCACACCGACAACCTTGGGGATTACTTCTCCTCCTTTCTCTATTATTACCGTATCTCCGATTCTGATGTCTTTTCGTTTTATCTCGTCCTCGTTGTGCAGCGTGCACCGGCTGATGGTGGAACCGGAAAGATGCACCGGCTCAAGCACGGCGACAGGCGTTAATATGCCGGTGCGCCCCACCTGAACCAGAATATCCAATAACTTTGTCAGCGCCTGGCGGGCCTTGAATTTGTAGGCGATAGCGTACCTGGGGCTTTTGTTGGTCGTCCCGAGAACCTGCTGTTCTTCAAAAGAGTTTACCTTTATGACCATCCCGTCTATTTCAAACGGCAGGGAATCGCGCTTTGATTCCCAGGAGTTAACATAATCTATGACCTTGCCGATAGTATTGCATTTTTGGGCGGGAGTTACGGCAGGCAAACCGGCTTTCTTCAAAGCTTGAAGCATCTCTTCGTGCGTCGTCCAGCCGGAATCAACAGCGCTGCCTAGAGTGTGCAGGAATATATTCAAGTTCCGTTTTGCCACCTGTTTTGGATCAAGCAGTTTGAGAGAGCCTGCCGCGGCATTCCTGGGATTGGCAAAAAGCTCCTCTCCCTCCGTTTCGCGCTCTTTATTCAGCCTGGCAAGTTCCTCTTTTGTAAGATAAACCTCGCCGCGCACTTCAAGCTCAAACTTGACCGGCAGTTTGAGCGGAACCGCCCTGATAGTTTTAATATTTCCGGAGACATCGTCCCCGCGCGCCCCGTCTCCCCGGGTAGAGGCCTGCATAAACTTTCCGTCTTTGTAAAACAGATTCACGGCCAGCCCGTCTATCTTGGGTTCCACTATGTACTCGGGCTCAATCTTCAGACTTTTTCTTACCCTCTCGTCAAAGGCCCTGAGTTCTTCCTCGCTGTAAGTATTGTCAAGAGAGAGCATCGGAACTTTGTGGGTAACCTGCTTAAAACCTTTCAGCGGTTCGCCGCCGACGCGCTGAGTCGGGGAATCGGGAGTGATCAGTTCGGGGAATTCAAACTCAAGAGCTTCGAGATGCTTCATCAGCATATCAAACTCAGTATCAGGAATCTCAGGCTTCGCATCTACATAGTATTTGCGCTCGTGGCAACGGATTTCTTCGCGCAATGCCTCTATTTCTGTCTTTGCCTGAGAAAGTTTCATATGTCTAATATTACAGAATACTCCTTTGAATCTCTACTGAAAAATGCTTAAAAGGATTACAAGTGAATTTTATGCGGGTGAGACATGTGCAGATGTGAACAATATCTGTTTCCCTGTTTGTTGTGCTGTATCAGCTATTAGTTATCAGTTATTGCTCTTATCCGTATACCCTGTAATCTATCTCCGGGAAGATATTATCCCTATACTCAATCCCCGAGAGATATTCCGGATCAACCCTACCGCTCTTTAGGCTGTCATAGAGGCGCGTGAATCTTACAATGTGCTCTTTCGTGCGGCGCACCGCGTAATTGACGTTTGTGCCGGTCTTCATTATAAACGCCCAGTCAGAAGACTGCGCAAGCAGAAGTTCCCTCGCCGCCTGGTTGAGCGCGCGCTTTTCAAGGTTGCCCGGAGAGTTGAATTTTTCAGCCAGCTCGCACATCCTGTCAGCCGCTTTGTGCAGGTGCCTGTAAACCCAGTCGTTCCCGCATTCCAACCAGACCTCGTGATAACCCTTGTAGCCCCAGCTCGATTCGCAGGGGGCGCAGACTTGATTCACGGGATACTCCGCCAGATACTCCGACGGAGTTATCATTTTAATAGTATCCTGATCGTAGTGCATCTTCCTGAAAAGGAAATTCAAAAAGTCAGGTCCTTCATACCACCAATGCCCGTAAAGTTCCGCGTCATAAGGAGAGATAATCAACGGCTTTCTATCCATGCCGGAAGCGAGCCACTCTATCTGTTTACCGCGGTTAAAGAGGAAGTTGCCCGCGTGCTCGGCGGTTCTGTCCAGCGCAACTTGCGGATCGTAGGGTTCCTTCTGCGGCGTCTCACCCGTTATTTTGTAATACTTTAGGCCGGTAAAGGTTCTGGTTCCGTCCGAATTAATGTAGGGTTTGATATACTCATACTCAAGATCAAAGCCGACATCGCGATAAAAGTCGCGGTAGTCGGTGTCGCCGGGATAACCCTCTTTTGCGCTCCAGACCTGCTTGCTGGATTCAACATCCCTGCCGAAAGCCGCAACACCGGACGGACAGAAGACCGGAGCAAATATTCCGTACTTAGGGCGGGGAACTCCGTACATGATACCGTGCGTGTCCACAAAGAAGAACTTGATTCCGTGATCTTTTAGCGTGTAGTCAACTCCCGGAAAATAAGCGCACTCGGCGAGCCAGATGCCGTTGGGTTTTCTTCCAAGGTGTTTTTCATGCGTGTCAACCGCCACCTTAATCTGGGCATTGATGGCCTTCTGGTTGATCATCAGCGGCAAATAGCCGTGAGTCGCGCAGCAGGTGATAATCTCAAGTTTTCCGGCATCCTGAATTTTCCGGAAAGCATTCACAAGGTTCTTGCCGTAACTTAAGAAATAATCCCTGGCTTCAACAAATTTCCAGTTATACATCTCAGCCGTCTTTCTGAACTCCGGCTGATACTCGGTGCGCTTCTTTTCTTTAGCCGTTAAATCTATGAGTTTTTCGATGTAGTGAAGAGCCCGGTCCTGAAGCAGCGGATCCGAAAGCATTGAAAGCAGAGGCGGTGTGAGCGACATCGTGACGCGAAAATCCACTCCGTCCTTTATCAGCCTCTCATAGACCAGCAAGAGCGGTATGTAGGTCTCAAAAATTGCTTCATAAAGCCAATCTTCTTCAAGGAAATCAGCGTGTTCCGGATGCCTTACATAGGGCAGGTGAGCATGGAGGACAACTGAAAGATAACCTTTCATTTATTTGGCCTCCTTTGTGTATTTGGACACGTCAATCGTATAGGCCCGGGTAAACCGGCTGCCGGCTGACCTTGCTTCTATGGTTATGGTGCGCTCCCCGTCATTTAAGTTGAATCTTGTGCCAAAGGTTCCGTCAGACGCGAGTTTTACCGGCTTACCGTTCATCGTAACTGCCGCGTCAGATTCTGTCGCACCGTAGATAATTATTTCGGCGCCGACACGCAGCCAGAATAGCGGAGCGTTCCCCTGCCCGCCTCCGGGACTTGACCAGCTTGAGAGCCAGCCGGAGGAACCGGCGTGAAAAGCATCCGAACTGCCCTGAGGGTTTCTTTTACCTGCCGTACTTCCTTCTAAGGCGCCCGCCGCGCCCGTGTTTCCGGTTACTGCCTTGCCCCCAAAACCGGTCTGATGCCATTCCTTGGGATAGCTTCTTTTCATTAATTCCGCCGAGATATTCCATTCTTCATCCAGCACCGAAGCAACTGAATCGGCCGGAGTTTTGATAGTATTAGACCTTGTGTAGGGAGTGAATTTTCCGTCAGGGATCAAAAGTCCTATTTCAGCAACCCATCTGCGGTTGGGATCTCCGGCATGAAGGTACCACGAAGAAGCTCCCTCTGAAATTCTCACATCTAAATGCCTGTTGCCATTCCTGCCGTCAAAGATCACGTTCGTAACATCATAGACTCTTAGCAGCGTCACTCCGGCGTCGAAACTGCCCGAAAGGCGGCTTCTCATTGAAGCGACAGCATCACGGTTTACTTCCCAGTAAGCAAAGAGCCAATGGGAATCCCTGGCCATAAGGACTATGCGGGTTTCGCCGTAAAAAGACGGGAATAATGAGTTGTAATCCTCGTCAGGTATAAAGACCGAGAAAGGTTTTTCACTTAAGATGCCGGAAGGAATTCTCTGTTCGGCTTTTTTTTCCGGCGTTTCTGCACTCTGTTCTTCTTCCAAAACCGGAGCCGTCTTCACCGCCGGCGTTTCCGGCGTTTTCTTTAAAATAGTTCTCTCGGCAGCTTCAGGCGCTTTGCCGGCGAGCTTCGCTCTGGCTTTGGCCAAAAGAGCCGCTGCCGGTTTTATTATTTTCTTGCCCGAAGGAAGCTTTAGGCCTCCTTCAGCGGCACCGCCTGGAACCGCTTTGCTTGGTTTTCTTACGAAATCCATGTGTCTCCTTAAAATAGTTCCAGCTGAGCCTGCCGCGCAAGCTCTCCTTCGTCAAAAAGCACTATCTTCCCGGAAACACCGTCATAACCGGGATAGATCCGCAGATCTCCCTTCCTGGACTTTATGATGCCTTCCGCAACTGCCAAAGGGGCTATCCTTCGGACCTCCTGCTCAGGCAAGTCCAGAAGCAGGTCAAACTCGCTGCCGGCTTTTTCAACAAGCCGAAGATAGGCATCCCTGACCCGCTGCGAGCCCGAGTCCGTGTTGAGGCAGGAAGCCAGTATTTCATCTAGAGGCATAACATTCCTGAAGGGCAGGTATTTCCCGTAGGCCTCATTCTCTGTCCGGTCCGCCAGTTCTTCTACCCGCTGGAGCACTCCCGGTTTTACGGGGCCGCGGCAAACCGTGCAGTTATGTCCGGTACTCCTGCTTTCAAGCGGCGTGTAATAAGTTCCGCATTCCTTGTGACCGCTCAGGTAATGCTTTCCTTCCTCCGGGAAAAACTCAATGGTATAGAGCAGTTTATCCCGGTGCTTGTACTGCAAGGCGTTCTTTATCTCAAAATAGTGAAGCGCAGTGTCAAAGACACAGGCTTCCCTGCCGATAGTCCACGGTGAATGCGCGTTAGAGCCGGAAATCATTGTAACACGGTCAAGGCAGGAGAGCCTCGCGCCCATTTTCGGGTCGGCGGAAAGCCCGGTTTCCGCGGCGAAAATATATTTTGTGTATTGCCCGAAGCATTCCTCCAAAGAACCATACCCTCCGCTGCCGAGAACCGAGAAGCCCGGAGCAAAGATATGCGATGGCACGACAAAACAATCCATAGAGACATCGCAGACTATCCTTACGAGTTCGGAAGCTTCTAGATTCAGTAGAGGGCGCCCTCCGGTGTTAAGATCGCCGTATTTAGAAAGAACCTTATTGATCCGCTCGATATGCTCAAAACCCGGGGAAAATATCTGCAACTGTATCTTTTTACTTCCGTTCATCCCGCCGTAAACGCAGTTTACTTCACCCGACAGGATGAAATGCGAGTCGTTAAACTTAAAAAGGCCGTCGCCGAGCGGTTTAAGCTTTCTTTTGAGTTCGGAGAGCCAGAGAGGATGTGTGATGTCCCCCGCGGAAAGAAGATCAAGACCTTTGTATTGCGCCCACTTAGAGAGGGATTCAAGGTCCATGTCGCGGGAAGCGCCAAGACTATGCTTGCTGTGTATATGAAAATCAGCCCTAAATTTCATTTGGAAATTCCCAGTTAGAATGTGGCATCGTGTAGATTATATACCATTTAAAGTGAAAGGAAAAATGATTTTTTCGTCAGAGCAGCCCGGCCGCAGGAGACGCAGCTGCGGAGATTAAAACTTATTTATTACGGCGCCTGCCGGAAGTTTCGGATAAAAATAGGTGGACTTGTGCGGCATACGTTCAAGTTTCACGGCCGTCTTCCTTATATCTGCCGGGGAAATGGCAGGAACCAGGAAAGCGGCTTCAAAGCGCTTTGAATCCGCAGCCGTTAGGGTCTCCCGTAAATCCCTTATATATGCGATATCTTTAACGGGCGGCAGGGCTTTGAGCACAAGGTGATGAAGCACGCTGGTAGAGAGTCTTTTCCAGGCGGCTGACCTTTTAAGCGCTATTTTAAGGGGGATGTTGCGGGTCCGGGGTTTCAGGGAATAGCATTTTCCGCCGGTGTAGAATACGAGTTCTTTCTTGGAAGCCGTTGGAGCGCAGGGAGTAACGGAAAAATCTTTACCCAGCCGCTCAAGAAGCACTTTAAGGGTAACTGGAGTTGAAAACTTCACGACCCTGTGCGTCGGGCAAACCGCCAGGCCAAAATCCTGCATTGAGACAAGCGCAAAAAGCGTAAAATTCCAGGGAGCCTCGGGACGCCTGCCGTACTTCTTCTCATTTTCTTTTCTGTAGGCTAACGCGGTTTCGTATCTGTGATGCCCGTCTGCTATAAATATTCTCCGGCGCTTCATAAACGAAACTATTCCTGAGACCGCTGCGAGCTCCGTAATCCTCCAGATTTTTCCTTTTACGCGCTGCCCGCCGTCTCGCAGTGTAAATTTCAGGCCGGGCTTTGATTTTTTAATTACCGACCAATTGAACTTCCCGTCATAAACCCCGAAAATAGGACTCGTATGAGCTTTGCAGGCCCGTAAAAGCTTTAGCCGGTCCTGCTTGTGCTTCGGGAAGGTTTCCTCGTGAGGCAACACCTGTTTTTTTGAGAACTCTTCCGCCTTAACCAGCGCGTAAAAACCTGTGCGTTTAAAGAGCCGTCCGTCCGACTTAAAAGTTTGTTCAAGCAGATAAAAAGCAGGCTGTTCATCGCGCGTCAGGATGCCTTTAGAAACCCACCCGGCAAGCTCGCGCGCCGCTCCGCGGTATTTCGCGTCAGTCTTGCCTTTTCTGAAATCCGCCCTGACGATATTGAAAGGTGAAGCCGCGTAATAGGCCTCCCTGAGTTTGGGGGAAATAACATCATAGGGAAGAGTAAGCATCCTGCTCAGGTTTCCTGCCGTTTTGGCATTATATGTGAGGCCCCTAAAGGGCGCTATCTGCGGCAATGAACCTCTCCCAAAAAAACTCCCTTGCTGTGCAAGGGAGTTTTTTTCCTTTCCGGCTGTCGTTATTAAACGACGGCCGCATCAATGCGCTTTTTCAATGATTCCTTAGGCTGAACACCCACCATCTGTTCCAGCACCTTCCCGTCCTTGAAAATCATCACGGTAGGAATGCTTCTGATGCCGTACTTTGCCGCAATGCCAGGGTTATCGTCAACATTTACCTTGCCCACTTTAACCTTACCCTCGTATTCCTTGGCAAGTTCTTCTATGGTCGGCCCCAGCATTCTGCACGGCCCGCACCATTCAGCCCAGAAATCCACCAACACAGGTGCAGCTGATTTCAGCACATCCGCTTCAAAATTCGCATCCGTAAAAGTCAACGCCATTTTTATACCCTCCACTGCTATTTTAACCGCCTTAGCTAAAATGTTGTATGATACAGGTCAGTTATTCTGTTTTGCCGCTTTTGCCTTCTCCAGCGCGTCTTTAGCCAGCTGGCACGCTTTGTCCGCGCCTTCTTTCGCCTTTTGGAAATTGGCGTTTTCCATGTCCGTCTTAGCCGCCGCGAGCGTATCGGCCGCAGTCTTCATTATATCCGCCAGCGAAGCTTCAGCACCGGCGTCCTTGGCGGCAATAACCGCCGCATTGGCCTTCGCCATAGAATCATTGGCCTTCTCAACGTCGTCTATCGCTTTTCTGGTTTCGCTGCAGGCGTTTGCAGCCAACGACTTTGCCGCTGCATATCTCTTTAAACGCACATTATTGTTTGCGTCCCAAAGATTATCTTTGATTTCCTTTATCTTCTTGCCGTAGGTCTTATCCAGTCCGACCTCGGTCGCGAAGACCAGGCTTTTTTCCGTCTCGGCTATAAGCTTCTGAACCTCTCCGGGAAGTTCCTTAACGTCAGTTGCCAGCTGCGAAGCTTTCAAGGCCAGCTCCTGCGCCTTAACGTAATCGTCCTTTCCGAGTAAATCTTTGGCTGCGGCAAGGTTCGACAACGCGTCAGAGAAGGTATCCTGCATATCGTTTTTTGTCGGAACAACCTCGGCTGATTTAAGATCGCTTTGCGCTCTTTCCACTGCAGCCGACGCGGAATCATAAGCGGCTTTATCAGATGGTTTTATGTACTTCGAACAACCCGCGGCCATGAACAGGGTCAGCCCGGCCGCCACGCTGAAACTTACGGCCTTATGCATTATTCCTCCGTCTCTACAGCTCAAGATGTCTATTCCTTTGTTTTCTTCAAACCCTGCTCGAGATTTCCTATCAAGGGCCTGAGCATGGTTGTAAATTCCATGGGGAAAATATATTTAGTGGAAGGCGAGTTGCCAAGCGCCTTAAGCGTCTCAAGATACTGCAAACTCATGGTCTTCTCGTCTATGCTCTTCGCGGCTCCGAAAATATTCGCAAGCGCCTGGGCATAGCCTTCCGCTTCCAGCATCTGAGCCTGTTTTTTGCCTTCCGCTTTAAGAATCGCAGACTGCTTTTCGCCTTCGGCGATTGTTATCGCGGCCTGCTTGGTGCCGTCAGACTCCGTAACAACAGCTCTTCTGTGCCTTTCTGCCGCCATCTGCTTGGTCATCGCGGTCTGGACTTCTACCGGGGGCTGAATCTCTCTTATTTCCACGGAAGTTACCTTCACACCCCACCTGCCGGTCACCTCGTCAAGCTTGGTCCTCAAAACATCGTTTATCTGTTCCCTCTTCGCGAGCACATCATCCAAAGCGATATCTCCGACTACAGCGCGAAGCGTGGTCGTCGCTATTCCCTGCGCGGCTCCGGCAAAGTTCCTGACCTGTATTACCGAGGCCGAAGGATCAACCACCTTCCAATATATAAGGAAGTCCACCGAGATGGGCGCATTATCCTTCGTTATGCAGGTCTGCTCAGGTATTTCAAGATAGGATTCGCGCAGGTCAACTTCTACCACTTTATCTATAATCGGTATAACAATCACAATGCCCGGCCCCTTCTCGCCCTGGGTCCTGCCCAGGCGAAAGAGCACCAGTCTTTTGTATTCGGGCACAATCCTTACAATATTTACAATCATAATAAACGCAACAACAGCCAGCACTAAGACTAAAAATATGCCTGAAGTCATACTTCCTCCTGCCTGCCTATTCTTTAGCGGATCTTTCTGCCGGCTCCACTATAAGTTTGATTCCTTCCACCCGCAGCACCTTGACTCTTTCGCCTTTCAAAACCGGTTTGCCGTCAGCTGAAGCTGCCGACCAATCTTCTTTGTTCACAAAGACTATTCCAACCGGATCTATTGTCAGCTTAACTTCGCCGAAAGCCCCGACTAAGCTCTTTATGCCTATAACCACCCGGTTTTTAAGGGCTTTTATTCCAAGGCTGATGATTATAGCAAAAAACAGGGCGCTAATCACTACCATTGTAACGACTACCATAATAGACATCTTAAAATACGGCAGCATCGGAGAAAAAAGCATAAGAGAACCCGCAAAGAGCGCTACGATTCCGCCCGCGGCCAGCGCACCGTGCGCGGTGGCTTTAATTTCCAGGACGAAAAGCGCGACAGCCAGAACAAGCAGTATTACGCCTGCCGTGCTTATTGAAAGCGCCGTAAAAGAAAAACAGGCCAAAAGAACGCAGACCCCGCCGGCCAGCCCGGGGAAAATGGCTCCCGGCGAAAAGAGCTCAAAGATGATACCGTAGAGACCTACCAGAAAAAGTATATACGCGATTGTAGGATCTCCCAGTGAATTCTGAAATTCCTCGCGCCAGTTCATCTTTAGTCTTACTATTTTGGCATTCTTTGTACGAACCGTAACTTCCGGTCCGCTTAAGAGTTTAAACTTCTTCCCGTCTATTTTCTCAAGCAACGAGGCAGTATCCTCGGCTATGGCATCCGTAACACCGAGCTTTAACGCTTCAGTTTCCGTAACTGACACGCTCTTCCGGACAGCCTCATCGGCCCAGGCAATATTTCTGCCGCGCTTTCCCGCAAGCGATCTTATATACGCCGCTGCGTCATTTGTTATTTTCTCGGACGCCAGCTTCCCGTCAACATAGACCGGATGGGCCGCGCCCATATTCGTGCCTGAGGCCATCGCGACATAATCAGCGGCCAGGGCAATGAAAAGCCCTGCCGAGGCCGACCTCGCTCCCTTCGGCGCGACGTGAACTATCACGGGAACTTTGGAATCGAGCATCTTCTTGATGATATCCCGCATTGAATCGTTCATGCCTCCCGGAGTGTCAAGTTCCAGCACAACACACTCCGCTTTAAGCTTTTCCGCTTCTAAGATGCATCTTTCCAGGTAGGCAGCTGAGGGCTGGCTAATAGCCCCGTGGAACTCCGCGACCGCAACCGTCCCGGCAAAGAGCGAAGAATAACCTCCAAGCAGGAAGAAGAGAGTGAACAGTTTTAGTTTCATATTTTAATCCTCTTCACGGCGGCAAGATACGCCCCGTAAATTGCCAGTGAGGGATCAAGGACATCAGCGGCAGTTATTGAGTCAGCAAGCAGAGGGGCAAAACCGCCCGTAAGAACTGTTTTTGCTCTGAACTTTTTCTTAGCGAGCCGTAAGACGCCTTCGGCCAGGGAGCTTAAGCCCCAGTAAGCGCCGTTTCTGATGGCCGCTTCAGTGTCAAGCGCCTCAAACCCGGTGGGCTTTCCGTATCTGACCTTTGGCAGCAGGGCCGTCTTCTTTTCAAGGTATTCAGTGAAAAGCGGGGCGCCCGGCATTATCAAACCTCCGGCGAACTCGCCTTTCCGGTTAACGATATTCAAGGTAGTGGCGGTTCCAAGATCCAGGACCGCAACAGGCCGGCCGTACTTTTCTCCGGCGGCAAAAGCTGCAAGCAGGCGGTCTATGCCGAGGCTCTCCTGCTTCTTGTAAAGGTTCCTAATGGGAACATCCCTGTTTTCTAATTCGAGAGCCGCCGGGAGAGTTTTTCTCAGCGCCGAAGAAAGCGCCGGTACCACCGAGAAAAAGACGACAGGATTCTTCCGCGACTTTGCAAAGGATCCGGCAAGCAGGACTCCTCTTTTAGTGGCCGGAAATATTTTCAGCGCTTTCTGCGCTTTAGCCTCTGCCAGCCAGACTTTAACGGCTGTGTTGCCTATGTTCACAATAATGAGTTTAATTGACATCTCCCGTAACCGCCTTTTTAACTGTGCCGTCGGCAAGCCTTATCAAGAGCGAACAATCAGCGTCGATATCTTCCGCAACACCTTCTATGACTTCGCTCCCTGACTGGATCCTGACTTTTTTCCCGAGAGTAGCGCACTTTCTCTTCCATTTTCGGATTATCGGTTCCGGACCTTCCTGTTTAAAAAGATCGTAATATTCCTCCAAACACTTTAAGACTTCAGCCAGCAATTTCACGCGTGAGACCTCTTTCTGCAGCTCAATCTTAAGCGAAGTGGCCCTGGCGCGGACTGATTCAGGCAGATCGTTCTTTGAGAGGTTGACATTTATGCCTATGCCGATGATGAGGTAGTTTACGGCATCCATCTCCGCTTTCATTTCAGTAAGAATGCCGCAAATTTTTTTGCCGTTCAGCAAGACATCGTTCGGCCATTTAAGTTCAGGGTCTTCTCCTGTAACTTTTTTTACCGCGTCATGCACCGCCAGACCGGCAATGAAGGTCAACTTAGGCGAGTGATAAGGGCTTATCTTCGGGCGCAGTATGACGGAAAACCAGAGCCCGGTCTTTTCCGGAGAGATCCAGGTCCTGCCGAGCCGCCCCTTTCCCGCGGTCTGTTTCTCCGCGGTAACAACCGTTCCTTCCGGAACTTCTTTTTCAGTGAGCCGGGCTGCCATATCATTTGTCGATCCAATCTCGTTAAAACAGTAGAGTTCCCTGCCGATGTACTTTGTAGAGAGCGCGTGCTCTATTTCCGCCGGCAGGAGCAGGTCCGGCGCGGTAAGCAGCCGGTAGCCGAGATTCGTGTGGCTCTCGAATACATACCCCTGATCAATCAGTGAATGAATATGCTTCCAGATGGCCGTCCGGCTGACCTTGAATTTTTTGCTGAGCGCCTCGCCTGAAAGGTATTTTTCCCCGGAGGTGCGAAGCAGCGAGAGTATTTCTTCTTCCGTGCCGCCCTTTCTCACGCTTTTATCTCCCCAAATTGCTCTTCATATTTCCTGAGATTCTCAGCGAGCGCCGCGGCTAAACTCTTCATATGGGCAGGCGACGTTATAATCCTGGCGCTCACCTTGTTCTTACTCTGTTGCGGCAAGACAAAAGCGAAATCGATCATAAACTCCGTGGGAGTATGCGCTATAGCGGCAAAGTTGGCATAAATACCCTTCGCAGTTTGCTCGTCTATATCCAGGTTTATCGGTGAATTTCCGTTGCCTCCGGCCATAATGCCTCCTAAAACAGTTAATCAGGCTTGAGCTTAGACAGCTCTTTGCCTCTGAATTTTCCAAATTTCTGATACCTGGCTTTTGTCCGACACATAGACATTATCATATAAATTGACGGTAGTGCAACAATGGCTTGGCAGTATCCGGACCCGATCCCCCGGTAAAAGCGAACCCTGGGTAAGCTTAAGCCGCGTGTGCTCCTCATTCAGCTTCTCAATGCTTCCTGTTTTATCAAGCAACGCTGGCATACCAAACTCCGAAGTTAACGCCTTGTGTCCCGCATCCGCCGTGTACACACCCTTACCCCTTGAGGCCAGGACAGTAGTATGAACGCACAGGGCAGGAATAAATTCTTTCCTTATAGCCGCGTACTTGGCGTCCATAAAGACATAGGAGCCCGGCTGAATATCTGTAACGCCGGAATTTTTGCCGGTCAGATCATAGGTGCCGGTGCCTCCGGCGGAAACAATTTGGCATTTTATATTCTCGTTTAAAAGAAGTTTTCGAGCGCCGGCCAGAAGCTCAACCGCCGCTGACGCCGTTTTTATCCTTTCTTCCCGGTCAGAAATCAGCACGGCATGCCCCTCATAGCCTTGCAGGCCTTTGAATTCTATATTTGGACAGGCAAGAACCTTTTTCACAAAATGAACGGTATCCTCTCCGGGTTTTCTGCCGGCCCGGTTCATGCCTATGTCGACCTCTACCAGCACTTTCAATTTAACGCCTGCCGCTCCGGCGAGCTTGTCAAGCAGCCTGAGGTTGTTTTCAGAATCCACACAGAGCAGGACTTCAGGAGCAAGGTCGCAAAGGCTCAAGAATCTTTCTATCTTAGCCTGCTCAACCAGCTGGTTCGCGAGCAAGACGCTTTTTATTCCGCCTTTAACCAGCGCCTCCGTTTCGTCTATCGTCTGCGCGGTAATTCCTACGGCTCCCGCTTTTATCTGCAGGCGGGCTATCTCAAGACATTTGTGGGTTTTGAAATGCGGTCTGATGCCGATATGGTTCTTCCTGCCGAAATCGGCCATCAGCTTGATGTTTTGCTTTAGCAGTTCAAGGTCGAGCACCAGGGCGGGCGTTATGATTTCTTTCATTTCTGCTCCAGAGCGGCAATGACAGCCCTGCAGAAGTCCGGCAGGTCATCCGGATTTCTTGAGGTTATGAGGTTGCCGTCTATAACAACTTCTTTGTCCACAAAATTTGCCCCTGCGGCGACCATATCATCCTTTACGGCCATAAAAGCCGTGGCTGTTTTTCCTTTAAGTATTCCCGCGGAAACCAGCACCGAGCCGGCGTGGCAGATTGCGGCGATAACCTTGCCTGCCTTATAAGAATCAGACACCAGTTTAACCGGCGCTTTGAAGCGCCTTATGAAATCAGGAGCCCAGCCGCCGGGAATGATTACGGCGTCAATTGAATTAAAATCCACCTTATCGGCCGTGGTTGTTGTCTTAATCGGATAGCCGAACTTTCCGTGATAGAGCTCCGCGCTGCCGGTTCCCGCGACGATCACTTCGGCGCCTTCTTCCTTGAACCTGTAGTAAGGATACATAACTTCCATGTCCTGGAACTGCTCAGCCACGAGAATTACTATGCGCTTTCCTTTAAGAGACATTGTCCCTCCCTGTTAATCAGAATCTCAAAACACAAATCACAAATTCCAAGCACCAAATCCCAAATAATAACAAAACAACATAAAAGAAAAGGCAGAAACTACAATTTCTTTGTCGTTTTACTTATTCCTGTTTTTGGTCTTTATTTGGTGCTTGTGATTTGAGATTTGGTGCTTGTTTTATTAATACTTTCCCAATTCCTTCGCCAACCTAATAAACTCCTGAAATTGCGTCAGGGAGACGCTGTCCGGAATTGAATGATCCGTTGCCACGATGTAGCCGCCGTTCGTTTTCATCATAGGAATCAAATGGCGCATCTCGTCCCACATCATTTGCGGTATCTTGTAGGACATAGCGTTAAGCCCGCCCATAAAGGTCAGTTTATCTCCGAACTCTTTCTTTAGTTTCTCCGGGTCCATACCGGCCTTGACTTCAAGCGGGTTAAGCATATCAAGCCCCATCCCAACCAGGTCGGGAACGAACGGCATCACATCTCCGCAGGAATGCAGGTGCGCTTTCATTCCGTTAGCATGCGCGAATTCTATGCACTGCTTGTGGAAGGGCTTGAGAAGCTCACGGTACATATCAAGCGAGAAAAACTGGTTATATTTGTAGCCCATATCATCATACCAGAAAACTTCGTCGAACTTATAACCTTCATCCAGAATCAGTTTTATCTGGCTCAGGTTCAGTTCCAGGTGAGCCCTGAACATATCCTGCATCCATTCCGGGTCTTCTATAAGAGTCATCAATACCCGTTCAGTGCCGACCATCCAGGAATGCGTCACATCAAATCCAAACCAGTTTACGAGGCCCATCCAGGCGCCTGCTTCCCTGTTCTTTTTGTAGTTAGCTTTTAAAAAATCCCATTCGATGCGGTCTTTTGAGGGAGTCATCCGCGCCTTAGCCTTTTCCCAGGAGTCGCGGGAGGTTATTGTAAAGTCAATAAACTCGGGGGTGCTGCCGGCGTGCTTCCAGTTCTTCATCGTAACGCCCCATTTCGACTTCTTTATTATGTAGTCGTTCGTTTCTTCAACAACTTCCTGCGGGTAACGCGGTGAATTGTCGCAGATATGCCAGCGGCAGTACTTATCCATACCGAAGAAGTCCTGAAAATCGGCGCCTTTCGGCATGCCTTCTCTTTCCCATCTCTCAATGGCTGTCGGCCAGGGATTATCGATTATCGGGCATCGGTCGGCTTCCTTATGTTCAACTATCAATTTCACTCTCTCTCTTGTTGTCAGTTCTTTCATCGTGAACTCCTATAATGCCGAATGTTTCAGCAATGCCAGGCAGAATGCCATTGCCGGCAGGAACGGAACCAGCAGAAAGAGGTACGGGTAGCCTTCTATGATTTCAACCTCAAAATACCCGCAAGATAGAACATAACACAGGTGCACCGGCGAAAGCAAGACTCCGGCATAACCGCTGATAAAGGCGAAGGAAAGCATAGGAATATTATAACCTGTCCCTTGCGCCAGAAACGGCAGGATAAGAGGGAAGGCGATGCCGACATAGGCCTGGACTACCCCTGTGAGGAGGCCTGCGATAAACGGCAGAGCGAAAACGATCAGTAACGGACTGACCTTCGCGAAAAGGAAATAGAAATTCAACTGTCCGATAGCACCCGAGATATCCAGCATGTTCTTAAAATACATAACGCCGAATATAAGCAGAAGTATCTCAACGGAGAGAGCTTTCTTCAGAAGAGCCGGGAACAGCCTAAGTTCTATGCGGTAACTTATCTGCAAAGTAATAATTACCGCAAGAAGCGCGGGAATAAACAGCCTGTTGTTAAGCAGGACGGCCGCCGCAATGAAAAGCACGGGAAGAGTTCCCTCGAGAATACTCAAGATATGCTGTTTAAAACTGTTGCCGTCTTTAGGCATATCAGCGGGTTTTGGCACCTTGTTAAATGAGACAAACCAGCCGGTGACCAGCATAAAGACCACAAGCGGCCACTGGCAGGAAACAAAAGAGGAGATGGCCACTCCTGTAATTGCCGAAGCCAGTAGCAGGCCGGGATAAAGAGGCAAGATCGGTTCCCAGATATGTCTGAACCAGTAATTCGCAAAAGCCTTTTTTGAGGACTTCATATAGGAGCCTTTCAGGGCTTCCCCGACCATAGGAGCGGAAAACCTCGCGCCGCCGGCAGAAGGGAGTACCCCGAGCAGCACGGGGAAAAAAACGGCAACTTTCCTCGGGTCCCGAAGCAGGTGCCCGGCGGAACCTATCATCCGGTCAAAAACGCCGGCTGTCCTCATTACCGATTCAAGCAGGCCAATCAGGTAAAGAATTAACATGAGTTCCACGGTTATGAATGAGCCGGTCTTGGGATCAGGTTCAAAGACCGTGCGGAGAATATTGCGGAAGAGTTCAACATAATCTATGCCAAAGAGCGGCACCAGGAATAAAGCGGAGAGTATCAGTGAAAGGCCCAGAGAGAGTTTCAACCGGAGCGCAAGGATTATCAGGATAAAAATAAAACCTATCTTGAAGATTATCCAGAAGTCCGGAGCGGCAACGATCATTGGCTACATCCTTGACGGGGCAGAAACCCCCAGGAGGTCCAGCCCTTTCTTTATCACCTTGCGAACGGCATTGATGAGCACCAGCCTGGCAAGCGTGAGCTCCAGATCTTCGGTAACAACCCTGTGCTTGTTATAAAAAGAATGAAACAGCCCGGCAAGCTCCTCAAGGTACTTTGGCACCAGATGCGGGGCGCTTTCAAGCGCTGCATGAAGCAGGGTGTCCGGCAGATTATTTATCTTCTTGAGCAGTTCCAGTTCTTCAGGCTCTTTGAGCAGGGAGAGTTTCACTTCCGAAGCTTTCTTGGGCTCAATCCCCGAAGTTTTGGCGTGTTCAATAACATTGAAGATCCTTGCGTGGGCATACTGGACGTAAAAAACTGGATTCTCGTCAGTATGCTTTTTAGCAAGGTCCATATCAAAATCCAGGTGGCTCTCAAGGCTGCGGCGGAGGAAAAAGTATTTTGCCGCATCCGGACCGACATCTTCCACCAGCTCATCCATAGTAATAAAGCTGCCCTTGCGCTTGCTCATTTTGAAGGGCTGCCCGTCCTTGATTAGATTTACCTGCTGAGCAATAAGCACCGAAAAATCTTCAGTTTTATGACCGAGCGCGATTACAGCCGCCCTCATTCTCGGAATATACCCGTGATGGTCAGGCCCCCAGATGTTTATAAGTTTGTCGGCCCTGTCAAATTTCTCCTTATGATAGGCAATATCTGCCGACAAGTAGGTTAGCTCGCCGTCTTTCTTGATGAGCACCCTGTCTTTGTCATCCCCGGCGTTTACCGCAGTGGACATAAACCAGACAGCGCCGTCCTCTTCCTTGAGCAGCCCCTTTTCCGCGAGCATTGCCGCCGCCGCTTTAACTTTATTGTTTACCGGGTAGCGTTTCAGGATTGGAAGGTCAGGAAGCTTCTTTTCTTCAGGCGCGTGAAGCAGGAGTTCAGGATACCACAAATCGAATTCAACGCCGTACGAAGAAAGGCTTTTACCCTGATCGTTAACCATCCAGCCAAGCCCTTTCGACTTAAAAATAGAAATCCTTTTCTCTTCCGGGAAAACAAGATATTTGTCCCCATCCTCGCTCTTTATCCTGCCTGCAATATCTTTAACATATTCCCCGGCGTAGCAGTCTTCCGGAAATACTATCTTTTTGCCGAATAGTTCTTCGTAGCGCAGGCTTATTGACTTTCCAAATATATTGGTCTGGTTGCCAACATCGTTGATGTAGAACTCTTTGGTAACCGAGAAACCGGCGTTCTTGAGAAGGTTGGCCAGGCAGCTGCCTACTGCCGCAGCCCTCGCGTTAACTACGTTAAGCGGGCCTACCGGATTAGCGCTGACAAATTCTATATTTATCCGGGTACCGCGCCCTGCGTCTGACTCTGCGAAACTCTCGCTTTCATCAACCTTTAACAACAGGTCAAAGAGGTGCCCTTCGCTAAGAAAAAAATTAATGAACCCGGCGCCGGCTATCTCGCATTTTGAGACCATAGTTTTATCGACTATTAGGCGCGCGAGTATCTTCTCCGCGGCTTCACGGGGATTTATTTTAGTGCGCTTCGCTATCTGCATGACGAAATTGGTTGATAGATCCCCAAACTTCAAGTGCCGGGGAACATCAAACCCTATTTCTATGCCGTCGGATTCAAACCCGGCTTCACTTGCTGCTTTTTTTAGCGCGCTTTTTAGGTTTTGCCTTACTTTTTCCAGCATCCTTCGTCTTTTTCTCCTTTGTGAATAATGCGTCGCCCCAGAGCCGCTCGAGAGCGTAAAACTCTCTCGTAGTCTGCTCAAAAACGTGCACCACTACATCACTGTAATCCAGCAGAGACCAGTTGCTCCCGCGGTCCTGCTCGCGGTGAGTAGCCCAGACACCTTCAAGCCTCAGTTCTTTCTCAATATTGTCCGCAATTGCTTCGCAGTGCGGAGAGGAATCCCCGCTTACGATCACAAAATAATCCGCGATGTAATTAAGACCCTTCAGATCCAGTATTGAAATATTCTCACCCTTCTTGTCTTCCGCAAGCTCTATGATTCTGTTAACAAGCCGTTTCCCTTCCATTATTCCTCCCTGATGTGTTCTTGCTTCCTGAGCGCGGTTCTGGTCTCTCGCGCATCCGTCTTCCAGTAACTTATCCCGTTAATATTCACCGGCTCACCGGGAAGGGTCTCCATCCTTGCGTCGCTGAGCCTGTAATTCCTGAAAACCGTATAGAGCCTTATAACATTCCCGACAGGCAGGTTCGTCTTTACATTTCTTTTTATAATAGAATATACCTTCGGTATCTTCTCCGGAGTCAGACGCGTCTTGGCCTTATCGAGGAAGGCCGCCACAAATTTCTGCTGCCGCTCAATTCTGCCGATATCCGCGGCAGGATCGCTCCTGAACCTTAGATATTTCACTGCGGCTTTCCCGTCCAGTTTCTGCAGCCCGGGTTTGAAATCAATGTATAACCCGCCCGCCGTATCCGTGTAACGCATGCTTTTCTTTATGTCCAGCTTGATTCCGCCGAAAAGATCAACAATTTCCTCAACTGCCCCGTAATCCACCATAAAATAATACAGAATAGAAAGCCCTGCCAATTTCTCAACTTCCTTTCTCACCTCGTCAGCCGCGGCCGCATGCCCTCTTTTCACGAAGACGGAGGCGTAGATAGAGTTGATCTTCATCTCGCGCCCGCCGTAATTCACGAGAGTATCCCTGGGGATAGAGAAGAAGGTTATCTTCACTGCCTTCAAATCCATTACCGCGGCCATAATGGTGTCGGAATGCCTGCTGTTTTTCTCAACTTCATCAGCGCCCAGCAGCAGGATATTCATGCCGTTGTCGCGCGCTGAAAAATAATACACGGTTATTGCCGCTGTTCCGAGCAGCAGCGCGATTATGAGAAACCATTTTATCAATTTACGCATTTTTTTACAAATGATTCCAGCACCTTTATCGACAGGTGGTGAAGCCTTTTCTCCTTACGCGCGACGAAAACAATGCCGGCTAGAAGCGCCGAAAGCATTGCCGCGTCAAGGCTTTTCTTTGAAAGAGCGCGCAACTCCTTGACTCCTTTATAGGAGCGCCCGGGTTCAATCTTATCCGCCAGAAAGACGGCTTTTGCGAGCCCGTCCATAGCTGCGCTCCCGATCACATGGTTGCTTACAGCTTCCAGCACAGAACGGTCTTTAACCCTAAAGAGCCTCTTTGCTATCTCTTCCCCTACCTTCGCATGCCAGAGAGCCGGTATGCGCTTTTCTTCCGCAGTGTAGCGTATGCGGCGAAGAAACGGCTCAACCTCCGGCGAAGTAAAGTTTTTGCCCGCATCATGCAGCAGGCCGGCAAGCTGGGCCTTTCTTCCCGACAACCCGTGCAGCTCTGCCAGCCGGCGCGCAGTCTCTGCCACGCGCAGTACATGTCCGTATTTTTCGCGGCTTAGGTTCCTTTTCAGGAATGCCTTTATGTCAGTGTTTGTATAGTTTTTCATCCGCAATGTACTTTTCTACTTCCCTGGGGACCATGTAATGTATGCTTTTGCCGGATCTTATCAGGCTCCTAATTTCGGTTGAGGAAACCTCTATATCTCTTACATTCAGAAAGTGCCCCACGTTCCTGACTTTTTTCTCAATGGTATCGTGCTCCGGCCTTGTCATAACTACGAACTCACATTCATTTATAAGCTCATTAATATCTTTCCAGGTGTGCAGAGCCGGCAGTATATCTGCGCCAACAATAAAAAAGAGCCTGGCGTCAGGGTGCTTCGCCTTGAAATAGCGCACAGTATCTATGGAGTACGATTTCCCCGCCCTCTTAAGTTCAACATCGGAGAGCGTAAAACCCGGGTTGTCGCGAATGGCCAGCTTAACCATCGCCTGCCTGTGTTTTGCCTCAAGCATGTCACTGCCCACTTTATGAGGCGGCGTTCCGCAAGGGATAAAATACATTTTCTCAAGTTTCAATTTGGTAAGTATGTCCTGGGCAACTATAAGATGGCCCAGGTGCACAGGATTAAAAGTGCCGCCGAATAAACCGATTCTCTTGTTCAATGTGCCCCCTTTGCTAAAAACAGCAAGACCTTAATAAAGGTGCCCCAGGCTGATATAGAATATACCTTCCGAAGCCCTATCCGTCCTTCTTCCCAAATCCAGCCGGAGTACGACAGGAGCGCTCATGAGAGGGAAAACATGAACGCGCAGTCCTAACCCGACGCTATTTCTGAAACTTCCCGCCGCGAGTCCGCCGAAGCCGTCACAGACAACCCCGGTATCCGAGAAAACGCCGAGGGCAATTTTCTTTAGGAGAAGCCAGTTGAGCGGCGCGAACCCGTAGTCAATATTGTCGATTAGGGTTATTCTCGCTTCAAGGTTCCAGAGCAGGATGTTATTACCCTGCATGTCGTTATTCGGGAAACCGCGCAGGGTAAACATACCGCCGAGGCCGTACTCGTTTCGTTCAGTATCAGCAGAGATTCCCGCGTAAAACCTGTTGGCGAGCAACGTCTCCCTATTAACGCAGAAATAGTCCCTTCTTTCAAGGTCAAGTTCGGTAAATCTCTTAGCTCCGCCCAAGATATAATCACCGTGGACGAGACGGGCTGCGAAGGCGCCGCCTGAGCATGGTTCAGTAACATTATACGCAAGATGGTCTTCTGTCCAGGCCATGCCCGCCGAACTGACGGGGCGCGCATACTGATCGCCCGGCACGCCGGAGGAGTAAGATCTGGTCTCTATCCCGGCGCTGACAAATAACTCAAACCTTCTGAACCTGTCGACCGGAAAAGTCAAAGGTATTGTCAAAGCCGTGTCTTCAATCCAGTAGTCAGCGGGGTTTTTATCCGCGCCGGTCTCTTCAAAATAATTCCGCCAGGAAGAAAAGACAAGGCCAAAACCCGGAAGCCCTGAAGCATTCTGATACGCGGCAGTTATCCCGCTCTGCAGACCATTAATGTTGATTCCATAGACGCTAATGCTGTTTTCTCCCAGAAGATCGCTTGCCTGCGTAATCCCTCCTCCCATAAGGCCTGCGGAGGAATCATAGCCCAAAAGGAAAAAAAGAACATCCGGCGTTATAGCAGGTTCATACTTCCTGGATGGAAGGTTGCCGAACTTTACCTCCGAAGCTTCAGGTACAAGTGCTTCCGCGGAGGCAACAGCGGGCGCAACCCTGCGAAGTGAAGTTTCGTCCGGATATTTCATCCGGTAAAGATTGTTGCAGCCCTGCTCAAAGTACGAGAAGACCACTTGCCCCGTTGCAGGAGAATACTCCGGGGAAAAACATCCTCCCGACACGGAGGTAATCTGTCTAAAAGCTGCGTCTGCCGGATCAAAAAGGTACAGGTCAAAGATACCGTTCATATCGCTCGAACAAAGCACCTTTCCACCCGCGCCAACGCAGGGGTTTATTGTGTTGAAGGAAGCAGGCGTCAGCACTTTCTCCGACCGCTTCCCCGAAAGGAGTCCCGAAAGTTTTACCAGGAGGCGTTTGCCGCCCCGCCTTGAAACGTAAAACACCGAATCGCCGCCGTCCGTCACGACAGGCTCAGAGTCGTCATAACGGTCAGCCGTAAGCTGTTCAAACCCGCTCCCGTCCGGGCGCGCGGCATAAAGGTCGGAGGTGCCTTTCACTTCACCTGCGAAGATTAAGCGATCTCCTGAAAACACCGGAGAATAAACCGCGTCAAGACCGCAGTCAAAAGAAGTAATTATCCTTCTGTCTGAAAGCGAGTAGAGCCTGAGTTGCTGCTTGCCTGCGAGTTTTGCCGCGAAGACCAGGAAGCGCCCATCCGCAGATACCGCGGGGCCGCCCGAACCGGCAATGCTGTCGAAATCGTAGCCTATGAGTTCAAAATCATAGCTATTTTTGAGGTCAAGGCATCTTAGACTCTGATAATTATTCCTGTCAGAAATGTAGTAAACTTTTGAACCGTCCGGAGAATACGCCGGGGCGGTGTTGTTTACCTGCATCTGCCTTGTAGCCCCTGTGAGCGGAGAAGAAAAATCAGAAGCCCGCTGCTTCCCGACCGCCTGGGCCCAGTATTTATCCTTGAGCCAGTACTGCCATTTTAAGTTCAGTTCATCCTGCGTCACGCCGACCGCGTTAAAAATAGCCTGATCGCAGGTCATGGAGATCACATTAAACTCGCGCATTATAGCGCCTATCTTCTCTTCACCGTACTTTTCTGAAATAAAATCAAAGAAGGACTTTGATTCTTTATACATCTCTACAACATTTCTGCCGTCGGAGTAGGAAAACCCTCCCAGCATATCAAGGGAATGTGTCATGTTGTTGATTGTCGCATCGCGGAGCAGCATATCGGTGACGGATCGGTCCTCGTCTACAGGTTCGTGATCAGCCATCCCTTCCATAAACCACTGCGGAAGCAATACTGACCGCGCTAGCTTATAGGATTTTCCGAAGCCGCCGTAAAGGACTTCAAATTGGAACCTGTGCGTCAGTTCGTGCTCTATGACATGCGCAAAGTAATCGCGGTTTGTGAAAACCGGAAGAACCACCCTGTCCTTAAGAGGTTCTGTAAACCCGCCCACACCTTCGGTAATAAGCTCCGGAGTAATGTTCGTCTGTTCAAAGTCAATGCGGTTGCGGTAGATGAAAATTTTTATTTTCTCGTCCGGCACAACCTTTAATCTCTTAGTAAGACGCCCGTAAGCAGCTTCGGCTATGAGAGCCGCTTCCCTGGCGGGACTTTCAGAACCCAAGGTAAAATAGACAAGAAAATCATTAGTTTCTATTACCTGCCATTCGAGGCTCCGGTAAACGGCCTTATTCTTTCCAAAGGAGAAAGAGAGCAGCGGAAGGGAAAAGAGCAGCGCAAAGAGGCAGAGCAGGAACTTTTTTTTCAAGAAACCCCCGTCAGTGCCCGCAAGAAGAGCAGTGCTTCTTCTTGCAGGTTCCTCCGCAATCGCAGGAATGGCCTGCTGAGCCGGAGAAAACCGCCCCTGACTTAAAACCAAAAACAGACATTTTCTTCCGTGCGCCGGCGGAGCCGCACGCAGGACATTTCACCTTTGATAGCGCGCTTCCGAAAACCAGATCCTCAAAATCCGCGCCGCATTTTCCGCACCTAAATTCGAATACCGGCAAATTATTTGCCGTACATATAGCTTAAACCGTTGCCGTGGAATACTCCGCGGAAACGCTCTTCAGCGGATTTGTCGCCGAAAATTCTTTCAAGAAAGGTAACATCCTTTTTCGGGGTGACTACAACCGGTTCGCCGCTGATTCCGCAGGCTTTCGCCGTCCAGTTAACTGCGTCCTCCTGAGTTCCCAGCTCATCAACAAAACCGTACTGCAGCGCCTGACTTCCGGAAAATATTCTGCCGTCGGCATATTTCTTAATCTCGGCGATAACCTGTTCTCTGCTGACCTGCTCTTTATCGCCAAGTTTGTTCGCCTTTTTTATTTTAGCGGCAAAAACAGCTCCCCGGCCTTCCACGACCGCGTCAACAAACTGGGAATAAACGTCATCTATAACGCCCTGAAGCAGCTGCCGCTCCTCGGTAGTCATCTTGCGCATCGAGGAACCGGTGTCCTTGAACTTGCCGCTCTTGATAACCTCTTCCTTCACCCCTATCTTATTCAGCAATTCCTCAAGGTTAAGGTTTTCCATTATTACACCGATGCTGCCGGTTAGCGTGCCGGGATTGGAAAATATCCTGTCGCCGTAACACCCCAAATAATAGCCTCCCGAAGCCGCGAGCGTACCGAAAGAAACAACCAGCTTTTTATTATAACCCTCTTTCTTCTTGTATTTCTTCAACTCGGCTACTATTTCCTGACAGGCCGAAACTCCTCCGCCCGGAGAATCTATGCGAAGGACCACAGCTTTGATTGACTGGTCTTTTCCGTATTTTTCAAGAAGATCTATCGTCTTTGAGGAGGAAAAGATTGGCCCGGAAACCGTAAGCAGCGCTATCTTTTCATTGGAGAATTTTCCCGCAAACCTGCCTCCGCCTGAAATACTGTTCTCTCCGATTGAACCCATCAGGGCTCTAAGCGCGATAAAGAGAAGCAGCAGGCAAACAAAAACCGCCGCTGCGCGAATTATCATTTTCCTGTTCTTTTCCATTTATCCTCCGGCGCTTCTTTTCGCCTATTGCGGCTTCTTTAATATATCACCAAAAGTAGACCTGGCTCCTGACTCGTTCTGGTATTTTTTAAGTTCGTGTTTATCAACCTCAAAGAGCGCCTGTTTTATGCTCAGACTTATCTTCCGGCCTTCCTTATCAAGCTTTATGACTTTAGCCCGCTTTTCTTCTCCTGCTTTTACGGCCCCCTCCGCGCTATCCACGGGTTCAGCGGCAAGCTCGGAAATATGAATAAAAGCGTCAAGCCCGTCTTCAAGCTCGCAAAAAACCCCGAAGGATACCGTGCGAACAACTTTGCAGGAAACTACGGTGCCCTCAGCGTATTTTGAGGGTATCTCCGAGAGCCAGGGGTCCGGCAAAAGCTGTTTCATCCCGAGATGAACCTTTCTGTTTGCTTTGTCAAGATTTAAGACAACCGCCTCCAGCTTTTCGCCTTTCCTGTAAAGCGCCTTAACTTCGTTGATTCTTTTTATCCACGAGATCTCTTTTTTATTGAGAATGCCTTCCACCCCGCCTTCAAGTTCCAGAAAAACAGAGGTTGCGGAAGAACCCGTCACAGAGCCTGTAACTTTCAGCCCGGGAGTAAATTTCTCTTCTGCGCCGGAGAAAGGATCCATTTCAAGCTGCTTTAAGCCAAATAGTATCTTTCTGTTGTTCTTATCAATATTCAGCACTTTAACCCGGACGCTGTCGCCAATGGCGACGAGTTCCGAGGGGTTCTTCACTTTTCTGGTCCAGGAAAGATCAGAAATATGAAGGAGTCCTTCGATGCCCTCTTCTAGTCTAATAAAAGCGCCGTAGTCAACTATGTTTACTATCTTGCCGTGTATTTCCGAACCAATGGGGAATTTCTGCTCTATAGTCAGCCACGGGTCGTCCTGAAGCTGCTTCAGTCCGAAAGAGACCCTGTTTTTTTCGCGGTCTATTCTTACAACCTTAACCTCTACTTCACTCTCAAGCGCGAGGAGTTCAGCCGGATGGTTCACTTTTCCCCACGACATATCCGAGATATGGAGCAGGCCTGTGACTTCTCCTATATCGATGAAAGCGCCGTAGGAAGTGATGCTCTTGACCGTCCCCTTTCTAACTTCACCTTCGGTAAGCGAAGCCCAAGTATCCTGCCTGAGACGCCTGCTCTTGTCCTGGGCCGCGAGCTTATGGGAAACAACTATCTCGCCGCGGTTCCTGCCAAACTTTATTATCTTGAAGGGAAGCTTGGCTCCGGCTCCACCGGTATTCTCTTCGGGAAGGTATTGTGAATGGGGAAGGAAAGCTTCAGCCCCGATGTCAACCAGAAAGCCGCCCTTGATTTCCTGAACAATCCTGCCTTCCACCACCTCGCGGTTCCTGTAGGCCTTTTCAAGGAAATCAATATAGTTCAGCCTGTCAGCCTGAAGTTTTGAGAGTATTACGGTCCCGCTTCCGTCGCTGAACCTGTCTACCACGGCGCTTACGACATCACCCGGTTTGACTGAAATGCTTCCGTCCGGCAATAGAAATTCATTTATTGGTATTAAGCCGTCGGATTTGTAGCCTACATCGACAATAACGTGCTCTTTGCCTATCCGGAGGACCTTCGCCTTGACCTGCTTGCCTTCCTCAAGTTCCGAGAAAGCAGCAGCCATCATTTCGCTCATTGTCAGGTTGTCTTCAGACCGGCCGTTATTGTTAATCTCGTCGTTTGGCATTGTAACTCTCCGTTAAACTTATTGACGGGGCGCTTACGAAAGGGGCAGGAAGACCTTAGAGTTTTTTGATACTTTCCGCGACTTCTTTGATGATCCAGTCCGGTGTGGAAGCTCCGGCCGTTACACCGGCCGTCTTTTTGCCCCGGAACCAGGCAGTTTGTAATTCGGACGCGGACTCTATGTGCCTCGTCTCTACACCTGTTGTCTCGCAAACTTCCGCCAAATGCTTTGTGTTTGCGCTGTTTTTACCGCCAACAACAATCATTATATCAACTTCACCCGCCAACTTCAAGGCGGAATCCTGGCGCTCGTGAGTGGCATTGCAGATGGTATTGAGTATCCTGAATTCCATTGATTTTCCGCTTAACACGTTCATGATCGCCAGAAAATTGCTTCCTGACTGAGTGGTCTGAACCACTATTCCCATTTTTCGCACCGAGCGTATTTTTGCGGCCTCTTCGGCCGTTCCCACGACAATCGTCCGTTTTCCCCCGTACCCCTTTATTCCTATGACCTCAGGATGCTCGGCTTCGCCTATTATTACCGGAGTATAGCCGTCGCGCTCCAGTTGCCTGACGTATTCCTGCGGTTTCTTTACGAAGGGGCAGGTGGCGTCAATTACTTTCAGTTTTTTGGTTTTAAACTGCCTTTCCACTCCCGGGGGAACTCCGTGCGTCCTTATGATGATAGTGCTGCCTGACTTTACCTTCTTCAAATCTTCAACTGCTTTTATACCTTTTACGTCAAAATCTTTTACGACCTGGGGATTGTGAATGATGGGGCCATAGGTATAAACACTTCCGGAGACGCTGTTGGCTTTCAAGGCGGTATTGATAGCCCTTTTTACACCAAAGCAGAAACCCGCGTGTCTTGATAATTTTACTTTCATCGCGCCTCCACGGAACTCTTGAGGAGTGCAATATGCTCCATTATCCTGTCGACGGCCAGTTGATAGGTAACCTTTTCGTCGGGCAGGCCATAAATATCAGAGAGCTCCACAGCCGGCCCAAAGTTGACGCTCATTCTTGTGAAGAGTTTTGGAACTTTTTTGCCTTTCGGGAGAGCAGCAGCGCTTCCTGAAATATAGCAGGGGATAACAGCGGCGCGCGCTTCAAACATCAGCATTCCTACGCCCGCCTTTCCTTTCTGCAAGGCTCCGTCAGGACTCCTCGTCCCTTCCGGAAAAGCAATTACTGCCCCGCCTTTCTTTAGGACACCTTTTACCTTCTCGTAACCTCCGCGGAAGCCGGTCCCGCGGTTCAAGGGTATCGCGTGGATGGAACGCAGGAGCGCTCCGGCAAGCGGGTTTGTAAAAAGCGTGTCCCTGGCCATATACCAGGTAGGTCTGGACCAGATAGAAAGACCCACGGCAGGAGGATCGAACATGCTCGCGTGGTTAGAAAGTATCAGCAGACTGCCCTTCTTTGGGATATTTTCAAGGCCGGTGACCGAGAAACGGAAGAAAGAGCGGTAAAAGACTGCCGAGACCAGCCGACCGATGTAAAACATTAGGTTCATATGAAAATAATACAATAAGACTACCGCTAATACAATAGAAATACAAGGTTGTTCATAACGTTTTTAACGTTCGTAACGTTCTTAACGTAAACAAAAAAAGGGCCGCGGAGAACCGCGGCCCTTGTGTTCGCAAAATTTATCCTTATTCTGTTTTCTTTTCTTTCTTCGCATCCGGCTTCGCAGTCTTATCATCGCCGCCGCCATTCAGTTTCTCAAGATCATCAGCGCCCATAAGCTGTATGTTTCCTATGTACAACTCGTTAATCAATTTCCCGTTAATGTTCCACTGTTTCAATTTTGTTTTCCAGTCTATCGCCGCGCCGTTATTTGAGCACGCGCCGGTAAGTTCAACCTCTATGGCATGCTTGCCGGGAGCGAACATCAAAGGCTGATCAAACCTGCTCTTATAATCGCTTCCTTGGGGTTTTACTGTAAGGATTAAACCCATCGGGGTTTTACCCGGGTTAATATACTCGAACCTTAAGAAATCAAAACCGTCCCAAACACCTTTCTTCGGCTGAAACTCGCCGAAACACACTTCCTCGGGGTATTTCGCAGCTTCCACTTTCAAACTCACTCCGCCCTTGGAAAAGGACTTCTCTTCAGAAAGATTCATTGTGCAATTGTTCGTGTCGTTCGGCAGCTCTCCCTTCTCGACACTCAGCAGATTTGCCTTCTTAGCAAAAGCCAAACCTGAAATCAGCAATATCGCCGCAAGAAAAACCATCATCTTTCTCATACTGCCTCCTGTTTTAAATCATGACATTTAGGTAGAAACTATTAACATGTTATACCAGTTCATTATAC
>Ga0209083_1000629_pt1 | contig 49336 bp, 38 predicted proteins | sample AM7aDNAmetaG_FD_184132 | JGI IMG/M metagenome (GOLD analysis project Ga0209083, IMG submission 184132) | Freshwater microbial communities from Finland to study Microbial Dark Matter (Phase II) - AM7a DNA metaG (SPAdes) (version 3) | ecosystem: Environmental > Aquatic > Freshwater > Lake ...
CTTGTCGAAGATGTCTCTGTCGTTTTTCCCATGTGATCAGAGGATCAAGGCTGAGATTCTTCTCCCGCGACTGCGGGATCAGAATGACTTGGTGGTAGTGTCAGATGCGCCCCCAAAAAAAACTCGCGTTGCATCACTACGTGCAGGCGAGGATACCAAACGGCGATCCCTATTCAACTCAAAGGCTGACAAACGAGTTTGTCAAATTGGCGAACCGAAATGATTTTCGTCCGGCCAATCGCGATCGCTTCGTTGAAGTCCTGATCGCCGGTTACGAGAAAGTCGGCGTCAGCCGACAGCGCACAAGCAAGGAACGGGGCGTCTTTGTAATCGCGCGGAAAATCCATTGGCGCGGAAACCGGCCAAACGGCAATCGCCAAGCGAAAACGCTCGTCCCATTGTGCCAGCAAGTCAGCGGACAGATCGAACTTTGGCCGACGCAAGACCGCGCGGTATTCGGTCAAAATCTCCGGGGAGGCTACCCATTCAAAGTCTGGACGAGCCAAGATGAACACCAGGATTTTTTCAGGCAACCGGTCGCGCAGAATGGCTGAAACAACGACGTTGGTGTCAACAACCACTCTCATTGGCCGATGCGATAAGCAGCGACCGCTGCGGCAATTTCATCGTCGCTGATCCGCTGGCTCGCAACCCGGTCTTGGGTGGCGCGCATGAGCTGTTGCCACTCGGCGGCCTCGGCTTGGGCCATGCGGCGGCGGCTGAGATACTCCACGAAATCCAGCGCCTCCGATTGCAACCGGCCCGGCAATTCCTTGGTTTTCTCGTAAATCAACTCGGCAGTGCTCATGGCCGGACGGTATGCCTCAATTGGGTCGAAATCAAGAGAGAACCCCAATGGTTACCGGCGCATTCACCGCCATCAGGAAAATTCCGCGCCGGTACGCCGTCAGCAATAAGTCGGGTTCGAGCATGCCGCGGATTTGTATCAATCCGCAGGATTGATCGCTTCAACGAAAATCTGGCGTGGCCTCAGAAGCCGACGAGACGCCGTCCTCGGCAATCACGTGACAGATTCAATCGTTTCGTCTTACCGGCCTTGTATTCCGCTGCGACTTCCCGGGCCATGCGGGCGAGTTCATCCTGTGAGCCGGCGAATGCCTTGTCCCAGGTCGCCTCGTCCTCCATCTCCGCCAGCCGCAATTGAGCGAGTGCGTCCTGTGCCGGTTCCGGCAATGCCGCCACCTTCTGGAAGACTTGTTCCAGCAACTTCGTCATGCCCACACCCTATTCCGCCCCGCATCCCAAATCAACTGCATTGTCGGGCGGCGCGTTCACCGCCATCGGGAAAATCCCGCGCCGGTGCGCTGCCAGCAATAAGTCAGGTTGAACGCGCCGGCAATTTTTAAGCCATGCGGGATGGATACGCGGTTTTGCGAGCGGCAAAATATTCACGCAGCGGTAAATTAAAACCGACACGTACGCCCACACTTCTTACAATACCAAAGATGCCCCCACTCTTGAATCGCACGAGCATGGTAGCGCAGCTCTGCTTCATGCTGGCTCTTGCATTTCGCATTTATCTTCACCCCCACAGCAACAACAATAAGTCCGACCAGAACCATACTGGCACCAACAACCCACCCGACTTGAAAGAGCAAAGAACTAACTGCAGTAATCACAACCCCAAACACCAACGTATAATCGTGTCTTATTTGCGGGATTGGTGGCGGGGTCAATCGTTGAGCGAGTGTGGTCTGTTGCACTCCCCCGTATACTCCACCCGCCAACCCCGGAGCGACATCATGCGAAGTGAACAACGCACCGATATTTGCAGTCACTCCAGAAACAACAGATGTTCCCTGTTCGTGGGCTGCGCTAGCCTTTATCAGGTGCTCCGGAGACCCGCAAGACGGACATTGCATAATATGGTTTTGTTGCGGTGGTGATTGCACCAAGCGTGGCGAAGGTGTGTTAGATGTAACCAACGGCTTGAACGGCACTACAAGTTCTTCTCCGCATTTCGGACAATCAACGAGTTGCCCCTCTCCGGCTTCGTCAATCGTCAGGGGTTGGCCACATTTGTAGCAATTGAATGTGATGTCCATTGTCGCCGCCTTTCTTTGTGGTGCAGTATTCTAACGCCGGCGGGGTGCATTAACAATGGTACATTCCCGACGCTGTCACATTGGCTGCGACTTGGCCGGGGCATCGTGAGGTTCGATGATCCTATATCTGTCACTGAAATCGAGCGCCAACTCAAATTTCTCCGGCCAGTCACAATTATCGTTTGAATGCCATGTAGCTTCTCCACCGGCAGTCCGTAGGTCTGGAATCTTTTCATAAAATTCGTCGCGGTCAAAGGGGTGGGGCAAGCAAACGATTACATTCCCGATCCTAACTCCAAGACATCGAATCGGACTTTGAAAAAGAAACAATGCTTTTTGAGCATTATCCCCGCTTAACGCCTCAAGTCGAAATAATTCCAAAAGCTTGGTTTGAGGCGCGCGAATTTGCTGCCTTACCCTATCCAACTCGCCCCTAAGAATATAGACATAGCCTAGTTTTGCAAATGCGGCCAAATAAGCGGACTTCAAGTAACCGATATCAGCATTCATTTTATTGAATGAAACTCGGTCTCGGAGCTGTATATCTGTGCCGGTAAGAATGACGTTTAATTGGAGTTTATTAACAACTTGCGGATCGTTGCACTCGCCGAGTATTTTGATGTTGATACCCTGCTCATCATTGCGGACCTCAACGTTCAACTGATTGCCATCCTTGATCAGTATGGCCTTTCTTGTTTGTCCGTTCTTCTCCATGAAGGAGTGATAAAGCCGCTCCTTATGCATGTGTGTATCAATCTGATGTCCAGTTGTTGAATTGCAGTCATGGCAAGTCAGGCAAATCACCTTTCCGCCGATAGACTTGGGCGGCACATGCTCTCGGGAAAGGGCGCGAAGTTGTGTGAACTCATTCAGGCAAAGCGGACAAATATAACCGGCGTTCACTCTGCCAGTGAGTTTCCGCAATGCATCACATCCACGCTCGTAAATTAATCGCTTTCCCTTGAAATTGGACATTATCTAAATTGTAGTCAGCCATCGCTGATTCAACAAGCTTGCTGTGCCTGAAAAAGAGGCCGGGTGACCGGCCTTTCTTTTTAATTTGGGTCGGACCGCGCGGGCCGACCGTTGGTGGTCGCGGCGCGCCCGGCGGCCTGCCCCGATTCCTTATCGGGGTCACGCCTACCTCGGAACAGACTAACTGCCGAGAGTGATGGTGACTTCGTAGTTCCAGAGACCGACTTGTCGGTCGCCGACCCGGTCGATGGCGCTGGATTTCCCTTTAAGAGCGTTTTTTAAAATCGGAGGGACGCGCGGAGCTTGGACTGAGCCGCGAAGCATCGCGTCCGTCTGTCTCATCACTGCGACCACGATCCCGCCGTCGCGGGATGGCTCTCCAGGCGGCACAGGGCCAAAATTAATTTCAAAACATGCTCTATCAACTGCACTCTTGGCAAACCGACCGGAATATGGAACTGTCGCGGCATGAAAATTCCAGCCCGAGTCGAAGCCACCCAGTTCCCCGGCGGTAAACGAATTGCTGTCACTACGAGTTTTGACGATGGCGTCATTCACGACCGACGCGTCGTCCGCGCGTTCAACGAGTGGGGGCTGAAAGGCACATTCAATTTGAATTCCGGTTCCTTGCTGCGCACTGGCAAGCCCGCGCCGGACACGGCCCGGCATTTGGACGCGAGCGAAGTGGCCGAGTTGTTTCAGGGCCACGAAGTCGCCGTGCATACCGTGTCGCATCCGTGGTTGGAAAGACTCGACTCGACGCAAATCGTTCGCGAAGTCTTCGACGATCGGCGGGCCCTGGAGGATTTGGTGGGCTATCCGGTCCGCGGCATGGCGTATCCGTTCGGCACGTACAACGACCGTGTGATCACCGTGCTCCGGCAACTCGGCATCGTCTACGCCCGCACGGTCGAGAATCATTGGAATTGTTTCCCGCCGCGCGAGCCACTGGCGTGGCAGACGACCGCCCACCAGTTTAACAGCAATCCCGCACCGGTTCCGCAGCGGTTTGCCGAACTGTATGCCAACCCGCATTCGAGCGGGCTATTTTTCATCTGGGGGCATACCTACGAATTTGCGAATCGCTGGGAAGATTTGGAAAAGATTTTCAAGCCACTCGCCGGCAAGCCCGATGTCTGGTACTGCACGAATATCGAGCTATTCGACTACGAAGCCGCCCGGCAACGGTTGGTTGTCGCTGCCAATCGCGCCAGTGTTTTCAATCCGAGTGCCCTCGCCGTCACCCTTAACGTCGACGGCAAGTTGCGCGACGTGTTGCCCGGTCAGACAATTTCATTGGTGGAGCAGGGCGGGTAGAGCGGTTTTCAATAGTGGAACGGGCGTCCCGCCCGTTTGATTGATTGGCATTCCAAACCGACAGGCGGGACGCCTGTCCAACGATTCGGTTATGCGTGGCTGCGCTCCAAACTGCAACTCCCCACCGGTCGCGTTGACTTTGCGGGTCGGGTTCGTTAGCTTTGCGGAGTTATGATTCGACGCTATTCCCGTGAAAACATGCGCCAGATTTGGACGGACGAAAACAAGTTCCGGATCTGGCTCGAAATCGAAATCCTTGCCTGCGAAGCGCGCCAAATTCCGGCCCGCGATCTCGCCACCATCCGGCGCAAGGCAAAATTTACCGTTGAACGCATCAACGAAATCGAAAAGACCACCAACCACGATGTGATCGCGTTTTTAACGTGCGTGGCCGAACACGTCGGACCGGCTTCGCGGCATATTCACGAAGGACTGACGTCCTCCGATGTCGGCGATACCGCCCTGGCGTACCAGATGGTTCAGGCGATGGATATTCTCATCGCGGACGTTCGGGCGCTCCGCCAGGTCATCGCGCGCAAGGCCAAGAAATTCAAGTTCACACCCTGCATGGGGCGGACCCACGGGGTGCATGCCGAGCCGACGACATTCGGCTTGAAGATGGCGCTGATGTATGACGAGTTTGGCCGGGCGTTTACCCGGCTCCAGCGGGCGCGCGAAGTCATGGCAGTGGGGAAGATTTCCGGTGCTGTGGGAACCCACGCCCACCTCTCGCCGAAAGTGGAAGCCTACGTCTGCCGGAAGCTCGGTCTGAAACCGGCCAACATTTCGACGCAAGTTCTCCAGCGGGACCGGCATGCGGAATATTCGGCAGCCTTGGCCCTTGTCGGCAGTTCGATTGAACGGTGGGCCCAGGAATTTCGGCATCTCCAGCGCACGGAAGTGCTCGAAGCGGAAGAGTTTTTCGCGGTGGGCCAGAAAGGGTCCAGCGCGATGCCGCACAAGCGCAACCCGATCACCTGCGAGCGCCTCTGCGGGCTGGCGCGGGTGCTGCGCGGGAACGCCCTTGCCGCCATGGAAAACGTGGCTCTCTGGCACGAACGGGATATCAGCCACAGCAGCGTCGAACGCGTCATTCTGCCCGACTCGACCACCTTGCTTGACTACATGCTGGTGAAGCTAACCGATATTACGGACCGGTTGCTGGTCTACCCGGACCGGATGAAAACCAACATTGCAGCCAGCAAGGGCCTGACTTTTTCACAAGCCGTTTTGCTTGCGTTGACGAAAAAAGGTCTGACGCGTGAAAAGGCCTACGCCATCGTCCAGCGCAACGCGATGGCGACCTGGCAGACGCCCGGTAAATCATTCCAAGACCTGCTGGTGGCCGATGCGGAGTTGATGAAACTGGTGTCGCCGCGCGAGATTAAAGCGCTGTTTGATCCCAGCATTCATTTCCGGGAAGTGAACAATACTTTTCGTAAAGTGGGGATTTGATCGTTACGAGTTGTCACGCTGAGCGCGTCGGAAGGTCTCTGAGCCAGGACCATGCAGTTGGATGTTGTCTGGTTGGGGTAGGGCGCGCTGTCCCTAGCGCGCCGCTGCGGGAGTTTGGCAAATGCGACGGCGCAACTGACCCTGCACAGGATCGTAAGCCGCTCCCGAAGGTGTGGATTGACCGGAAACTGCGGAACGGCGGGCTAGAGACAGCCCGCCCTACCGGGGCACCGTCATCGTGCCGCTGAGAGGCTTGGACTCGCTCGGAGATGCTTTGACAAGCTTCCGCATGACAACCCAGTTAAACCGGTCGCAAATTTTGGATTTTCTGCGCGAGCATCAGGTGCTCACGTTGGCAGTGGCGGGGCCCTATGCGGCGGCAGTTTTTTATGCGGTCGATGATGAGCTCAATCTGTATTTCGTCACGGACTCAGCCACGCGGCACGGCGCCGCGTTGAGCCGGGAAAGCAGCGTGGCCGGCACGATCCAACGCGACCGGCAAAACTGGCAGGAAATCCGTGGCGTGCAATGGACCGGCCAGTGTGCGCGGCTGACTGGCGCCGAACGGCAAGCCGGCTGGGAGCTCTATTTAAAACGGTTTGCGTTTGCCGGCGCGCCGGAGTTGGGGCCGGCTTTTGCGAAAGTCGACCTCTGGAAAATCACGCCCGACTGGATTCGCCTCACCGACAATGGCCAGGGGTTCGGCCACAAAGTCGAGTGGACGCGGTGATCACATCGAGATCATTTCATGTAATGCGTCAGTGACGACGTCCCGTAGCCGCCGCCGTCAGGCGGTGGATCCTAACGTTCGCCACGCTCTGACGAGCGCAGCTACGTTCCGATATCCAGCCGTCACTGACGCATTACCATTTTATCACCATTTCAGTGTGAGACACGATGGCGCAGTTGGCACACTTTATGAGCCAATAGAGGCTTGTCAATGAGACATGGCGCAAGCAGTATGCCCGGTCGTAATAAGTTTATGCACTTGGGCACAAGTTACTTAGACACTTCCTAATTTCCTTGGCACGGGCTTAGCTATACTGGCTGGCGGAGATTAATTTTATGGCAAAAGTACTTGGTATTGATTTGGGCACGACAAATTCGTGCATGGCTGTCGTTGAAGGCGGCGAGCCGGTGGTGGTTCCGAACGCGGAAGGCGGTCGGACGACCCCTTCAATTGTCGCATTCACGAAGTCGGGCGAACGGCTCGTCGGCCAGGCTGCGAAGCGGCAGAACGTCGTCAACTCGAAGAACACGGTCTACTCCATCAAGCGATTCATGGGGCGGAAGTACGACGAGGTTGAGCAGGAACGCAAACGCGTTCCCTATGATGTTGTGCGCGCAGCCAATGGCGATGCGGCCGTGAAGGTCGTGGTCAACGGCGAAACGCAGACCTATACCCCACCGGAAATCTCGGCCATGATTCTGGCCAAGATGAAAGCCGATGCGGAAGCCTATCTCGGTGAGAAAATCGAAAAAGCGGTCATTACGGTCCCGGCCTATTTCAACGACTCGCAGCGGCAGGCCACCAAGGATGCCGGCAAGATCGCCGGATTGGATGTCATCCGCATTATCAATGAGCCGACCGCCTCCTCGCTGGCCTACGGGCTCGACAAGAAAAAAGACGAGCACATTGCCGTGTACGATCTCGGCGGCGGGACGTTTGATATTTCCGTGTTGAACATCGGTGACGGCGTGTTTGAAGTGTTGGCCACCAACGGTGATACGCACCTCGGCGGCGACGATTTTGACGAACGCGTGATGAACTGGGTCATTGACGATTTCAAAAAAGAGACCGGCGTGGACCTGCGGAAGCAGGCGGACGCTCTCCAGCGCATCAAGGAAGAATCGGAAAAGGCGAAGATCGCCTTGTCGAGCGCGATGGAATACGAGATCAATCTGCCGTTCGTGACAGCCGATGCGACCGGGCCGAAGCATATCGTCAAGAAGCTCACCCGCGCCAAGCTCGAACAGCTGTGCGACGAGCTGATTGACCGGACGATCAAACCGGTGGAAGCCTGCTTGCGCGATGGCAAGATTGACATGAGCAAGGTGGACGAGCTGGTGCTCGTTGGCGGCATGACCCGCATGCCGAAGGTGATCGAGACCGCTGGCAAGCTCATCGGCAAAGCGCCGCATCAAGGCGTGAACCCGGATGAAGTGGTGGCGGTGGGCGCGGCCATTCAGGGCGGCGTGTTGACCGGCCAGGTCAAACAGGACATCGTCTTGCTCGATGTGACACCGTTGTCGCTCGGCATTGAGACCGTTGGTAATGTTTTCACCACATTGATTCCGCGGAACACGACCATTCCGACCCGCAAGAGTGAAATTTTCTCGACGGCGGCCGACAGCCAGACCAGCGTCGAAATTCACGTGCTCCAGGGCGAACGGTCGATGTCGCGCGACAACAAGACCATTGGGAAATTTCATCTCACCGAGATTCCGCCGGCCCCGCGCGGCGTGCCGCAGATCGAAGTGACGTTCGACATTGATGCGAATGGCATTCTGCACGTTTCCGCCAAGGACCTTGGCACCGGTAAATCCCAGAAAATTACGATCACGGCTTCGTCCGGTTTATCCAAGGAAGAAGTCGAGAAGATGCGCCACGAAGCCGAGGCGCACGCCGATGAAGACAAGCAGCTCCGCGAGAAAGTGGAAGTGAAGAACCGCTGCGACGCGCGCGTGTACGAGACCGAGAAATTGATGAAGGAGCACAAGGAAATCATTACTGCCGAGCAGAAGACGAAGCTGGACGAAGCCATTGAGGCCGTCAAGAGCGCGCTCAAGCAGGACGACGCGGCCGCGATGAAGAGTGCGGAAGAAAAATTGACCGAAGTGTGGCACGCGGTTTCATCCGACATTTATGCCAAAGCGCGGGAGAAGAGTTCGACCGCTGGCGGGCAACAGGCTCCGCCGCCGGATCCCGGCGCGCAGTCCGAGGGCGGCGCCAAGCAAGAGAAGAAGACGGGCGACGTCGTGGACGCAGATTTCGAAGTGGTGGACGACGACAAAAAGAAATAAGTCGGTCCGGCCAGTTCGGGAACCTCTAACCAGAACCAACAACCAAAGGAGTATAGACACATGAGCGTAAAACCATTGGGCGATCGGGTGCTAGTGCTGCCGATCGAACAAGACGAAGTAAAAAAAGGCGGGATCATCATCCCGGATAGCGCCAAAGAAAAGCCCCAGGAAGGCAAAATTGTCGCCGTTGGACCCGGCAAGCATGAAGATGGCAAGCTGGTTCCGATGAATGTAAAAAAGGGTGACCGCGTGCTGTACAGCAAGTACGGCGGCACGGAAATCAAAATTGATGGCAAAGACCATTTGATCATGCGCGAGGACGACATCCTCGGCATCGTCGACTAACCAAAGGAATAATTCATCATGGCTGCAAAACAACTGTTGTTTGACGAAGATGCTCGCAAGTCACTTTTGCGTGGCGTTGAGAAATTGAGCCGGGCCGTCAAGGTCACGCTCGGACCGAAGGGCCGCAATGTCGTGCTCGACAAGAAGTTCGGTTCCCCCACGATCACCAAGGACGGCGTCACCGTTGCCAAGGAGATCGAGTTGGAAGATCCGTACGAAAACATGGGCGCCCAGATGGTGCGCGAAGTCGCCAGCAAGACCAGTGATATTGCCGGCGATGGCACCACCACGGCGACCGTGCTCGCGGAATCCATTTACCGGGAAGGTCTGCGCAACGTAACCGCCGGGGCGAACCCGATGGCATTGCAACGCGGCATCGGCAAGGCCGTCACGGCCGCGTGCGATCAGCTCGCGAAGATCAGCAAGAAGGTCAAAGACCGCTCCGAGATCGCGCAAGTCGCGGCCATTTCGGCCAACGGCGACAAGACCATCGGCGACATCATCGCTGACGCGATGGACAAGGTCGGCAAAGACGGCACGATTACCGTCGAAGAAGCCAAGACCATTGAAACCACGCTCGACGTCGTCGAAGGCATGCAGTTCGATAAGGGCTATCTCAGCCCCTACTTCGTGACCAATGCCGAGTCCATGGAAGCCGTGCTCGAAGACGCTTACATCCTCATCCACGAAAAGAAAATCAGCAGCCTCAAAGACATGCTGCCTTTGCTGGAAAAGACCGCGAAGCTCAGCAAGCCGCTGTTGATCATCTCTGAGGATGTCGAAGGCGAAGCGTTGGCGACTCTCGTCGTCAACAAGCTCCGGCAGACCATTCAGATCTGCGCCGTCAAAGCCCCGGGCTTTGGCGATCGCCGCAAAGAAATGATGAACGACATCGCCATTCTGACCGGTGGCAAGTTCCTCAGCGAAGACCTCGGCATCAAGCTCGAGAACGTCAACATTGACGACCTCGGCCGCGCCAAGAAGATTGTCATCGACAAGGAAAACACCACGATCGTCGAAGGCGCTGGCAAGCAGAGCGAAGTCCAGGGCCGGATCAACCAGATCCGCAAAGCGATCGAAGAAACCACCAGCGACTACGACCGCGAGAAGTTGCAGGAGCGGTTGGCCAAGTTGGCCGGTGGCGTGGCCGTCATTTATGTCGGCGCCGCGACCGAGAGCGAGATGAAGGAAAAGAAAGCCCGCGTCGAAGACGCGTTGCACGCGACCCGTGCGGCCGTGGAAGAGGGGATCGTCCCCGGCGGCGGCGTGGCCTTGATCCGCACCTTGGACGTGCTGACCGCGCTCAAGCTCAAGGGCGACGAAGCGATTGGCGCACAGATTGTGGTGCGCGCGATTGAAGAGCCGCTCCGCCAGCTCGCGAACAACGCGGGCGAAGAAGGCTCGCTCATCGTTCAGGAAGTCAAGACCCGCAAAGGCTGGGAAGGCTTCGACTGCGATAAGCTCGAATACGTGGACATGGGCAAGGCCGGCATCATTGATCCGACCAAAGTGACCCGGTCTGCACTGCAGAACGCGGCGAGCATCGCCGGTCTGTTGCTCACCACCGAGTGCTGCGTCACCGAACTCCCGGAGAAGGATAAGCCTGCTCCGATGGGCGGCGGCGGCGGCCACCCCGGTATGGGCGGCGGCATGGACTACTAAGCGAGTCCGGTAAATTATATCACGGCGGGCCGGAGCGGGCTTCAAGCGCGCTCCGGCCCTGTCGTTTTTGGAGTTCCAAAATTTGGAGGGCGAGCCTCTCGGCGAGCCGCCGGGATCGATTGAAATCGCGGCTCGCCGGGATCTGCCGCGGCTGGTAGGAGCACCCTTCCGGGCGCGACCGGCAGGTGTGAATCACTGAGAGTATGTTTTGAAATTAATTATGGCCCGGTGCCGCCCGGAGGGCCACGCTTCGTCGTGGCCGCAGTGATGAGACAAACGGACGCGCCGAAGCGCGTCCCTCCGATTTTCAAACACGCTCACCGCCAGATCCACCAGTTTGCAAATGAAAAGGAAGTGCAAGCTGGCAGCTGGATGCACCGAATGCTATTATTTACCGGGTAATGGGACTCATAATGAAAACTTTTTTTATAGCTGCCGCCGCTTTGTCTGCCGCACTGGTTTCCGCGGAGCCGCCTGCCGTCCGCGATTTGCCAGAGATTCCCGGCCAATATCGCGGAACATTTTATCTGCATGAAAAACAAGCGCAGCCCGGTCAGACGGAAGGGGTGGAGCCGGCTCAGGCGTTTGTTTTTCATGCAGCCCAACAAGTACTGTTGGATGGCACGAACCGGCTGAAAGTTGCGTCGGTTAAACAAACGATTTTCCCGGGCCGAGATGGCCAGCCGGTCCCGTCGATCGTGGTCCGCTTTGAGCAGACGAATTTAATGTGGGGCGTGGCGGCAATGCCGGATACGACGCTGGGGATCATGCAACTCGCCTTCGATGCCCAAAACAATACGCTGGGCGAATTCGTGTGGTTTGGGGTGAGTCGAAGCAAGGCGGCTGGTCCGCACCCCGCACCGGTGGATTCTGCCGTCATTCGTTTGGCGAAAGACCCGCAACCGCCATTTCTGGCCACCGCGGGCGGGATGCTGCCGGTGGGGGGAGCGGCGCCCGCGGTAACGGAGCCACCCATCGTTACCGAATTGGCGGAGATTCCCGCGCAATATTGCGGGATCTATTATCTGCATGGCACGGGCAGCGTGGAAGCGGGGATGGAATTTTTTTCGCCGACCAAGCCGTTCGGCAGAATCGAGGCCCGCCTGATTACGCTTGGCGGCGGGAAGCCGCTAAAAGTTGCGAGCATCCAACGAACGGTTCTTCCCAGCCGCGACGGCAGCGCCCAAAAGACGGTGATCAACATCCAGTTTGAGCAAGTAGATTTTACCTGGGGTCTCAGTGAGCTGCCGGATTCGAAACTTGCCATCCTGCAAACCGTTTTTAATTTGGATTCCAAGAAAATGCAGGGCACGATGTTCGTCGTGAGTCAAAAGCAATGAACCGATCGGAAAATTTGAAAACCACCTGCTTGTTCTTGATGTTACTGATGGCCTTTTCTGTGCTCGTTGCGAGAGGCTCCACGCCTAACTATCCCAAAGAACCCTCCTATATTGATTGCCAGTCGAACAGCGTCACCTTGTATCCCGGCGCGACCAATGTGACTTGGGATGCTCTCCAGTTCCCGGACAACGCGGTTGAAAAGTTACTGGATCAAGTCCAGGCCAGTAATCAAACGCGCTATGTCATGGTTATGGCCCGGCCCGATTCAGTGAAGGTGTTTCGGCAGGTGTGTAAGATGGTCAGTGAACGGCCGATTGACGTAGGCTTCGATGTTGTCGATGCCGATTTCAGGGCTGAGGTCGGCAAAAGCCGGGAGGGCAAATCGCCCCCCGCCACCGTTGCGGTACATCGCCCAAGTACCTACAGTTCTGATAAGCAACCGATGCTTTTCGAGTGCCGATCCGAGCAGGTGTTCTATGTTGACCCTGTTGGATTGCGAGAGAAAGTTGCGCTAGTATTTTCCACGTTGCCATACGGCATGAGACGGGGCGACCCAGCCGGGTTTGTCAGCACCATCAATACGAACGAAGTTGGGAACGAATATTACAAAGTCGAGCCCCACTATTTGATGGCAGGGCTCTTGGCGCTCGAGCCCAAACCAGCGGGGCGCGGGGACGATAAAATCGCGCTTCAGGATCCCAACAGTAAGTTTCAAAAATACCTGCTGAAATTGGACTCTAAGAATAAGCACCTCGTTTTTCTCATCCGAAACGACAGCTTCAATATCTTCCGGGAAGCTCGGGAGATTGCGATGAAGATCGGCATCGACGTTGAATTTCAAATGCTCGATGGAAATGAGCCAATCAAGTTTATGACCATAGGTCCACCACTGCTGCCGGGACAGGAATAAACAATTACGGCAATGGCCAGTAGATGGGCGATTCAGGTTGACGCGCCCAACAGTCGTGAACTTCGCGTCTTTGCGCCTTGGCGTGAGATGAATCCTTGCCGGCGTTTCTGACAAACTCAAGGAATCAGGCTGTAAGAAACGCTGCGACCATGGCATAGTCCCGGTGAGGGAATTATTTATGACTGAACCAACTGCCGCGCCCGAACCACAAGATGTCGCCCGCGCCAAAATGCTGGTCGACGCCCACCAAAAGGTCACCCAGGAACTCAGCAAACTCATTGTCGGCCAGAATGACGTGATCGAACAGCTCATGATTGCGATTCTGGCCCGTGGGCATTGCCTGCTCGAAGGTGTGCCGGGCCTGGCCAAGACCTTGATGGTGCGCGGCCTCTCGCAGGTGATGGAATTGTCGTTTCGCCGCATCCAGTTCACACCGGACCTGATGCCGTCGGATATTACCGGAACGGAAGTGATCAATGAAGATGCGGCGACCGGACGGCGGAACCTGACGTTCTTACCCGGGCCGCTGTTTGCACAGATGATTTTGGCGGACGAAATTAACCGGACGCCGCCGAAAACCCAGTCGTCCTTGCTGGAGGCGATGCAGGAGCATTCCGTGACCATTGGCGGGAAGACGTACCCGCTGGCGGAACCATTCTTTGTTTTGGCGACCCAAAATCCGATCGAGCAGGAAGGGACGTATCCGTTGCCGGAAGCGCAGCGGGACCGGTTTCTCTTCCATGTGAAGGTCGCTTATCCGCAGCGCGAAGAGGAACGCCAGATCGTGATCCGCACGACCAGCGCGTTTGAAAGCCAGATCAAGCCGGTGATTACCGGTCCGGAGATCATCGCCTGCCAGCAGACCGTGCGGAAGGTGCCGGTGCCGGATCATGTGATGGATTTTGTGCTCGATTTGGTTCGCTGTACCCGGCCCGATGAAGCGGAATCGCTGGCTGAAGTGAAAGAATTGATCGAATGGGGCGCCGGCCCACGTGCCTGTCAATACCTGGTCCTGGCTGGGAAGGTGCGCGCCGTGCTGCAAGGTCGGTTCCATGTGACGGTAGAGGACATTGAGGCGCTCGCGCATCCGATCCTGCGCCACCGCATCGTCCCGACGTTCAATGCCGAAGCGGAAGGTATTGATGTGGACCACATCATTGACCGCATTCTGAAAGCGGTACCGCGCGGTACCCCCAAGAAGATTCTCTAGCCTTTCCGAACTCATGCAAACTTTGTTTTTCATTTCTTTACGATGTCACCCTGAGCATGTCGAAGGGTCTCTCCCCGGAATAGCCGAGATTCCTCGACAAGCTCGGAATGACAGTGTGAGAGAATGGTAAAAGGCATCTTTGTGACACTCCATTGACTATGGCGGGCCCGGCTGATTTTCTGACTCCCGCCGATCTGCAGAAGATTGCCAATCTGCAGGTCTTGGCGCGCCTTGTCGTCGAAGGGGTTTGTTCCGGACTGCACACGTCGCCGCACAAGGGATTCAGTGTCGAGTTCCGCGAGCACCGCCAATACGTGCAGGGGGACGAGATTCGGCGGCTCGATTGGAAGGTGTACGGCAAGACCGACCGGCTCTACATCAAGGAATACGAGGAAGAAACCAATCTGCGCGCGACCTTGCTCGTCGATGTCAGCGGCTCCATGGGGTACGCCGGAGCGGGGATCAGTAAAGCCCGGTATGCCACCCAGCTCGCGGCTTGTTTATCGTACCTGCTGTTGCGGCAGGCAGACAGTGTTGGGTTGGTGACGTTCGACAAGAAAGTGCGCGACTACATCCCCCCCCGGTCTCGGCCGAGTCATTTGCGGGTTGTTTTGGAGGCACTGGAGAAAACCAAGCCGGGCGGCGAAACGGAGCTGGCCAAAGTTTTTCACCAACTCGTGCCGAAGATTCACCGGCGCGGCTTGTTGATCATTCTCTCGGATTGTTTTGGCGATGTGCCGGAGCTGATGAAGGCCCTGGCCCATTTCTGTCATGCCCACCACGAGATCATCATTTTTCAGGTCTGGGATCCGGACGAATTGAATTTTCCATTCAAGCAGTGGACCCGGTTTGATTCACTCGAATCGGCCACTGATCAGAAATTGGTCGATCCCGCTCAACTGCGGGCCGTCTATCTGGAAAACCTCGGCCGGTTCCGACAGGCATTAAAGGATGGCTGTCACCGGCATCGGATCGACCTCGTGCCAGTGACTACCGACCAACCGTATGCGGACGCGCTGGCGCAGTACTTGGCGCGCCGGATGAAAACTGTATGAGCGTTGGCACAACATCTTGGGGCAGCGGCGGGCTAGGGACAGCCCGCCCTACCAATGTTCCGGTAGGGCGCGGTGTCACCACCGCGCCGTTCGAGGTTGGACGCGAGATAATGTTGTCATGAATTTTCTCAACATCATCCTGCTCGGAGGTGCGGCGGCGGCCAGTCTGCCGTTGCTGATTCATCTGCTGCACAAAAGCCGGTTCAAGGTGGTGCCCTGGGCGGCGATGCATTTGTTGGATCCCCGGCAGCTCGCGCAAAAACGGCGGATCCGCATGGAGAATTTACTCCTGCTGCTCGTGCGGTGCCTGATCCCGGTGGTGCTGGCGTTATTGATGGCCCGGCCGGTCTTGCGGGGGATGAGCGGCTGGTTGGGCACCGCGCGGATGTCGGCGGTGGTGCTGCTCGACAATTCGTATTCGATGGAAGTCGGGACCCGGGAGCGGACCACATTTATTCAGGCGCGGGATGCGGCCAGTCAGATCCTGCGCAGCCTTGCCCGGGGTTCGGAAGTCGCGGTTTTATTGATGGGCGGCGTGCCGGGGCCGTTGCTGGAGGAACCGACCTTTGATACGGACCGGGCGGATCGCGAGCTTGTGAAACTGGAAACGGGCTATGGTTCCGCAGCGGTCCCGGAGTCGCTGGAGATGGGGGTCGGCGTGCTCGGCAAGCTGCATGAGGCGCACCGCGAACTCATTGTGATCAGTGACTTTCAAAAAGTCAGTTGGGCCGAAGCTGAAGATGCCGACCGCAGCCGGGTGGCCAATTTGCTGAAGCAGTTGCCGGTCACGCCCGGGGTCACGTTCATGCAGATTGGCCGCGAGGACAAAAATAATGTCAGCGTTCAATCGTTGGAGTTCTCCCGGTTTCTACTGGGGGTGGGCCAGCGGTTTCAGGTCCGGGCTAACCTGAGAAACTGGGGCGACTCCCCCTATCAAGACCTGCGCGTCTATTTCCGCGTCGACGGCCAGGAACGGTCGGCGGCGCAGGTTTCGCTCGGGCCGCGCGAAGACGGGCAGGTGCTGTTTACGCACGCCTTTGAGACGGCGGGCTCGCACGTCATTGCGGTCGAGGCGGACGCGGCGGATTCGTTGAAGGCGGATAATGTACTCTTGGCGAGTGTCCCGGTGTGGGACCGCTTGCCGGTCCTGCTGATCAGCGGCAATCTCGGTCGCGAACCACTCGCCGGGGAGACTGACTTCCTCGAAATTGCGCTCCGCCCTTATAACGCTGTTAAGACCACGCTGGCCGACCTCATTACCACCACCGTTATTGAGCCCCGGCAGCTCGACGCCAAACAGCTCAAGGACCAGCGCGTCGTGGTGCTCGCCAATGTGCCCCAACTCGACGCCAAACAGGTGGCCCTGCTGGAAGAGTTTGTCCGGGGCGGCGGCGGGCTGTTGGTTTTTCCCGGCAACGGGATCAAGACCGAGTGGTACAACACCAAATTGGCGGGAGAGGGCAAGGGGCTGTTTCCGTGGCGGCTGACCGCGCTCGAAGGCGGGCTCGAAGAAACCGCTGCGCAGAGCACGATTTTGGCCCAGCACTATGAGCACCCGGCGCTGACGCTGTTCAATGATCCACGGCAGGGCAGTCTAGCCACCGCCAACATCCGCCTCTGGTACAAACTCACGGCTCTGTCGAACGGAACGACCAACGATGTGCCATTTGTTTTGGCCCGGCTCAGCAACGGGGACCCATTTCTGGTCGAGAAGAAATTCGGGGATGGCACCGTCATCGCGTGCAGCGGCCCGTGCTCCGCCGAGTGGTCGAATCTGCCGTTGCGCCCATTTTATCTGCCGTTGATGCAGCAATTGGTAACGTACCTGGCCGCCAAGTTCGATCCGCCGCGCAACGTTGATATTGGCCGCCCGCTGATTGCGGTGTTGCCGGCGGCGCTCGGTGGAAAAACATTGGAGCTGACCGATCCGGCCGGCCGCAAGCATCATCTCATCGCCACCAACGCGGCTGGCCGTGCGCTCGTTACTTGCAACGAAACGCGCCGACCGGGGCTTTACATTTTGCATCCGCCCACGAACAGTCCGCTGCATTTTGTGGTCAACACTTCGCGGGCGGAATCCGATCTCACCCAACTGACCCCCGACGAAATTAAAGCCGTGGCCAAACCGTGGAACGCCAACGTGGTTCGTTCCTGGGATGAATACCACCAGCTTGAACAGCGGCGCCGATTCGGTCGGGAAATCTGGCGGCCGCTGCTCTGGACACTCCTCGGTTTGATCTTTGCCGAACTTTTCCTTGCCCAACATGTCGGGAGGGTCAAGCGATGAGAACAGCGGCGCAATTACCAGCGGCAAAAACATCCGGCAAAGCGGTGACAAGTCACCGCACTCCAAATAATCCCAATTCGGGGCCGGGTCTGGAGTGCGCCGACTTGTCGGCGCCTTGTGGTTCGCCGCCCCACCGGTGCTCCGTGCCAACAGATCGGGCGACTCCATGCTGACTCACACCGTTACCGATCTGCGGTTCCTTGGCGATTGGAGCCTGGGGCTGACGCTGGGGTTGGCACTTGTCCTGGCCGGCGCCGCGTGGGTGTTTTACTGGCGGGAAGTCCGCCAGCGACCGGGGCGCGAGCGCTGGATGTTGCCGACGCTGCGCGCTCTAACAGTATTTTTCCTGGTGCTGATGCTGGCCGGACCGGTGTTGCATCACCGGCAGACCATCGGCGAATTGGCGCGGGTGATCGTGTTCGTGGACGCCTCGAAGAGCATGGGCATCACGGACGATTTTATGGAGCGGTCTCGCAAGCTGCGGGTGGCCCACGCGTATGGCTGGTGGGATGAAGATGTCCTGAAGACCAACTGGCTCGGGCTCGCGACCCGGGCCGAGAAGATCAGCAATGCCGTTGCGGTGGCGGTCGAAAAATTCGATGGGGTGCCGCGCTGGCAACGGATGGAATTGTTGACGCTGGATGAGCGGGACGGGTTGTTGCCGAAACTGGTGCAGAAACATAACGTGGAATTATGGTCGGTCGCCGGGCCGGTGCCGCAGGGGTTGTGGATTGGCGAGCAGGGGCTGAAGCTGCCCAAGACGTTGGCGGTCAAACCGGAGGGTGACACGACCGACCTGAGCGATGCCATTGCCGCCCGGATCGGGCAGAAGCGGGATGAACGCTGTGCCGTGGTGCTGGTATCGGACGGGCAGCACAACTTCGGCGAATCGCCGCTGGAAACGGCCAAGGTGGCGGGTGGGCGAAACATCCCAATCTTTACCGTTGGCATTGGCGCGTTGGAACGGCCAAACGACCTGGCGGTTTTGGATGTCGTTGCCCCGCAATCGGTTTTTTTCGAGGACCGGCTGAAAGGCGAGGTCCTGTTGAAGGACGACATGCCGCCCGGGCAGCCATTTATCTTGAAGATCGAAGAAGGCGGTCAGACCGTTTGGGAACAATCGCTCGTTACCGAACGCGCGAACCGGCGCAAGGTGGAGTTTAATTTTCCGATCAAGGAGCTGGTGGCCGCGAAGCGCCTCAAAAATTCGGCGGTCGAGTACACGAGTTTCCCGCTGACGTTGACCGTCCGCATCCCACCGCTGCCCGGTGAAAAGGAGCTGACGAATAATACGAGCGTGCTGCACTGCCGCGCCGTCACGCAAAAGCACAAGCTCTTGCTGCTCGACGGCCGGCCGCGGTGGGAGTTCCGGTACTTGCGGAATCTATTCGAGCGCAATCCGCAGTGGGCAGTGAACGCGCTGGTCGCCGGCACCGAAGTAACGGACGATTGGAAGCGGGGCGATGCGCCGGGGCAGTTCCCCACTTCACGCGAAGCCCTGTTTGCGTATGATCTGATCGGGTTCGGGGAAGTCCCCGCCAAACTACTGACGCCGGAGGAGCTCGGCTGGATCAAGGAATTTGTCGGCACGCGCGGGGGCGGGTTGTTCTTCATTGCCGGGCAGCGCGACGAGTTGCGCGATTATGTGACCGGGCCGCTGGGCGCTTTGTTCCCGGTGGAATGGCTTGGAAAAGTTTCAAAAGAACTGCCCACGCTCCTCCAATTGACCGACCGCGGTGTCGCGTTCGGACCCGTGCGACTGACCGGTGCCGCCGGCGCGAACGCCGCGCTCTGGAAAAAATTGCCGCCACCGCATTGGGTTGCCAACACGAAAACATTGCCCGGCGCAGAGACGCTGGCCGAAGTGCTGGTGGGGAATCAGCAGCTGCCGGCCATTGTCCTGCGGCAGTTCGGTGCCGGTAAGGTGTTGTGGATGGGTCTCGATGAGACCTGGCGCTGGCGGTACGACGTTGCCGATCGATATCAAGATGCCTTCTGGCACCAATTGGCCGATGCAATCATGGAGCCGGCCTTCGCTGTCCATAATCAATTCATTGCGCTCGATGCCGGTGGCGTCAACTATCAGGCCGGCGACCGGGTCGAGATTCGCGTTCGCCTTCGGGATGAGCACGGCCGCCTGATCAGCGCCGGTCACCCGCTGGCCCAGGTGACGCGGGATGGCCAGAAGATTGCCACCATTCCGTTGTCCGCCGATGAAAATAGTGGCGGTGTATTTCGCGGCAAAACCGCCGCGCTCGCCCCGGGCCGCTACGAGGTGCGGGTGGATGCCGGGGCGCTTGTGCCGCTGACCGGTGACATGCCGGTCGAATTTTATGTCCAAGGCCCGGGCGGTGACGCGGCGCACGAACTTGCCGAGCTGACCTGTAATGAAGATCTCCTGAAACAGATGGCCCAAGCCTCGGGCGGCGAATATTTTCGTGAAGAAGAGGTTGCCAAACTCGTCAACAAGCTCGCCCCATTGAGCAACGGTCGCATTGAAGAATCCGAAACTGTCCTTTGGCAAAGCTGGTCCTGGTTTATTCCCATCATGATCCTCCTGACCGCGGAGTGGATTTTGCGGAAGCGGGTGGGCCTGATATGATTGGAGCCTCAGCATGACAACGGCAACCATCCACCCCATTGTCCTGGAAAAACTGCAGCGGTTCCGCCGGCAACGGCAGCGGCTGATTTTGTGGCGCGGTTTGTGTGGGGTCCTGGCGATCTGGCTGGGGGCGATGATGGGAGTTGCGCTGGTGGATCGGTGGGTGGTGATGCCGGATCGTTTGCGGTTGGTATTGAGTGGCGCCGGTTACGTTGCCACAGGAATCCTGTTCTGGATCCACTGTGGCCGGTCTCTGATTCACGGCCCGGGTGACCGCGAACTGGCGCGCCTGTTGGAGTTGGCGGCGCCGCAGTTGCGGGAGGAATTGCTTTCGGCAGTCGAGCTTTCCGAGAACAAACAACAACCGCATTGGGACTCCGACGAATTCCGCGCCGCCCTCCAGCAGGCCGCGGCGCGCGATGTCGGCGGATTACAAATCGAAGGGTTGCTGACCAAAAAATTGATTGCGGGCTGGTGGCAGGCCGCGCTGGCGGTCGCGGTGGTTTGGGTGGCATTGCTCGGCGCGCCGGGCTTGCGGTTCTCCCATTCGTTTGTCCGCGCGGTGCTCCCGGCCGCCAATCTTGCCCGGTATTCGGCTGTCGAGATCACGGTGCTCGCGCCAACCCCGCCCGATCAGATCATGCCGGAAGGCGACAGCGTGCCGATCACCGTTGGCCTGCGGGGCCCGAATGTCGAGTCCGTCATTCTCGAAACCATTCCGCAACACGGGCCACGGGAGCGAATTCCGATGGCACTCAGTGCCGTCAACCAGTTCACCGCCGTTATGCAACTGAACCAGGCGCCGGTGCAATATCGCATCCGGGCCGGAGCGGCCATCACCCGCAAATACACGCTTACGCCCCGGCCCCGCCCGCACGTGGTGCGATTCCAAAAGACCTATCACTACCCCGCTTACTGCGGCTGGCCGGCGCGGACTGTGACCGAAGAAAATGGCGACCTCGACGCGCTGGAGGGGACCGAGGTGGAATTGCGTTTGGCCGTCGCCCCGGTGGTCGTCACCGCTTCGCTGCAAATTGAAACCGGGACCGGCCCCACCCTCAAGACGAACGTCCCACTCGAATCGGCTGGCAACGGCAACCTCTTTGCCCGGCTTTGGCTGATGGCGCCGGGCACGTACCAGACCCGCCTGGTGGCTGCGGATACTGGCTTCGAAAACAAGTTTAGCCCGCAATCCGAAATTCGCGTCCGGTCCGACCTGATCCCGTCTGTGAAAATCGATCGACCCGACCGCGATCAGCTCGTGCTCCCGCCCGATGCGGTCGTCCATCTCGCGGGGACGGCTCAGGATGATCTGGCGCTGGCCAGTGTTGGGCAAGCCATTCAAATCAACCGGGGGGAATGGAAAATCGTCCCGCTGATTCAAACCACCAACGCCGAAGTCAAAGTGGCGCGGACGTGGGACCTGTTGGATCTCGGTCTCACCCCCGGCGACCGGGTGCTCACCAAGCTGATCGCGACCGACCGCAAAGGGCAGCGCGGCGAATCAGCTCCCGTCCGAATCCTGATTGCCACGGCCGATTTTGATCCCAATCGGCTGAAGAATTTGAAGGAACGCGAAGCCATTGACCAATCGATCCACGAGCTGCGGGAGGCGGCCGAACAAGTGCAGACCAAAACCCGTGACGCCCGGGCCATCGTAAACACCCCGGCGGCCGATCTCGTTCAGAAAAAACAGGCGCTGCTGGCCGCCACCGCTGCCACTGCGGTCAGCCAGCGCAAAGCTGTTGAAGTGCTGAACCAGATCAAGGAAGCCATCCCGCTTGCAACCGCGCGGGAATCGGCGGACCTCGCGCTCGTTGGCAACGCGATCAGTCGCGCTCAACACGAAGGTTTCACGGCGGTCCAGGCGGCGTTGGAACGCGCCATCGAACACACTGCGACCGGTGCTGACCCGGCCGCCAAGTCTGATCTTGAAAAAATTGCCGAGCCCCTGGCCGCCGTCGGACTGGCTCGCATGGCGGACGACGTCCAGCGGCAAATGCTGGCTGCTGCCGAGGCCAATGCTGCGGTGCGCGATCTGCAGCAACTTGCCACAGAACAACACACCCTCAACGCCCAACTCCGGTCTGCGGCTGACAACCCGGCGCTGGCTGAGCGTGCGGCCCATCGTCAGACGGTGGCGGTCAATGAAGTCAAAGCCATTGAGGAACAACTGAAAAACCTCGGTGAACACACCTCGGGTAATCCGGCCGCTGCCGCCCGCAACGCGGAACGGGAGCTGGTGGACAATCGTGACAAACTTGAAAAAGCCCTTGGCGCAGACCCAACGGTTGAAAAACTGCAGGGGCCGTCCGACCAGATGCAGCACACGGTTGAAGTCGCCGCTGCCAATCTGCAGACCGTCGAGCGTGAATTGGCGCAACGGGCGGACGTCGCCCGCAAAGGTCTGCAGGACCAAACGGGCACGGCGGCCGATGCGATTGCGAAGCTCGCCGACCAACTCCAGCGCCATGATTCGCCCGCACCACCGGCGGAGGCCTGGCAAGCCGCGGCAGATCAACTCAACGACCGCGCGGCGCTGGAAGAACGCCGGCCGGCCAACGCCCCATTCGCGGCTACCGCCGGTCGGGCAGCCACCGCCGTGCAAGCGTTGCAGGAGCTCGCGGGCAACGACCGGCCGACGACCAATCTGCTGGCTACTGTTAAAGCCATCGAACAAGCCTTTCGCAAACTGCAAACCGGCCAGGCGCTGGACGAACAGGTGGCGGGATTGCGCCAACTGGCGGCCCAGGAACGGTGGGAAAAACCGACGACGTCCGCGACGGTTGCCGACCGCGCCAACGATTGGAAATGGGCGCAGCAACAACTGCAGTCGCTGCCGCAGCAACTCGAGCATGCGCAATTATCGAAGGCGGCCAGGGACGCCGTCGAAACCGCCGGTCAGAGTGCGGCGGCCCAACAGATCGACAACGAGATGGCCCAACGGCGCGCCGATCCTGCGACCGCCAAGACGGTGGCGGAACCATTGGCAAAATTGGCGGGCGAGATTGCCCAGGCCCGGCAGCAACTCCAGCCGGCGTTGGATCAGGCCCGGGCCGAACTTGACCAGCAGACACCGGCGCTGAGTGATCGGCTGGCGGGGTTGGCGCGAGTCGCCGCGAAATTAAACAGCGACACCACGATTCAAGCTCAGCAGGCTGAAAAACCGGAAAATGTAAAGTCGGTTCAGGCGGCGGCGCAGGATCTCGCGGCCGCGCAGCAGCATTTGGACAATCGCCTCGAAGCCGTCAAGGCGGAGCTGCGGCGGGACGCCAACTCGCAGAATCTCGGCGTTGCCGAGGGTCGCGAGCGCGCGCGCGATGCCGACGACGCCCTGGCCCTGTTGAGCAAACCGAAACCGAGTGCAGCTGAGTTATTGCAACGCGCTGCCAATCCCGACCCAGCAGCTCCCCAATCCGGCGATTTGAAGAGCGCGGCCGAGCAACAGGCCAAACTCGCAACCGACCTCCGGCAATTGGCTGAGCACTACCAGAATAGTGACGCGGGCCACCCGGAGCCCACGCGATCCGCCCTGCGTGAAATTGAGAAAGAATTGGGGTTGAAACCCACGCTGGATGCTGAATACGCCAAGGCGCAGGCGTTGGAACGATTGGCTGGACTCACCCCCCAGCAGCAGTTGGCCGAGCTGGAAAAGACATTACCGGACAGCAAGGCCATGCGGCATGAACTCAGTGATATTGCCCAGGCGGCAGTGCAAACGGCCACGGCAGATTTGCGGAAGTCGGCCAATCAGGAAGAGCAGATTGCGCAACAAATGGGAGCGCCGGCCGAACAAGCCCGGCGGATTGCGGACGAAGCCAAAAAACTTGCCCAGCAAAGCATCCCAGAAGTTGCCCATAAAGCGGGTCCAACCGGCGCGACCGCTCAGTCCGAGCTCACCGATGCCGTTCAGAAACTTGCCAACGTCGCGCAGCATATTCCGCAGAATTTTGCGCAGCCACCGGCGCAACTTGCCCAGGCGATGCAGAATCAAATTGCCCCATTGGAACAGGCGGCAAACGATCTGTCCGCTGCTGCCACCAAGCTTGAGCAAGCGGCCCAATCCGCCCAACAACAGGCGGCGGTTGCCGCGCAACAGGCCAAGGCTAATCCGCCCAAATCCGACGCTGCCAAGCAAGCGAGTGCTGTCCAACAGCAGGCCCAAGCCGCGGTGCAACAAGCCCAGTCGGCAAAACAGCAGGCGCAGCAGGCCAGTCAACAAGCCGGGCAGTTGGCGCAACAGTCTGCCCAGTTGGCCAAGGTCTTGGCGCAAGCGCAGCCGCCGTCTCCCCTGACTCCCGCGCAGCAAGCCGCGGTTGCGCAGGCCAAACAATTGGCGGAAGAAGTGCAGGAACTCGCCCAACAGACAATTCCTGCCGTGGCTGAGAAAGCGGGGGCAACAGGAGAGACTGCCAAACCCGATCTCACCCAGGCCGTCCAGAAATTGGCAGGCGCAGCGAAAAATATCCCGGCCGATTTATCCAAGCCGCCGGAACAACTTGCGCGAACTGTGGCGAACCAGGCCCTGCCGCTCCAGCAAGCGGCGAACGATCTGAATAACGCTGCCAATCGGCTCGGGGAAGCTGCCACGGCTGCAGAACAGAAGGTCGCTCAGGCCGCGCAACAGATCGCGCAGGGGAAAGCGAGTCAGGCCGGTGAGTCGGCGGTCAGCCAGGCGGAAGCGACCCAACACCAAGCTGAAACAGCGGCCCAACAAGCGCAGGCAGCAAAACAACAAGCGCAGCAGGCGAGCCAGAAAGCCGCGCATTTGGCGCAACAGGCCAACCAGACGGCGGATGTTTTAAATCAATCCCGACCGGCACCGCCGGCCGCCGCGGTGACCGAACCAACGCCGATGCAAGTGGCGGCCGCGCAGCAACCCGCGATTGAACAAGCGGTCCGTGAAGCTGGGAGCAATATCGAACGCGCGGGTCGTCACGAAGCCCGGCTTGGACAGGGGGCGACGGGCCAGCAGCTCGAGCAGCTCGGTCAACAAGTTGAGCAGCAGGCTGGGAAACAAATTGCGCAGGCCCAGCCCGCCTTGGCGCAAGCTGCCGATCTGGCCCAAGCCCAGCGCGTGGCACAAAGTGCTCAGGCGGCAATTCAATCGCCGTTGAATCAGCTGGCGGCAGCGACCCAACAACCGCCCGTTCCGGCCAGCCAGGCTCCCCCGGCCGCGGCGCTGCCAGGTCAACTGGCGGCTGCGCCGGAGGAAGCTGCGAAGTGGTTGGCGCGTACGCTGGACAGTTTGGATGCCGAACTGAATGGAGCCGCACCCACAACCGGCCCGGCGCCGCCGTCGGCTCCGTCCCAACCGGGCCAGCCGCCCAGCGCCGCTGCCCAAAACACAGCGGCGATTGCCGCAACGGCGGCGGCGCAGGCGCAATCGGCGACCATGATGGGGGCTCGCGCCAACGGACTCGCGCCTGGTCAGCAACCCCTGGTTTCCGGTGGGAGTCTGGGCAGCGGCGCGGAAGGTGTGGCCAATGGCCAGCCCGGGGCGACTCTGCCGATTGTTAAACCGACCGCGGGTCATTGGGGGAAGTTGCCACCCAAATTGGCTCGCGATCTATTGGACTCACAACACGAGGGCGTCGGGGGAGAATATCGCGAGATGGTGGACCTGTATTACCGCGCCATCGCCGAGAAAGCCCGGGAGAAACGGCCATGAGGTGGATTTTCCTTTGCCTATTATTTTGGGGATGCGGTTGGGGAGCCGCCGCGGAGGAAGGCCGCCCGCCCGATTCCGCGGCAGTCGAAAAAGCGGTGGCGCGCGGCATTGATTATCTGGTGACGCGGCAGCATTCGAATGGTGTGATTGTGGCGACCGCTCCGCCGAGTGAAACCCACGCCACGGCACTGACCGGTTTATCGATGATGGCTCTGCTCGCCGTGGGGCATCGGCCGACCGATGACACGCCGGCGGGGCAGGTCTTGCGCAAGGCGCTGGATTATCTGCTGGCGGCCAAGCGCCAGGATCCGACCGGCTATTATGGCAGCAGCGACGATTCGCGGATGTACGGGCACGGGATTATGACGCTGGTGCTGGCGGAGATGTTGGGCATGGGGGTGGATGTGCGCCAGGATGCATTGATCCGGGAGCGTTGTCAGAAAGCGGTGGATCTGATTGTGCGCGCGCAGAAGGTGGCGAAGCCGTCCCGATTCAAAGGCGGCTGGCGGTACTCGCCGGTCGAAGGGGACGCTGATCTTTCAGTCACAGTCTGGCAGGTCATGGCGTTGCGGGCCGCGAAGAATGCGGGGTTGACCGTGCCGAAGGATACCATCGACGAGGCCATTGACTATCTCAAACGCAGCTATGCATCCCCGCGTGATAAAACCGGGCGGATTGAGAATTTCAAAAGTGGCTTTGCTTACCAACCGGGCAGCGGTCCCACGTATGCGATGGCTGCGGCTGGATTGCTGGCGCTGCAGGTTTGTGGGGATTATGACGCGCCGGAATTAACGGGGACCACCGATTGGTTACAGGAGTTCAAACCCAAGACCGCCAGTGGCGCCTATTTTTACTACGGAACGTACTACTACGCGCAAGGGATGTATCAGCGGGGTGAGACAGCCGCCCGCGCTGCGCAAACGTACGTCGAACGGCTGCTGCTGGCCGAACAGAAAGAGGATGGACGGTGGCAGGGGGCGGGCGAATATGCATCGCCGATTTACGGGACGGCCCTGGCCATCCTAAGCCTGTCGGTCCGGCACCATTTTCTGCCGATTTATCAGCGGTAAGAGTCATTCTTGACCGGCGCAACTCCGCCCGCTGCATTCCTGCGGCAAGCGTGGCACGCAAACCAGAGCGTGTTTGAAAAATCATCGAACGAGTTTTCCAGCTCGTTCCCGGGAGCGTGTATTAAATCAACGAGCTGGAAGTTCGAGACGGACTCACGACTCCTGTCGGAGCTTACTCGACAAGCAACGGCACTGGCCAAAAACTTCGAACTGCACCCCGGTTTTGGCTTGTTCGCAGCACAGTCACGACATACATCTTCGGTCTGATGCGGACCGCAGATTTTGACTATAACCTGCCCGACGAACTGATTGCGCAACAACCGCTGGCGGAGCGGACCGCCGCGCGGATGATGATCGTCGACCGGTCGACCGGCCAGATCCGGCATGAGCAGTTCCGCAACCTTGCTGCATTTTTGCAGCCGGGGGATCTGCTCGTGCTCAATGACACGAAAGTCATTCCCGCTCGCATCTGGTCGCAATCACCCGCCGTCGAGTTGCTGCTCGTCGAAAATCTGGGGAACAACCGGTGGTCCGCACTGGTCAAACCGGGCGCCCGCGCCAAAACCGGAATGCCACTCCGGTTCACCCCGTGGTTCAATGCCGTCGTCGAAGGCGAAACCGATTTTGGCGGACGCGTCCTGCGGTTTACCGGCGATGTTGAATCCTACCTCCAACATCACGGCGTCCCGCCCTTGCCGCCGTATATTGATCGGGCGGTCACCGGCGCCGATCGTGATCGGTATCAAACCGTGTTCGCCCAAACTCCCGGCGCGATTGCCGCACCAACCGCCGGACTGCATTTCACGCCGGAGCTGCTGGCGACCTTGCCGCATGCGTTCATTACCCTGCATGTCGGCATTGGCACCTTTCGCCCGGTGAAGGTGGACAATGTCGAAGATCACAAAATGCATGCCGAGCGGTTTGCGATCTCCGCCGCGACTGCCACCGCGCTGCAATCGGCAAAGCGCATTGTGGCCGTCGGCACCACGGTCGCGCGTACTCTGGAAACGGTGGGTGCACCGCGGGCCGCGACTGGCACGACCGATATCTTCATTCGGCCACCCTACCAATTTCAGGTTGTCGACGCCTTGCTGACCAATTTCCATCTTCCCAAATCCACGCTGCTCATGTTGGTGAGCGCCCTGGCCGGACGCGAGCTGATTTTACACGCTTACGCCGAAGCAGTGCGGGAGCGCTACCGGTTCTTTAGCTACGGCGATTGCATGCTGATCTTGTAATCGGCCAAACGGCGCGGTCGGGACACCGCGCCTACCTCGGATTTTCCGGTAGCAAGGGCGGGCTGTCCCTAGCCCGCCGTTCGCACCGAAAATAATTCTTAGCCGAGGACGCCGTGCGCCAAAAGCAACTGTTACCCGGGATGGGGATTCGTTGTGCCAAAAGGGTGTTACCCGATGGCTCATGTTTTCCGTGTTCAGTATTCTTTGCCTCAGCAGCCTACCGCAACTGTCAAGCTGCTGGCGAACTCGCTCCTGCCCACTGGCGGTGGAGCGTAGCTGGGGCAGGCTGCGGCAGCAGCCTGACCCAGCGCAGCGGAACTGCCAGTGGGCAGGAGCGGCTGTCTTTCGCCATTGAATTTTCATTCGGTTACTCCCGCGCTCGGCGCAGGCCGGCAATCTCTTTCAAGCTCCGCGCCACCAGCTGCTTCAAGGCAAACGGAGGATTTGGGACGGGAAATCCATCTTTGACTTTTGAAATAAAGTGGGTTACGTTCGACTTGTCAGAGTTCTAGCTCTCCCAACGGATCGTATGTGGGCCGCTAAGGAGTGTCGTACCTCGACAAAAGAAAGAAAAGCGGCCAAATTTATGAGTAAAACCGTCTTATTAACAACTGTTTGCCGCCCCATGGGCCCCGATCATGGCGATGCCACATCCGTCGGCTATGAATTGTTGTATCGCCAAGTCACACGCGCCCAAGGGATCTTCAGCCCGCGCACCGTCAACGTCCAATTTTCGCTGGATTACATTGCTGAAAATCTCGACGCTCCGACCGTGGTTTTGCAGTACCCCTCGAAAAGCGAGCTCATCAAGGAGCTCAAAAAGGGCTACGATTACGTTGGCATTTCGTTCCTGATGGCAATTTTTCACAAGGTCAAGGACATGGTCGCGTTGATTCGCGAACATTCCCCCCACACCAAAATCATCCTCGGCGGCTACGGCACAATTTTGTCCGATGAAGAGCTGACCCCTTATTCCGATTACATCTGCCGTGAGGAAGGCGTTGCGTTCATGCGTCGGCTCTTGGATGAACCAGAAATTTCGATGCCCTACAAACATCCGCTGATCGTCAGTAATTTGAAAGTATTCGGCTGGAATGTGTCGGGAACCGGGAAGATTTTTGCGGGTTTGGGCTGTCCCAACGGTTGCGATTTCTGCTGCACCTCCCACTTTTTCAAGCGCAAACACATCAAGCTGCTCCCGACCGGCAAAGATATCTTTGACGTTGCGATGCGGTATCACGAGATGGATCCCAGTCTCGTATTCCTGATTATCGACGAGGATTTTTTGCTCAACCGGAAGCGGGCGATGGAGTTCCATGATTGTGTGGTCCAAAGCGGCAAGAGCCTCTCGATCTTCGCATTCTCCAGCATTAAAGCCCTCAGCCAGTACACCGTCGAAGAAATCCTGGAAATGGGAATTGACGGATTCTGGATTGGCTACGAAGGAACCCGGTCCGGTTACGCCAAACAACAAGGGCGACCCGTGGAAGATATTTTCAATGAGTTCCGCGAACATGGAATCACCATCCTGGCTTCCATGATCATCGGCTTCGATTACCAGACCCCCGAAGTCATCGCCCAGGAACATGACGGACTGATGAAACTCAAGCCCTCCCTGGGCCAGTATCTCATCTACGGTCCCACCCCCGGCACACCCTTCAATGCCCGCGTCGTCAAAGAAGGGTTGATGCACGACAAGTACCGGGAGAAGCCCGAGTTGATGTACCACAACGCCGACGGCTTCACGACCATGATGAAGCATCCCACGCTGTCCCCCACGCAGATCGAAGATCTGCAGCGCTGGTGTTTTGATCAGGATTTTCAACGCCTCGGCCCGAGTATCTTCCGCGTGCTGGAAAGCCGCCTGCTCGGCTACCTGAAACTGAAAAACTCACCCAATCCGATTTTACGCAAGAAAGCGGCCCACTACGCAGCCGATCTACAGTGCGCCACGCCCGTATTTCTGGCGGGCCGCTTGTTTGGGCCAAACGCCACCGTGCGAAAATGGATTGGTGATCTGGAACATCGGATTTATGCTGAATTCGGCGGCCCCTCCCTCGGGGATCGCGGCCAGTCCCTGCTGGCAGTCGGGGCGGCAATGTGGACCTGGGTGACCTTACACTTCAACCTATTCCAACATCCCAATCTGATCCGGAACGCCTACCGGCAACCCGCAAACTGCACGGATAATGCCCACCGCTGGGAGGATCTCCCGGCCAAGGTGGCAATTCCAAATTTTGCGGTGCAGGTCGAATTACAGCACACCCGCAAACAAGTTTGGTTGCGCCTGACCGGTGCACTGTCGGCGGCCCATGCCGAAGGCCTCGGTCAACGCCTCCGCGAATCGCTGGCCAACAGCAAGAGCCGGCTGGTGCTGGACTTGAATAATCTGCACTGGGACAAGGTGGACAGCCTGCGACCGCTCGCGGACAAACTAGCCGCCTACCGGTCCCGCGTGAGCATTGTGTTGCCCAAACTGCAGGCCGCGCACCCCGAGCTGTTACTGCTGGCCAGCATGTTCCACCACTACAAGGGCTGAGCCGCCGGCCGCGCGAGCCGAGTTATTCCGGAACGCTTCACCGTGCCGGCTGGCTGTCAGAATCCAAATTGGAGGGCAAGCCTCCCGGCGAGCCGAAGGAGACGGTTCGGCAGGAGCCTCACCCTCCAAATTCATGCCTACAACGGACGAACTGCCGATCGCGGCGGACAATCCGGCGGCGGCTAGCGGTTCTTCTTCGGCCAAATCAGTGAAGCCGCCACCGCGAGGGCGAGGATGCCCGCCACCACACCCAGGGCCAGCCCGGTCGGAATCGGATGCACCGCCGACAAGAGCATTTTCAAGCCGATCAGCACCAGAATTGCACAGAGCCCATGATGCAGCCGATGAAATAAACCCATGACGCCTTTTAACGCAAAATACATCGCCCGCAATCCCATGACCGCAAATATATTGGAAGTGTAGACGATCAATTTATCCTGGGTGATTGCCAGAACCGCCGGGATTGAGTCGACCGCGAAAACCAGATCCATCGTCTCGACGACCACCAGCACCAACAATAATGGCGTTGCCCATGTCTGCCCGTCGCGCCGGACGAGAAACTGCCCGCCCACATAATCCGGCGTAACCGGGATCAGCCGGCGGAAGAGCCGCAAGACCAGATTTTTCTCCGGCTGGATTTTCTGGTCATTCGTCAGCGCCATCTTCACCCCACTGACGATCAAAATCGCCCCGAAAAGATAGCTGACCCAGTGAAACTGATGGAGCAACGCCACGCCGGCGACGATAAAGATTGCCCGGAACCCCATCGCTCCGAGAATTCCCCAAAATAAGACGCTATGCTGATGCTCTGTGGGCACAGCAAAGAAGGAAAATAACATCAGGAAAACAAACAGGTTATCGACGCTCAGCGATTCTTCAATGATGTAGCCGGTCAAAAACTGCAACGCCGATTCCCCACCCCGGTAATGCGCCAGCAACCCGGCAAACCCCAGTGCCAACGCAATCCATACCGCGCTCCAACCCGCCGCTTCTTGGAAGCTGATTGCCCGTGCCCGGCGATGAAATACGCCAAGATCCAGCGCCAGCATCACCACCACCAGCGCCCCGAAAACGATCCAAAGTAGCCCGTCCGTTGCCATCATCGGCAGTGTGCGGATCCCCGTGAAAAATGTCAACGGAGGCTTGACGATCATCGCCCAACCGTTGAGCATGGCGGACATGAACCGCTGGATTTGCATATTCGCATTGGGACTGGTCGGGTCCGGACTGATTTGGGCCGGCAGCTCTGAAGATTTATTCAAAGAAAAGAAACTCGATGATTTCTCGGCCACGGCGATGTCGGACTGGGGGGATCTGGCCTTGGGAATTCAACACCTGAAATGGAAGCACGGCGAGACCGAGCATTTTATCATCCACTTCTTCCGCAATGGCGAAAGAATCGCCCGGCGCAGCGAGGTGTTCTACGGGGAAATCAAGGCATTCTTCGGCAATCGACCAGATCTGCTCGCCGGCCAGAAATCACAAGTATTCGCCTTTAACGACGCGCCGGACTGGAAACAATTCACTGGCAAGATTCAACAGGATTGGGCCGTCGGGGTGACACGCGGCGACGAGTTCTTCTACCTCTCGACGAACGAAAAAGGCCAATTTGACGACCACGGCAAAGTCCAGGCGCACGAGATGACCCACCTGATTTTCAACCGGTTTTACCGGGGGCATCCGCCCTTGTGGTTGAACGAAGGCATTGCGGAATACTTCGGCCAACGCAAGATCGGTGCCTTGCCACAGTTCCGGCAACAGGTGATCCTGACGCCGCCGTATCATCTGGGTCAGCTGTTTCTAGCTGAGGAATACCCGGGGCCCGATCAGATTCAGGCCTTTTACACCGAAGCGGCCGTTGTGGTCGATTTTCTGACGCGGACATCGGAGCGAACAGCCAAGTTACCCAAATTTGTGGACGCCATGATCGCCACCAATGACATCACGGCGGCGTTGCAACTCTACGGCTACAAGGATTTCACGGAATTCGAAAAAGCCTATAAGAATTACCGGCGCCACTTCTAAGAGCGTGTTTTAAAAATAGTGGAACGGGCGTCTCGCCCGTTTGTTTTCCAGCACGTCCGAATCAACGGGCGGAGCCGAGTCCAACGAGATGCGGTTCTCCGCAAACCTTTTTCACTTTTCGTGAGCCAGACGTCGAAAGATGAATTTATAAACACGCTCGAAGCCGGCAGTATGCATTCGGCGGCGCGCCCCCTCACCCGGCGCCAACGCCACAAACGACGGAGGCATTGGCACCGGCCTCTCCCCCAGAGGAGCGAGGCATGATCACCGTCCGCTCCGGCGCGCCTCGCACCTCCTCTGGGGGAGAGGCCGGCCCCGCGTTCCCGCGACTGCGGGAGGGCCGGGTGAGGGGTCGTTTGATCTCCCAACTGCATCGTTATTGTTGACTTAGGTCAATCCGGCGGTTCACAGCATCGACTAGATTGGCGACAGGACGCTGACACTAAAAGTCAGTCATCGAGCTAAATCAACAACGGAATGCAGGAGAATAAGCAAATGGTAACAGCCACTGAAAAATTCAAAATTACGGATCAAGTCGGTTCAATCGTGACGAAATGGCCAGCCGCTTCGCGCGTATTCGAGCAGGCTGGAATTGATTACTGTTGCGGCGGCAAGATCCCCCTCGACCAAGCATGCCGGAACCAAGGGATTGAGCTCCAACCATTCCTAGCGGGATTGGAAGAATTGGCGGCGGCAGCGGGGACGGAGCCCGTTGTGAATTCAACCGCGCTGACCTTGACCGCATTGGCGGACCACATCGAAGCGACCCACCATGCCTATTTGCGAACGGAGTTGCCTCGACTATGCACGCTGACCACCAAGGTCGCGTCCGTGCATGGCGACAAAGATGTCCGGTTGGCAGCGGTCCGCGACACGTTGGCCGCCTTGGCCGCAGAAATGAGCCAACACATGATGAAAGAAGAACAGATTCTGTTTCCAATGATTCGCCAACTCGAAGCGCGCCAGTCGATACCAGCATTTCATTGCGGGTCATTGGCCAATCCAATTGGCCGGATGGAACTCGAACACGACCAGGCGGGCGCGGCATTGGCACAGTTCCGCGCGTTGACCGATGGATTCAACCCGCCGGAATGGGCCTGCAATATCTACCGGGCAATGCTGGACGCGCTCGCCGGTCTCGAACACGACCTTCATCAGCACGTCCACAAGGAAAACAACATCCTCTTCCCCCGGGCGATTGCACTGGAGATCCAGCGTCGGGCAGTTGGAACAAAGATTGTTGAATAATAAAATGCATTTACCGCGTGAGCACGGCGCATGGGGGATCCTCCTGATTCCCTTCGCAACCGCCGCCGCGATCGCCGGTGTCTTCAACGCACCGGTCGCGTTGTTGCTGGCAAGCGTACTCAGTTTTTATCTGGCGCGAACGAGTTTTCTAAAGGGTGATTACCGCTGGATGGCCGGATTGCTGCTCCTGAGTGGCGTCGCCGCCGTGCCGGTGGTGTGGATCTGGCACCGGTGGTGGCTCGTGGCGTTCGGGGCCGGCGTGGCGCCCGTGGCGCTGCGCCGGACCGACCGGGGCATCGCCCTGCAATTGGCGGCGGTCGCCGGGCTGACCTTGACTGCGCCCGTCGCGTGGTATGTGGCGACCGGGTCGCTGGGCTGGCCGGCGTGGCGATTGTGGTTGTTGAACACACTGTATTTTGCCGGCCGGGTGTTCTACGTCAAAATGCATATCACTGCCGCCATTCAACGCGGCGCCAGCCGGCTCCGGCTGGGCGCGCCGACTCTGGTGTACCACGGCGTTTTGGCCGGCCTGGCGGCCTGCTGGTGGCCGGTCGGGTTGGCGTTTGTGCCGGACGTGATCCACGCGTTCAGCGGAGTCGCGCGGTTGACGCCGGTTTTGCGGATCAAACACCTCGCGTGGACGGAAGTGGCCGCATCGGTGGTGTTCGGGTTGAGTTTGATTGCCGCGATGCGATTGTGGCGATAACATCGGCGCGCCGTGAAAACTCTCTTGGTCATCTGGACTGGAATTCTCGCCGGGATCGGGGGGTACACCTTTTTCTATGCCAACGGTCTGTCCTACCTTTCAAACGACCCGCGGGCCTGCGCCAACTGCCATATTATGCACGAACAATTCGACGGCTGGCAGAAAGCCAGTCATCACGCGGTGGCGACGTGCAACGACTGCCATGTGCCACACGATTTCATCGGCAAATGGCTGACCAAGGCCAGCAACGGCCATCATCACTCGGAGGCGTTTACCCTCCAGAATTTTCACGAGCCGATTCAGATTCGGCCCGGCAACGCCGCGGTGCTCAACGCCAATTGTTTATATTGTCACCGGGATTACGTGCGTGAAATTACCGCCCACCGCACTCCCAATGCCGAAGAATTGAAATGCGTCCACTGTCACGACAGCGTCGGACACGGACCCCGCCGTTAAGGAGATCACCATGAAAAAATTCGGATATATTCTGCTGGTCATGTTGGCGGCCGCTGCGACAGTGGGCGGGCTGCTGTTGAAAGACAACATTGCCACGCGTAAGGCCGAGGCGAAACAAGTTGTCTTCAAGCTCGTCGACCTCACGGAGCAGATTACTGACCCCGCCACGTGGGGTAAAAATTTCCCGCGCCAGTATGACGGGTACCGGCGCACGAGCGAACGCACCGGCACGGAGTACGGCGGCGGCGGTTCCGATACCCTGGCCACTGACAAACTCAAGGCAGACCCCCGCTTGGTCACAATCTTTGACGGCTACGCCTTTGCGATTGATTACCGGGCGCGGCGCGGTCACGCCTACATGCTGGACGACCAGCGCACAACCAAGCGCGTCACGCAAAAACCGCAACCGGGTTCGTGCCTGCATTGCCATGCGGCCAATACGCTGGCGTACCGAAAAGCCGGGTTGGCAAACGGCGCACCCGGCACGCTGGACGACCCGCTCATCAGTGCCACTGGCTATGCCCAGCTCCAAACCGGCTTCGTGAAAGTCAGCGCACTTAGCTATAGCAACGCCACTCAGCTGGTCGAACATCCGGTCGCCTGCGTGGATTGTCACGACCCGGAATCCATGCAACTCCGCGTGACGCGCCCCGGCTTCCTCAACGGCATCCGCGCACTCGCTACGTCCACCGACCCGGTCCCTCATCTGCCTTCCATTGAAAAGTGGAGAGCCGGCGACCGGCAATCCCCCTACGATCCCAACCAACTCGCCACAAGGCAAGAAATGCGGTCGTTCGTCTGTGGCCAATGTCACGTCGAGTATTATTGCGGGCCAAAGACAACCTTGTTCTATCCCTGGAACAACGGATTGAAGGTCGAGCAAATCGAAGCGTTCTATGACAGTTACAAATTTCCGGATGGCCACCGCTTTTATGACTGGAAACACGCAACGACCGGTGCGGAAGTGTTAAAAGCGCAGCATCCCGAATTTGAAATGTGGAGCCAAGGAATCCACGCCCGCAGCGGCGTCGCCTGTGCCGACTGCCACATGCCCTACCGGCGCGAAGGCGCGATCAAGATCAGCGACCACTGGGTGCGGAGTCCCTTGCTCAACGTCGCCAACTCCTGCCAAGTCTGCCACCATTTCCCCGAAGACGAAATCCGCGATCGAGTGGCCCTGATCCAAGATCGCAACCACGCCCTCCTCAGCCGCGCCGAAGATGCGCTCGTTGCACTGATTCAGACGATTGGTGGGGCAATGAAAAATGGCGCGACCGACACGCAGTTGAAATCAGCGCGCGACCTCCAACGCAAAGCGCAATGGCGGGTGGACTTCGTCAACGCCGAGAACTCAATGGGCTTTCACGCCCCGCAAGAAGCCGCCCGCATCTTGGCCGAAGCCATCGATTATGCCCGGGAAGGCGAGATCGCCGTGCTGAAAATTCAACAGTAACCGGTCAGAGCACGGCTGAAAAATAGTGGAACGGGCGAGCCGCCCATTGGGTCCACATAAATTGCCAAACGAACGGGCGGTATCGCAACCGTCCCACTTTTCGCTCTCAACCAAATTTTAAAACACGCTCCAAGACCGCTGCCAACGATTAGCGCCCGGACTTTGCCTGTTTTTCGTGAACGACTGCCGCTAGCGGTTCGACCAGCGGTCGGGCGTGGGTGATTACCGGTGGGTGTTACCACGCGACCATGAAGTGCCCTTGCGTTTTTGCGTCACCTCGACGATCTTTTTCCTCATGCAGGTCCCGGAGACGACTTCTGCGGAAGCCCTCGAACGCTATGTTGGCGGGAAATGTTTGCGCGCTGGTCACGGAGAAGCTTGGCGAGACATCAAAGCGTGGATCGTCACCCTGCCGCGGGTCGTTGATGCGTTGCAGGTTCCCTCCGTCAGCGAACCGTTTCTCGCGTGGACTGTTTCGGGCGAAGCCGAGTTTCAGGAGCGGGAAGGGAAACGGCCTTGGATCTCGCATCGGCTCAAGAAAGGCTCTTTTTTTCTCACGGCGGGAGGCGCTCCCTATGAATGCCGCTGGAAAGCGGTGACCGCCGATCCGTTTGAATCCATGGCTGTGTTCATCGAACTGCCACTGCTTCAACGCGCCTTGGAAGAAGTTTTCGGGGATGAGGCGGCTCACGCCCGGCTGCGGGATATTTCAGCGTTCACGGATGTGGTGCTGAATTCATTGATGGAACGATTGCACGGCGAGCTGATGCGGCGGAAGGCCAGCCCGCTGTTCGTGCAAGGCATCGCACAGACCATCGCCATCCATCTGGCTCGGAACTATGCCGAAACGGTCGAAGATTCGCGCAGCGGCAGCTCGTCGCTGCCCGGCTACAAGCTTCGACAAATCACGGACTGGATGGCGGAAAATGTCGCCGAAGAATTCAACCTTGACCGGCTGGCGGTCCAAGCCGGTTTGAGCAAGTTTTACTTCAATCGTCTGTTCAAGAGCGCGGTGGGCATGTCTCCGTCTCACTACCAGATCACGTTGCGGATGGATGCGGCGAAACGCCTGCTCCGCGAAACGAAAAAGAGCATCGTGGCCGTTGGCCTGGATGTCGGCTACACAAATCCCAGCCATTTCGCGCAACTCTTCCGCCGGGAAACCGGTCTTTCTCCGAGCGATTACCGCCGTCAGCGGTGACGCCGCCACACGGAGGATTCGGCAGAAGACAACATTGGGTGCTATTCGCGATATGGGGTAAACACCCCATATGTTTTTTGCAACCCGGTTGATGGTATTTGAAGGTATGCGCACTGCTGCGGATTTCGTCTGGTCGCGTTTTCGAGCAATCCCGCAACAGGTGTGGCAAGCCCCCGTGCGACAGCCTGTCCAAGGCAGAGTAAAGTCACTCTCATGAATAGAACCAAAGCCTACTCCGCTGGCAGCGCGACATCGCCGCTGGCCTCCACCAAAATTAACCGGCGCGATCCGACCACACGCGACGTGCAGATCGAAATCCTCTTCTGCGGCATTTGCCACTCGGATCTCCACTCCGTGCGTAACGAGTGGAGCACCATCATGCCCACGGATTACCCGATCGTGCCGGGCCACGAGATCGTCGGTCGTGTCACCAAGGTCGGCGCTGGGGTCACGAAGTATCAGCCGGGCGACCTCGTTGGAGTGGGCTGTCTGGTGGAATCCGACCACACCTGCCCGCAGTGCAAGGCCAACCTCGAAAACTTGTGCCCGAATCAGGTGCTCACCTTCAATTCGCCGGACAAGCACAAGACCGCCCCGGTCACTTACGGCGGCTACTCCGAACGCATTGTTGTGGATGAACACTTCGTCCTGCGTGTCCCGACCAACCTCAATCTTGCCGGTGTCGCACCGCTGTTGTGCGCAGGCATCACGACCTATCGCGCAAGAGCGTGGCGGATCTCGTGGTCAAACTGGCGATGACACGGGGGCTTGAAATTCATCAAAGTATGGGCGTTCATAAGACATCTTGAGGCAATCAGCCAAACGGCACAGGAATCAATCACCACAAACCCACGACGACATTATGGAAATTAAACGAAACGGCTCACAACCTTCCAATAAAGGCCCGGCCGACTGGTTCACTGGCACGGTGCGCATTGACTCACCGTTCAAGGGGAGCGATCCCGCGCGTGTCAGCGGCGCAATCGTCACATTTGAACCCGGCGCTCGAACCGCGTGGCACACGCATCCGCTGGGGCAGACGCTCATCGTGACGGTGGGCCGTGGACGCGTGCAACGCGCAGGCGGTGAGATTGAGGAGATTCATCCCGGCGATATCGTTTGGTTTCCGCCCGGTGAGAAACATTGGCACGGCGCAGCACCGACCACGGCCATGACGCACTTCGCCATCGCGGAGATTCTCGACGGCAAGGTGGTCGAGTGGATGGAGAAAGTCACAGATGAGGAATATCTGGCCGAATCGCATCAATAGTAAATCGGCGTCAATCAAAGCAATCAAACGGGGAGAACTCTATGAAAAAAAATACACAGACAAATGTTATCGTCGTCATCGGAGCGGGATTGATCGGCCAAGCGATTGCGCGGCGGGTTAGCGCAGGCAAACACGTCGTGCTCGCTGATTTGCGTCAGGAGAATGCCGATACCGCGGCAAAGATTTTGAGCGATGCCGGTTTCGACGTGAGCACCACGAAAGTTGATGTGTCGTCGCGGGCTTCGGTTCACGCGCTGGTTGAGACAGCCAAATCCTTTGGCGATATTTCCGGTGTCATCCATGCTGCTGGCGTTTCCCCTTCCCAAGCGTCGCCGGAAACCATCCTCAAGGTTGACCTCTACGGAACGGCGCTGGTGCTGGAGGAATTTGGCAACGTGATTGCCAGCGGGGGTGCGGGCGTCGTGATCGCGTCCATGTCCGGGCATCGCCTGCCGGCACTCTCTGCCGAACAGGACAAAGCACTCGCAACCACGCCGGTCGAAGAATTGCTCGCTCTCCCGATGCTTCAACTCGATAAGGTGACAGACCCTCTCAACGCCTACCAGATTTCAAAACGCGCGAACTCGTTGCGGGTGATGGCCGAAGCCGTCCGTTGGGGGAAACGCGGTGCGCGGGTCAATACGATCAGCCCTGGCATCATCATCACTCCGCTGGCGAACGATGAACTGAAAGGGCCGCGTGGCGCGGGCTACCGCCGGATGTTGGAAATGTCTGCGGCTGGACGAGCTGGCACTCCCGATGAGGTCGGAACTGTCGGCGCACTCCTCCTAGGTCCGGACGGCGCGTTTATTACCGGCAGCGACTTCCTCATGGATGGCGGAGTCACGGCAGCGTATTGGTTCGGTGAACTCGCTCCAAAGTGAAGGAGTACATCCACCGAGCGATCCCTCGACAAGCTCGGGATGACAACCATGGGGGATCAGGGTGACGATTCTTTTCTTGAAGCTCACCGAAATATCTCTTTGAATTTCAGGTTGACCGGCGCGCATAGCCGGCCTACCGGCTCGGTTACTTCACCGCACGGCGATAAAGCGTCCGCGACGAAACGCCGAGCATTTTAGCGGCTTTCTCTTTGTCGCCCCTGCAAACAGTCAGTGTTTCGTCGATCAGCCGGTTCTCGGCATCAGCGAGTTTGATGCCGATGGGGAGTGTAATCGATGGGCCGTGCACTGCGGCCCTCGCCAGGCCGGGATTGGCGAGCAGTTGAAAATTGTTGATCACCGGCTCCGTCGCCACCGCCAAGGCCCGCTGGAAAGTGTTTTCCAGTTCGCGAATGTTCCCCGGCCAGTTGTGTGCCAGCAATTGCTCCAGCGCCGGCCCGGCAATGCTGCGCACGTCTTTCTGCATCCGGGCAGCATACTTTTTCAAAAAATGATCCGCCAAAAGTGGGAGGTCGTCCTTGCGATCGCGCAACGCCGACAACCCAATGTGCACGACGTTCAGGCGGTAATACAAATCTTCGCGAAACTTTCCGGCCGCAATCGCCTTTGGCAGATCGACGTGGGTGGCGCTGATCAGGCGTACATCCACCTGGATCTCTTTGTTGCTGCCCAGCCGTTGAAACCGGCCATCCTGCAAAACCCGCAGGAGTTTGGCCTGCAAAGCCGGACTCATCTCGGCCACCTCATCCAGAAAGAGCGTGCCGCCATCGGCTTGTTCAAACTTCCCAGGCTTGGAGCCAGCGGCCCCGGTAAACGCACCGCGTTCGTACCCGAATAATTCACTTTCGAGCAGCGTCTCCGGAATCGCCGCGCAACTGATTTTAACGACCGGCCCAGCGCGGCGGCCGCTGAGCGCATGGAGAATGTCGGCGACAACTTCCTTACCCGTGCCGCTTTCGCCCTGCACCAAAATGCTCACATCCGTCGGCGCCACCTGCCGGATTAGTTTTTTGACAGCCACCATCGCCGGCGTGTTGCCAATCAGCGAATCCTCGGTGCGCTGTTGCTGCAGCTGCTCGCGCAGTTGCTGGTTTTCAGTGGCGAGGTGTTGCCGTTCGACCGCTTTCCCGATCGCTTTGAGCAGGTGCGCTTTGTCGAGTGGTTTCTCAATGAAATCATAGGCGCCGAGCCGGGTGGCTTCGATGGCTTTCTCGATGCTGCCGTGGCCGGTAATCATGATCACTTCCACAGCGGGACGGAGTTGCTTGGCCCGGCGGAGAACTTCAATGCCGTCCAGATCCGGCAGCATCAGATCGGTGATTAACAGGTCGGCTCCCTCAGCCTTGAACCGCGCGAGCCCCTCCTCCCCGGTGGCGACCGCCGTGACCTGATAACCTTCCTTGATCAGGATTTTTTCAGCGGCGTTTCGCAACGCTTCTTCATCGTCCACCAACAAAATATTAGCGCGTCTGGCCATGCCGTGGGATTCTACTGTGTCGGCAGCTCAATGACAAACGTTGTTCCGTGACCGGGCACGCTGTCGCAGCGAATCGTGCCCGCGTGTTCGGTGATGACCTGCTGGGTCAAGGGCAGTCCCAAGCCGGTGCCACCCACCTTCGTGCTAAAAAACGGTTTGAATAACTGAAGTTGTTCTTCGGCCGTGATGCCCTTCCCGGTATCCGCAATGGCCAACACCACCCAGCCGTCGCGCGCAGCGGTGCGCACGGTCAGCGTGCCGCCTGTTGGCATGGCTTCAATCCCATTCCGAATCAGGTTCAGGACCGCCTGCCACAACTGGCCTTCGTCGGCTTGGATGACCGGTAAATCCCCGGCAAATCCTGTCACCAACTTGACATGGGTTGCCGCAAACAACGACGCCATGAAACCCAATTGCTGGTCCAGCAGTTCGTTGAGAACGACCGGCTGGCACCGGGGGCGCGGGAGACGTGCAAACTTCAGGTAATCCTCCGTCACCCGCTGCACGCGGCGCACTTCGGAGTCCAGCGCGCGGAGCAACTCGCGCGATTCCCGGCCCGTCTCCGGTTTTTGCTGGGTCAATGTCTCAATCTCGTCCCGGACCAGCTCGACATTGAGCGTGATCGAACTGAGCGGATTGCGAATTTCATGAGCCAACCGGGCCGACATTGTCCCGATAACGGCGAGGCGTTCCGACCGGAGCTTTTCTTCTTCGAGGCGGCGACGCTCGGTGATATCCCGCAAAATCGCCGAGCGCCCGAGCGGATTGCCCTGCGGATCGCGCAGCAGCGAGACCGTGACTTCGACCGGCACCTGCCGGCCATCTTTGGCGAGGCGGACAGTCTCCAAATGGCACTGGCCGTGGGCGAGAATTGCGTGTTCAATTTGCGCCAGCTCGCTTTGCTGGAGTAATTCCGGCGGGACAATTTCGCTCAGATGCCGGCCAATCATTTCCTCGGCACGCCAGCCGAAAACGCGTTCGGCGGCCCGGTTCCACGACCGGAAATGGCCTTCGATATCGAGCGCAAAAATCACATCAGCCGAATCGTTGACAATACTTTCCAATTGCTGCAAATGCCGGTAACGGTCGCTGGCAATATAGGCTTCGGTGGCCAGCGAAGCGTCCAGCATGAAGACTTTACCCAACGCCGCCATGGTGGCATCCGCGCGGTTCACGTCACCGCCGGATTGTTGGCGGATCAATGGTGTGAGCAGGTTGAAGAGCAGACTGTATTCCAGTAAATACCAGCGGGAGGTCAGGCCCACCCGCTCGTGGGTCTGGCCGATCCGGAGCCGGTCGGCAAAGTACGCCTCGTCAAAATTACCCTCCGTTATGCGGAGCAGATAGGCCCGTTGCGCCTGTTTGATCCGCGCAATGGTCGCCGGATCACGCAGGAGTTCCGCCGTGGTCGGAAACTTCAGCAAATGCTCATAGAAGGCATCGACAACGGCGTCCCCGTTCTGCTCCAGCACCGGTCGCAGCGCCTGAAGCAACCCCGCGTCCTGCTGGGTCAAACCAAGAAATGCCAACCGCTGTTCGCGTTCGCTGTGAGTCATTGTTGGATCAGCCTACGGAGGCAATGCTGGATTGTCAATTGCGGCTCAGCTTGGAGGGCGAGGCTCCCGCCGAGCCGCGAGTGGGCCTTGATTGTCGACAGCTCGGCGGAGCCTCGCCCTCCAAAAACCAGTGCCAGAACACTATCGTTGCTCGATTGCCCGTTTGGCGTTTTCGTATTCCACGGTGCGCATTGGCTCGATCGTCACAGTATCGAACCAATAGACACCGGCCGGATAGTAGGCAAAAAGCATGACCCGCATCTCCGTGACAGCGGGCCGGTATTTCGTCGGGAAAAAAACTTCCTGGTAATGCACCCAGTCCGTCCCCTTCTTTTCGCAGAACACAATTTTCTCGTACAGCCGCCGTGTCTCACCCGCCTGCTGGCCATAGCACCGCACCCAAACCTTGCCCCCGCCCGGCGCGCCTTTGTAATCAAAACTCACCCGGTACGCCTGCCCAGTTTTCACCGGGATTGCTGTGGAGTAAAACGACAACCCATAAGTTTCGGCAATGGCATTGCTGGCAGCGTTGGGGATGAACCACGTATTCGTCAGCCCCATCTTTGTCCACTGCTCATCCATCCGGATTTCAGAAATCTGTGTGTCCATCCGGATCGCCTTGCCGTGGTCGGACTGTACCCACTGCACGCCCAATCCGTCCGGTAAATCCCAGCCCAGCGGCCGGCGTGCGTCCGCTGGATCGGCCTTCTCAAAATTGCCATTGGGAAGAATTCCTCCCGAGCAAGGCATTGCGAGGACCAGCAGCAGAACGGCAAAGCGCCGACAAGTCGGCGTACTCCATCGCCGCTTCGGTTGTGCGTGGGTCTCTGACCCCGCACATGGATTGGACCGAAGGTCTATCGGACCACTGGAAGACCTAACGGTCGGCGAAACGGCGCGGTCGGAGACCGCCGCCGAACTGCGAAGGAAAGTGATAAAACACCACTGAGCCGGCGCCGAACTGGAAGGCACCATCATTTCCCAGCCCTCTCCGCCAACGCCCGAAAATATTCGCTCACCATTTCCTCATACCCGCGCGGCACACCTTCTTGCCAGCCAGTGGTGATCTCATCCCGCATCCAAGCCGGCAACTTCGTCCGCTCCTGCGTCAGCCGCGACTCGGCTTTAATGGTTTGCCGCGCCTCCTGCAACGCGTCCACCGCCCGACTGAACGCCCGCCGGACCCCCAACCCGTCGCGCTGTTGCAACGTAGCCTCGACTCGTTTCATCGCCTGTACCGATGCTTCCAGATCGCCACTCGGCAATTTGTATTGCCGTAGTTTTAAGGCAAGCGCCTCCGCTTGTTGCCGGATCCTGGCCTGCTGGTCGGCCAACCGTGGGGCATTTTGATTGGAGGGTGGCGACGCGGGCCCGCGCAAACCGGCCCCGTCGAAACCCGACAGCTTGCCGCCACCGGTCGCTCCGCCATGACTGCTCTTGTCAGAATCCTTGACACTGCCCGCTTCAAATGGCGTCGGCGTCAATCGGGTCGGCGTTTCGCGACCGCCTTTGCCGACGGCGCTGTCCTGCACCATCTGCCCGGTGCTGCGGCCGGTGCGCCCTTCGCCAGACCGCCCACTAATTTCCATCTGATTCGGCAGTAGATTACCGGTAATTCCCTTCGCGCTCATATCGGAGATCGGCCCGTCCATGGCATCCCAGCCGACGCCCTTGTCGATCGAGTCAAGCCACGAACTGGTCACGTCTTCGACGTCGTCTTTCATCTCCTCTTCCTTGTCGAGCAACTCGCCGGTAATATCCTCCAGCTCGGCTGGCAACTCGGCCAGGGCGATATCGGCTGGCTGGGGCGGTTCCTCCATCATCCATTTCTGGTAATCCGGTTTGTTGGCCAGCCAGCGTTCGAGGTTCTGGACAAATTCCTTCGCATTCTCCAGCCCCGACTGCTCCTGCGGCACGGCCAGTTCAACCTTCTTCGCGTAGAGTTCCTTGGCCGCCTTGTCAATTTCCTGAAACACTGCGTTCAACTCCTTGGCGAGCGATCCGTCCGCGAAATCCTGCTGCGGCAACTTTGCAAAGTCCGTCAGTTTCTCTTCCAGAAACTTCGACCACCCGGCTTCCTCGCGCGCCAAATCGCCGAGAATCTTTTCCTCTTCCTTGGTAAGATCCTCGGGCCGCTTGTCCAACAGTGTTCGGCTGCGGTCCAGAATTTTCTCCTGGTCCCGGACGAACTGCTGGAGGTCATCCTTCATTTCGTGCAGCAAATTCTCGCCGGCCACCAGCGGCGGATTCTGTTCCGTCTTCAGCACTCGGTCCGCGGGCGGTTTGTCTTTCCGGCTGGCGGCGATTTGGCCGAGCAAAGATAAGAGCGTATTTAAAATGTACTCCTGACGTTTTTGAATCGCCCCCAACAACGCCGGTAGATCCGCAGGTTTGGTTGCCGGCAATTGGGCAATCTCGCCCAGTACCCACGGCATCTCGCCATCCACAATCGGCCCGAGTGTCGCGGCGTACGGCTTCCCTTCCGCCACATTCCGAAATGCCGTCAGCGCGGCCTGGCCTTGCCGATCGGCTTGAACCTGCCGGTCGGCGATGCCCGCCCGATGCCGGTTCAAATCGAGTTTCGCCAGCGCCTCCTCCAGATGCGCCGTCAGATTCGCCGTCAAGCTGTTCGCTGACTCCTGCAACACGATCGCCCGCTTCAAATTCTCAAACCCTTCGCCCAACGGATCATCACTCGCCAACGTCAACTCGGCGGTCGACCGGACCCGCAGGACAATGGGCCGCGACCTTCCAAGCTGCCCATTGGGACAAAAGTCGCCGGCCACGGCTTCCAACAAATACGTCGTACCGGCTGCAAACCGCTGCGGGTCCACCACCAAATGGTAATTTTCCTTGAAGGGTCCGGGATTGCCGGGGGGGCCGATGTAGCTCCAAGTTTTCAGAACGACCGGCGCGCGCTCCAGCTCGGCGGGTCGGGCGGTAATTTGGATGGTGCGCACCCCGAAATCGTCTTTCGCCTGCACCTCCAGGTTCACCGTTGCACCCTGCATGGTGAGTCGATTGCGGTCGTCAGTCACAAAATCCACTTCCGGTGGATTATCCGGCTCCAGCCGAATCAACCCGTGGACAAGCGTGACCGGCCGACGCCCGGGCGCCTCGATTGCCAACACTTCATACGGACCGGTGCTGCGAATCACCGTCCGTGCTGTCCACTGACCGGCGACCGCCTGAAACGCCGCCGTACTGACCGACTCGACCCAGCGCGTCTCGTGGACGCCAGGCTGAATCTCCAAGGTTACATCCAACTGTGAGCCCGGAACCGCTGCCACCGGTGCCGGCGGGCCGGCCAGTGCAACCGGTTTCTGACCAGTGTAGGCCGGGGGAGTCAGCCGAAACATCGCTTTTGTTAAACGCGGCAAAGGCCGGACGTTGACGTGAACACTCCGCGTATACGTGCCGAACCCAAATACTCGAAAAGCAAATGGCCGACGCACATCGTTAAACGTATAGGCATAGGTCCATGGTTTTTTCGGGATCAAATTCAGCGGCGCTCCCTCGCCGCCGGCTCGGCTCGGTGGAATTAGATCCACGTTGTCCTGCCAAACAATTTGGGGCCGGGCATTGGCGGGGTGGCGCGGGTCGCCACTGAATTCCGCGGTAATGGCAACGTCGATGTTTTCGCCCTCCCCAATCGTCACATCCTCCGCCGGTCCGAGTCGCAACTGGACAGCGCTGGCGGGTGGGCGATCGCTGAGCGGTTGGACGAACCGCAATCCGGCGTTGCGCGCAAACGACGGGAAGAGCAAAATGTAGGCCAGCCACGCGACGACTACCACCACCGCGCCGATCAGCCACCCGGTCAGCCGGCGGGAATCCCACAGTTCGCGCAGGTGCACCCGCCCGACTTCGGCGTCACAGCGGTCGAACATTCTCTGAACAAAAATCTTTTCTTCCTCGCGGAGTGGTTGGTTTTGGAACTGGTAGGCGTTAATGAGGAGATTATCCGGAACCTGATACCGGGCTTCGAGCGCAACGGCCACGCCTTCAGGGTTGAGTCGGCGCGTAACGGGTCGCCAGATCTTCCGGAAAAATCCCAATCCGGACACGACCCAGCTGCCAATTGCCAATGGCAATCGCAGCCCCGCCGGCAAACCGAGCAGATTATCGAGAATGAACAGCAACAGCCACACGCCGAGCACTGTCACCAGCCACCAGCACGCGCCGAGCGCGAGCGCGGCCGCGCGCATCCGCCGACCCGCCTGAGTGACAATCTGTGTGGCTCCGGTCATGCCCGCAGTGTCCGAGTTTGTTGCTTGCGAGTCAATATTTCGATGGCGCGCTTGGTTACCAAAAAAGCGGGTTGACCCTGCGCAGTCCTTACTATATGGTAAGGAATTATAATTTAGTAAGGAGACTTTAGAAATGGTTATTGCGACAATTACAAGCAAAGGGCAGGTCACGATACCAAAGACGGTGCGAGAGTCGTTGCACTTGCATTCTGGCGACAAAATCGCATTCATTATGCACGGCCCGACTGAAGCTGTGCTGAAACCCGTGACAAAAACCGTGGATCAGGTTTTCGGGCGGCTTCACAAACCCGGGCAGGTTGGCAAAACCGTTGGCGACATGAACCAAGCCGTCGCGCAACGGATGCGGGGTGAAAAACCGTGATCGCATTGGATACAAACGTTCTGATCCGGTTCCTTGTCCGCGACGACGAGAAACAGGCCCAGATCGTGTACGCCCGATTCAAGCAAGCCGAATCAGCTCGCGAGGCCTTGTTTGTCCCCTTGCTGGTCGCGCTCGAAACCATCTGGGTTCTGGAGAGCGCTTATGACCGGTCCCGGCAGGACATACTGGACGCATTTGACGATTTGAAAAGCATGCCGATTCTGGAGTTTGAAAAAGTTCAAGTGCTTCAGTCCTTGCTGGCCGCGGGTCGCAAGAGCAATGCCGATCTCGCTGACCTGCTGATTGCCTTGACGGCACAGTCCTGCGGCTGCACCAGTGGATTCACCTTCGACAAGAAAGCAGCAAGGTTCCCGTTCTTCCGGTTGCTGACATGACCGGATGTCGGTCAGCGTTGGACGCGGGCGCTGCCGCCGGCCATCAGCTTTTCAACTTCTTTGAGTGTGGCCATGGAAGTGTCGCCGGGGGTCGTCATTGCCAACGCGCCGTGCGCGGCGCCGTAGTCCACCGCTTGTTGCGGGTCACCGGTCTTGAGGAAGCCGTACACGAGGCCGCTGGCGAAACTGTCGCCTCCGCCGACGCGGTCGAGGATTTCAAGGCCGGGATATTTGCGGCTCTCGTAGAATTTGCCGTCCATCCAGCAGATGGCACTCCAGTCGTTCTTGGTTGCGGTGATGACCGACCGCAAGGTCGTCGCGGCGACTTTGAAGTTCTTGAATTCGCTGACCGCCGTCGTGATCATTTGTTTGAACGCATCGGTATCAATCTTGGTGAGGTTGTGGTCAATGCCTTTGACTTCAAAGCCGAGGCTCGCGGTGAAATCTTCCTCGTTGCCGATCATCACATCCACATACTTGGCAATCTCCCGGTTAACTTCCCGGGCTTTCGCCTGACCACCGATGCTCTTCCAGAGGCTCGGCCGGTAATTCAGGTCGTAGCTGACGATGGTGCCGTGTTTGGCTGCGGCCTTGACGGCTTCGATGGTCAGGGCGGCCGTGGATTCGCTCAACGCGGCAAAAATGCCGCCGGTATGAAACCAGCGGACGCCGAGTTCGCCAAAGATTTTCTCCCAGTTGAAATCGCCGGGCTTGAGCTGGCTGGCGGCGGTATTGCCACGGTCCGACACGCCGACCGCGCCGCGCACGCCAAAGCCGCGCTCGGTAAAGTTTAGACCGTTGCGGATCGTCCGGCCAATGCCGTCGTCCGCCCGCCACTGGATGAAGTCGGTCGCGACGCCGCCCTGCATGATAAAATCTTCGATGAGGTGGCCGACTTCATTGTCGACGAAGGCGGTGCAGACGGCGGTTTTCAGGCCGAAGCATTTGCGGAGGCCGCGGGCGACGTTGTATTCGCCGCCGCCTTCCCAGGCTTGAAAGGCGCGCGTTGTGCGGATGCGTCCCTCGCCGGGATCGAGGCGCAGCATGATTTCGCCGAGTGAGAGCTGGTCAAAAGTATATTTCTCCCGCAATTTGAGTGGCATGGTAAAACTCTGGTGGTTAATTGTTCCGGTGAAGCTGATCCTTGATTTACACAAACAGCGGGGGAAGGACAACTCTGTTCTTTGACCGCCAAAGGGCGCTTGACACTGCCACCATCGTCCGGATTGCCTGTAGGGCACGCGATTG
>Ga0209083_1000631_pt1 | contig 49303 bp, 27 predicted proteins | sample AM7aDNAmetaG_FD_184132 | JGI IMG/M metagenome (GOLD analysis project Ga0209083, IMG submission 184132) | Freshwater microbial communities from Finland to study Microbial Dark Matter (Phase II) - AM7a DNA metaG (SPAdes) (version 3) | ecosystem: Environmental > Aquatic > Freshwater > Lake ...
CTCGCGGCGGCCAAACTGGCTATACAACATCAAATACAAAACGCCATCCGGCTTCAGCTTGCTCTTCAGTTGCGCCAAGGCGCGGACCGGGTCAGCTGTATGATGCACCACCCCGCTGCAGAAAATCGCATCAAACTTTCCCGGCAAGCTGGACAGATCGAGCAGATTCAACTCATGAAAGGTGACCGGTTCCTCGCCCATCGCGGCAATGCGTTGGCGGGCAATTTCCAGGGATTTTGCGCTGAAATCACAGGCATGCACTTCCGCGCCCGGCGCTTGGTGGCGAATTTGGACAATCCCGTGGCCCGTGCCACATCCGGCGTCCAAAATCCGCCGTCCCGCCGGCTCTCGGTAGCTGCGAAACGCGTGATAATACACCTCCGGATAGCTGTAAAGCCAGATGCGCTCCCGGGGCGGGCCGGTCACGATCGGGAAAAAACTCACCGGCGGAAACGGCGCGCGGGTATACTGCGCGCGGACGCGGTGGCTGATGTCGCTGGTTCCGCCAGAGGATTGTCCCGTTTCCATGGCCACGCATACTAAGCTGGAACGATGCCGTTGGCCACACGAAATCTTCCTCACCCGTCCCTCCCGCAGTCGCGGGAGAAGAATCTTCTTTTTCTGCTCTAGCAGCCTGTCGGGCTTAGAGTGATGAGTTTTTCTGCGGCAGAGGATTCGGACTGGCGAATGACGGTTGCGATTGTGTTTTTTGCGTTTTTTCCTTCGCCGCTGCCACGGCGACACCTTCGGCCTGGCGTTTTCTCAGCCGGCAACCACGGTCAGGCGATGTAACCGGCGCAGGTTGTACGCCAGACACACCAGCGTCCATTCCAAGTCTGCTCCGGCCAAGCCCCGCAACGAGAATCGCCGAAAGCCCATCGCTTCTTTGATGATCCCAAACACCGGTTCCACTGTTTGTTGCCGTAACCGATACAACGCCCGCCCAGCCTTCGTGCGTAACCGGTGGCGCATCTGCTCCACCGGACCAGCGTCCATCGGCGGGGGCGGCGGTTCCGGTTGTTGTTCCAAATCTTTCACGCTGCGATGATGCCCGGTTTTCTCCACCGCCACGTACACCGTCGGGCCGCCATTGGCTTCGACAACCGCCACGGCCGGCGCGCTGTAGAATCCGTTGTCGGCCAGTACGGCCGTGACCTGCTCCTGCACCGGCGACGGCACGGCCTGCACGGTGGGCACTAACTGTTCTTTGTCGTTGGGCGCGTCGGTGACGACGGCGGCAACAATTAACCGGCTGTCGGTTTCCACTGCCGCTTGCGCGTTGTAGGCTTGTTCAAAATGTTCGCCGGTGCCGGCCTTCATGATGCGACTTTCCGGATCGGTGAAGTTGTATTGGTCTGTTGGCGCCGGCGTGGCCACCGGCGGTTGTGGCTCGCGGCCGCGCACTTTCTCGCCACGGTCCCGACGCGCGGCGCGTTCGATTTGTTTCGCTTCGTAGACCGGTTGTTCCTGCGCGGCACGTTGGCGGGCGCGCTCCTCGATGACAACGCGCGCCGTTTGCAGCTTCGCGATGCGGTCGTGGCGACGGACGATCTCGGCGGGAATCGTCAGGCCGTCCTGTAACGGGACGCTGTCGGCTTGCTCCGCTTTGGCCAGCAATTGCTCGACTTCCTGACGCAACAATTCGATCTGTTCGCCGGCGCGCTGGTAGCTCACCGCGCTGTGTTTGCTGGCGCTGGCGAGGACTTTGGTGCCGTCGGCGGCGAGCGTGAGTTGGCCAAACTTCAGTAGCTTCAACTCCTGCGCCGTTTCCAAGATGCGCACGAAACTTTCTTTCAACACGGGCGCGTTCTGGCGGCGGAATTCGCAAATCGTGTCGTGGTCGGGATGCGTGTCGCCGGCGAGGAAGCGGACGGCGACATCGGTGTACGTGGCGCGTTCGATGGCGCGCGAACTGAACGTGCCGGTGGCGTAACAATAGATGACCAGCCCCAGCATCATGCGCGGTGGGAATTGTTCGTTACCCGTGCCGCGTTCGTTGACTCGCAGGGTGGTCAACGCCAGATGCTCGACGGCGTCGAGGAGATAATGGGCGAGGTGGTCTGCGGGCACCCACAGCCGCAAATCCGGTGGCAAGAGCATGGGTGTGTCGCGGTCAATATTGACGAATCGTGCAGCCATGCGAGTGATTTTATCCGAAGTCGGAAGCGGCCGGAAGAAAAATCGCACTCCCCACGAAGAAATCTCCCCCGCGCTAAGTCCGACAGGCTGCTAGGGACCCTTCGACGTCGCTCAGAGCAGGCAGCCAGCCCTACCGGGGGAGATTCTGTCGTGGGTAGGGCGAGGTGTCTCACCGCGCCGTCTGGAGTTTCGGACCGGAGCGGACGGCGGGCTAGGGACAGCCCGCCCTACCGGGAATATTCGGTCGTGGGTAGGGCGAGGTGTCTCACCGCGCCGTCTGAAGGTTGAAGCTCGCCCGTCGCCGTCATCTTTGCTATTCATCCGCCGTGACTTACCCGCAACGAAAACAATTTGAACATGCTGTACCAAATCAGATTTGTGCCGAGGAAGCCGTATTCTTCATCACCATTTGCTGTGCACCGCGTGGCCACAACCAACTTGCCGTGCCGGAACCGGCGACACACATTTTCGAATCGGTTCGTCTCCTCCATCAGCGTGGTGATTGGTGGATGCACTTCCTGCTCTTGATGCCGGATCATCTGCATGCCGTGGCCTCGTTTCCAACGAACAAAACGATGCCAAAGGTTGTGAGCGAATGGAAGAAATACATTGCCCGGACGGTTGGCATTCAATGGCAACGGGATTTTTTCGATCACCGGTTGCGTCACGACGAGAGCCTCCGGGAAAAAACGGACTACATTGAGCAGAACCCGGTCCGTGCAGGCTTGGTCAAGGGCCGAACCGATTGGCCGTACGTTTGGCAACCCAAATGAAAGACGCGGCGGGAAAATGGCTGGCTAGGGACAGCCAGCCCTACCAAGAGGATTCGGTCGTCGGTCATGGGTAGGGCGAGGTGTCCCACCGCGCCGTTTGAGATTCGGACCGGAGCGGACGGCGGGCTAGGGACAGCCCGCCCTACCGGGAAAATTCGGCCGGTGGGTAACCCGCCCTACCGGTTTAGGTTAAGGCTTACGGATTCAAGCCAATTCGGTAGAAACGATTGAGGATATTGGTGGCTGTGGAATCGATGACTTGGATTGTAGTATTGGCGTTCGGACTGATGTTATTGGTCAGGATCTGCCAACTATTGCTCAGCGTCAGGTCGCTGTTGTATTCGAGGCGATAAACCTTGCCCGATATTGCCGGGAAATCGATTTCCCAGCCACCATTTACAGGGAAAACAGCGGTAATGGCCAGACGGCTGTTGGGATCGAGTGGATTGAGACCGGCCAGGTATTTCTGGAGATTATTCATTCCCGTGCCGCTGTTATCGGCATTCGCATCGGCGCCGGTTGGAGAACCGAAGTAGTAGGCTTCCCACCAATCCGGCAGCCCATTCCCGTTGCTGTCGGCGGTCGGAGTGTACAAATAAGCTGTTGCGACAGTGCTCGCGTTAAGAATGGCAAATGAGATTGGATTCAAAGCCGCCCCATTTGCGTCTTGTTGGCGGACTCCGTTCACCGACCAGTAGCCGAATGCATAGCCGGGGGCCAGATCGGTAATGTCGGCTTGAACGACAGTGCTAATGGGGACATTGGTGCTGTAATTCACCACTCCGAAAGGAACACTGGCCAGCCAGTAATTAACATACTGCCGCCCGTCCGCCAGTGTTAATGCCCCGCTGCGCTGGGAGATTCCGCCATCAAGGATGATGTCGGGGATAATGGGATTGTAACCACGGGTGTACTCGTCCAGCAGCGTCCACCCATCGCCATCAGTATCAGACGTAACATTCGTCAACGACCCATAAAATTGGATTTTGTACCAATCAGGGACACCACCGCCAATCGTATCCTGAGCTGTCGGATAGAATACTGCGATCGAATTGGTCATATTCGTATCAACTAGGATCGGTAATCCGCCAACAGATCGCCCCAAAGCATCGGCAATGCGTACGCCATTGGTGAGCCATTGACCAAATTGGTACCCCGACGAGAGGCCGGCACTGCTAACATCCGGCAACACCCAAACGCTGCCGGTGGCGGCAATGTACTGATTGTAAACCAGTCCCGCAGGACTGCTGGTCTCACGATAGATCACATAGCCTTTTGTCAGATACGTGGTGAGCGCTGAACTCCTTTGTGAGATCCCACCATCGAGGATGAGGTCGGCCACGGTGGGGTTGTAGCCGCGGGTATACTCGTCCAGCAACGGCCAGCCGTCGCCATCGGTGTCGGAGGTGGCATTCGTTAACGCGCCGTAAAACTGGAGTTTGTACCAGTCGGGCACGCCGTCACCAATCGTATCCTGCGCGGCCGGATAGAACATCGCGATCGCATTGGTAGTATTTGTGGTAACGAGGATCGGCAACCCGCCGACAGACCGCCCCAATGCATCCGCCACGCGTACGTTGTTAGTCAGCCATTGGCCAAATTGGTAGCCTGCCGATAGACCAGCACTGCTTACATCCGGTAAAACATGAACGGTGCCGTTGGAATAAATAGACTGGTTGTTGACAAGCCCCACTGGACTGCTGATTTCATGATACAGAACATAACCGGGTGTTAGGTATGGAATCAGCGCTGAACTGCGTTGGGAGATTCCGCCATCAAGGATGAGGTCGGGCACGGTCGGGTTGTAGCCGCGAATGTACTCGTCCAGCAGAGTCCAGCCATCGCCATCAGTGTCGGAGGTGGCATTCGTCAACACCCCATAAAACCAATATTTGTACCAGTCGGGCACACCGTCGCCGAGTGTATCGGTAGTTGCGAGAACATAGTTCGCAATGGCTGTGGTGGGCTGGACAACCGTAAACGTGACTGGGTTGACACTTTGCCCCAGTGTATCCTGTTGGAGCACACCATTTATAGTCCAATAGACAAACCGGTATCCAGAAGCTGACAGCGGCGCCGTGACTGTGGAGACGGCAGCCCCGGTGTAGACGATCGTTGAATTGCTTGTAATTAGTCCTGATGGGGAAGAAGTTTGGATAAACAGGACTTGGACTTGGGCGGGGGCGGAGAGGGGGAGGAGGAAGGCGAAGGCAGTAGACAGTAGACAGTAGACAGTAGACAGAAGCCGAGTTCGATGGAACCGAGCTGGACGAGACGCGGTTCTCCGCAAACCCGCAATCGTGTGAGCCAAGCCTACGCGCAAATTAGAGTATATCCCAAACCGTTCGGAGCAGGTCTCTGACCGCGACGGCATTCGACCGCCAGTCCCTGTGTGCTGGCAGGCAAGATCCAAAGCGGCAAGACCTTCGGTCGGTCGAACGGCGAGGTCGCAGACCTTCGCCGAACAGCGAGACCTTCGCCGAACAGAAACTGAGAACTGCTGAACTGTCCCCTGTCCCCTGCCCCCTTGACCGCTGGGTTTCATTGTCCCGGCGGCGCCAGCACCACCCACCACGCGTTATTCGGCAAGCCACCACCGGCGGTAATGGATCCGGTGTCAAAACCATATTCGTTGACGCTGATTGGCAGCCCGTTGATTTGGACCAATGGCGTCCATTTGGTGATGGTAGTCAGGTTGGTATGCGTGGTGCCCATGGCCGCGCGATAGATCTCATTTGAAGTCGCTACACGAACAATCAGGTTGGAGTAAACTGTCGAAACCATGTTCGAAGAAATCATGGAAAAGAGAAATGTCCGACCATCGCTCGTCGTCAGCGTGTTGGTTTGACCGCTGGCAATTTGGGTATAGGCAAGGAGTGTATTATTGGTGACTCCGTACAGATTACCCACGGCATAAACGCTACCGGTGGCCAAATTGACACTGGGCTCGCGCGTGGCGATCAACCAAGTCCAGACACCGAGAAAATCGGCGTGTCCATAGGGCGAAACGCTGATGTTCACTGGGGTCGCGTAACTGGTGTTAGTTGGAATAGTTATCAGGTGAAAATCCATCAGGTTACGGTTATCCTTGGCAAGGATATTGATCTTTAGGTTTCCATACAGGGCAAACCAGTCAGTGAGGGCATCCCATGTGAGATGATGTTTCACTCCGGTAGTCACGTTAGTCCACGAGACAACGTCCGTCCCGTTGGTGAAGGATTTCATTGGCACAGCCGCCAGCAAATCCTGACGGCCATCCATGAAGCCAACGGCGCCCACCTGAACGGTGGCATTGTCGGAATCAACCACCGAGAAATCCACGTCAATCCACTGTGTTCCGCTCCGTTGAGCCGTATTCGCAACGACCGGTAACGGAATTGCATTGGGTGGTTTCAAACCTCCGGTATGATAAACACGGCGAAACACTCGGACTTCTATGTCGGCCAGAATGACCAACCGTTGTCCATCGGGACTGAACGCCGCCCCATAAGTGCGGGCATTGGAACCGTAAGCACCATAATTAAAGCTCGTAATATAGTCCAATGTTGACGACAGTAATCGTAAGTCCCCTTGGTATGTAGCAGAGTATACAGTTCCATCAGGTCCCGCATTCACTATTTTTGGCCATTGACCGGCAACTGGGATGTACTGCCTTAAGAAGGTCCCATCCGGTTGGAATTGCTGAATTCGAAAGTTAAACCAATCCGCAACATAGACAGTGCCGTCGATACCAACTGTTATATCTGCCGTCAACCCGAACTGATTTCCTGCACTGCCATAGCTACCCCATTGAAAGAGATAATTCCCGTTTATATCGAATGCCTCAACCCGATAGTTAGGGTTATCGGCCACGTAAACCACCCCTGAGGAGCTAATGGATAATGCTTGTAGCGAGAACTGTCCGTTTCCAGATCCGCTCCCCCCCCACTGCCGGATGAGTGTTCCGTTCGTGTCGAAGACTTTGATCTGGTTGGTTGATGCGCTAGTGCCAACAAATACCAAGTTGCTGGTCGGATGAATTCCGACACTTACGGCAGAAGCCACTGCCCAAGTTTGAAGCGCTGTGCCAGTCAGGTCGTAGATAACGACTCGACTGCCGTCAGCAACATAAACTCTATTACTGCTATCAACAGCCAGCCCGTAGCGGGTGTACCCGTTTGGAATTGCGTATTTATTCGTCCATGTCTTTTCTAAAACGAAATTATCCTGCAGTTGCTTCTGAGCAAACGCTGTGAAGACCGACCCAATACTAGCAAGAATCCCTAACAGGCAAATTTTGATTCGCGAGGACATAAACACCTTCGGTTGGGATAGGAGGTTGACGGTTAACACTTGATGCATCGTGACATCCAAAAGTTCATAATTATTATTTCTTGAAATATATCACATAATTTCTGGTGGGAAAGAGCGAATTTTTAGTAGGATAGGCGTCTCGCCTGTCCTCTGGCAGTTCCACGGAGTCAGCGAGACGAGCGATCAGATTGCACCGGTTAAAAAACTCTCAACTGGCTGGAAGGAGACAGGCGGGACGCCTATCCCACTATGCCTTCCCTCAAAGAATTGCATCGTTCCGATACTTAATGCGGATGCCAGTGTTGCAGGATGTGGGGGCGCTCCAAACCGTGTTGTAGCATCAGCGCGGCGTCGTTGAGTAAATCCCGGGTCGCCCCATCCGCGACCACCACCCCGCCATCCAACACCAGCGACCGCGGACATAATTCGACCACCAGTTCCAAATCGTGCGACGCGATCAGCTTCGTCGCTGGGATCTGGCGCAATAAAGCCTTCAATTCCCGCTTCCCACGCGGATCCAGATCGCTCGTTGGCTCGTCCAGCACCAGCACCTGCGGATCACAGGCCAATACGCCCGCCAGGCAGACGCGCCGCTTTTCGCCACGGCTCAAATGCTGCGGCGACCGCTCCTCGTAACCAGCCAGCCCAACAGTTGCCAAGGCAGCCCGAACTTTGGCCTCGTCCAAGCCAAATTGCTGCGGCCCAAACGCCACGTCTTCAAAAACCGTCGGACAAAATAGCTGATCATCGGCATCCTGGAACAATAATCCTACCTGCCGGCGAATTGCCGGTAGATTTTCTTCCGTGACCGGTATGCCCCCGACATAAACCGAAGGCTCGCCGCTGATTCGCTCCGGCAAAATGCCATTTAAATGCAATAACAACGTAGATTTCCCGGCACCATTGGGACCGATCAAGCCGACACATTCCCCTTCGCCCACCGCAAAACTTACACCGCGCAAGGCTTCGCGTCCGTCGGGATACCGGTAGTGGAGGTTGTTTACGGAGAGGGAATGTTGAGGGGGGAGGGGGGGCTGTGGACAGTTGACAGTTGGCAGGTGACAGTTGGCAGGAGGTGGGAGATGGGAGTTCATGGGAATTGAGGGAGAGGTCAGAAGTCAGCGGTCAGAGGTCGGCGGTCAGCGGTCAGCCGGGGTACGAGGAGGGCTGTGGACGGTGGGAGGTTGAACGTGGACAATATTTTCGCATAAGATGTCGTGAGTCGTAGGTTGTTGTCTAAAGTCCATAGTCTAAGGTCTAAAGTCTATTGTCGAGGGTTGAAGGTTTAGAGGTGGAAATTGGAGTTGGGAGTTGGGAGATGGAAGTTCGGAGTCCTGGGTCCTGGGTCCGTGGTCTGTGGTCTAAAGTCCATGGTCTAAAGTCTAAAGTCTATTGTCGAGGGTTGAAAGTTGAGGGTGGCGGGCATCGGAGAGGTCAGCAATCAGCGGTCAGCGGTCAGCCGGGGGACGGTTTTCAGGTGGTTCATGGTTGAGAGGTGAGGGTTTGGAAATTGGAGTTGGAAGAATGGAAGAGATGGAAGGTAGTTCGGAGGACTGGATCCTGGGTCCGTGGTCTGTGGTCTGTGGTCTAAAGTCCATGGTCTAAAGTCTAAAGTCTATTGTCGAGGGTTGAAAGTTGCGCGTTAATCCGGTGCGGATTGCATTACAAAAACTCCAACGGATCGTGCACTTTTAAACCAGGGACGCCGACGAAATTCCGGTCGTGTGACCAGAGTTCTGTAGCCCCGTTTTCAAAGGCAATCAAGGCGATCTGCAAATCGAAAATACGCCGCCCAACAATCTTCAGCTCCGCGGCAATCTGAAGTAGACGTCTTCCAAAATCGGCGCTTGGCTGCCACAGAGCTCCACCGCCGTCTTCCAGCAGGTTGGTGATAAAAAGCGCTGCGGTTTCCGGAAGAGCGGGAGTACCGGTTGCGGCGGGGTGAGTAACCACACTCCAGAACTCAGCCAGACATGGCAGTGGAATCCCCCATCCCTGCGGATGGATGACAGCCTTCTCAATTGCCCGGCGAGCAGCAGAATGCTCAGGCATCGTCGCGCGATGGGCATAGATCAATAGATTGGTATCCAGAGCAATCATACCGGTCGCTGGAACCAAACGGCCAGCTCCTCGCGATTGGCAACATTAAGATTGGGAGGAACTCCACCGCTGGTTGTGACCCACCGAATTGTTTTCTTCTTGCTGGTCGTGGAGGTCGGAGTGGGACGCAGCCGTTCGCGCAGTCCTTCGATGACCAGTTCGCGCAAAGGCCGCCGCAATTCAACTGCCCTTTTTTTTGCACGAATCATTAAATCGTCGGGAATATCAATCGTGGTCTTCATACATGAATACATAAACCCATATTACCATATTGTAAAGCTGGAGATGGGAAGAGATGGAAGATTGGAAGAATGGAGTTGGAAGATCGGAGATGGGAGTTTGTGGGAATTGAGGGAGAGGTCAGAAGTCAGCGGTCAACAGTCAGCGATCAGAGGTCAGAGGTCGGAAGTCAGAGGTTTAGGGTGGAGGGTTGAGGGTTGAGTTGGGGATGGAAGAATGGAAGAGATGGAAGATTGGAGTCCTGAGTCCTGGGTCCGTAGTCTGTGGTCTGTGGTCTGTGGTCTGTGGTCTGTGGTCTGTGGTCTAAAGTCCAAAGTCTAAAGTCTATTGTCGAGGGTTGAGGGTGGAAAGTTGAGGGGTTGGGATGGAAAATGCGGAATTTGAGACCTGAGACCTGAGACCTGAAACCTGAGTCTGTGGTCTAAAGTCCAAAGTCTTCCTTTCACTTCCACCCCCGCGCGCACATGGCCGCGTAAATCCGCTCTGCCCGTTCCGTTGAACGCACGAATAATTGACCGATCACGCTGGCCAGATTTTTCCACGTTCGCCACCGGTGCCGGGTAAACGTGCGGCTGTGCCGGGCCCGGTTCATCCGCTCCATCTCCTCCAGCAGCACAAATAGATACCGATAGAGCAATGCCACCGTCGTCACCAGCAAGGTCGGCACACGCACCCGGCGCAATTCCCGGACTAATTCCGCAAATGGCGTTGAACTTGCCAATAACACCATGGTCATCAGGCAGAGCGTGCTCTTGATGACGATGCCAAGAAACACCGCCCACCCGCCGGGTTGCAGCAACGTCAGCACCGCCAGACCGAAGACGAAAGGTTCCACCAGCAACAGGCGCTTCCCGAGATATCCCAGCGGGATTCGCGTCGCCAGCGCCACCACGATCAATCCGATCGCCACAACCATGAATGGCCAGCGCAGCGCTAACGGAGTGAGCACGACGAGGAGCACGAGAATGAGAGCGGAAACAAGTTTCAATCCCGCCGGCCAGCGATGCACCGGCGAGGGGAGACGGCTGTAGCGATCGAGAAAATCGTGGCGCATATCAGGTCACCGTCTTCTTGGAGGGCGAGCCTCCCGGCGAGCCGAGATTTTTATGTTGTCTTGCAAACGGCTCGCCGGGAGGCTCGCCCTCCATGTCGGCGCGAACATTCGCGCCAGGAAAAAAGCGAATTGATTAATCGGGCAAATCCGTTCCGGTACTGGTGATGGTGAGTTTGCCGTGCTTGACGCCTTTGGCGGCAATCATTTCGTCCGCCAACTGCTTAATGGCAGCCGATTTGCCGCGCACGGCAAGCACTTCGAGACAGTGATCGTGATCCAAATGACAATGCAGGGACGAGATGATCACTTCCCGATGCTCGTGTTGCAGGTCCGTCAATAAATCCTGCAAATGATGACGGTGATGGTCATAAACCAAGGTGATGCTGCCGGCAATCTCACCGGCGCCCATTTGTTGCCGGTGCTCGACCAGATGGGCGCGAATCATATCGGCAATGGCCAATGACCGGTTGTCGTACCCCTTTTCAGCCGTCATCTGGTCGAGCGCGCGCGCCAGCGGCCGCGGCAGCGATACGCTAAAGCGAACCACCGACTCCTTTGAAGTGTTACGCATGATGGAGATGGTAACATCCAAATGACCGGCGTCAAGCGGTTAACGGAGGGGCTGATCCACGGTAAAAATTATTTGCGATGCGAACGGCGGGCTAGGGACAGCCCGCCCTACCGGGGAGATCAACAGGATTGAATAATTTACCCATAGATTGGGGCAGAATGAGTCGAGAAATCTCCGCGTTGCCCGGATTAGACCCTTCGACAAGCTCAGGGTGACAGCTTTTGTAGTTTTCTTGGATGAGCCCTAACTGTGTTCTAACTGCCAGACTATCTGACCAGCCACAATGGTGGCCGTCGCCCGACCCGTTAATTCCCAGCCGTGGAACGGGCTGTTGCGGGATTTACTGGCCGACTGGGTCACGTCGTAGGTCCATTTCGCTAGGGGATCGATCACGGTCACGTCGGCATCCGCACCGAGACTGAGCGTGCCTTTCGGCAGGCGTAATAACCGGGCGGGATTGGTGGTGAACTTTTCGATGAGCTGCGGCAGTGTCAGAACTTTTTGTTGGACCAGTGCCAATGACAGTGCCAGTTCCGTTTCCAAGCCGATGATTCCAAACGGGGCAACATCAAACTCAACCTGTTTTTCGTAGGTGCAATGCGGCGCGTGATCGCTCGCAATAATGTCAATCGTGCCGTCCGCCAATCCGGCGAGCAGAGCCTGCCGGTCGGCCTCCGTGCGCAGCGGCGGATTCATTTTTAGGTTCGTGTCGTAGTCTTTCACCCGTTCATCCGTCAATGTGAAGTGGTGGGGACAGGCTTCGGCGGTAATTTTTACTCCGCGCTTTTTAGCTTCGCGCACCAGGGCCACGGAGCGGACCGATGACAGGTGCTGGCAGTGAATGTGCCAGTCGGTCACTTCGGCCAGCAGGATGTTGCGGGCCACGATGATTTCTTCGGCAACAGCCGGCCAGCCGCGCAGCCCGAGGGCGGCACTCCAGTACCCTTCATGCAGGACGCCGTCGGCGGCCAGATTGTAATCCTGGCAGTGGTCCAGGACCGGCAGGTCAAACATTTTGGCGTACTCGACCGCCCGCCGCATGAGTTCGTTATTCTGGACGCAGCGGCCGTCATCGGTAATCGCGACCACGCCCGCGCGCTTGAGGGAGCCGATCGGCGCCAATTCCTCCCCTTTGAGTTCTTTCGTGATCGCGCCGGCCGGGAACACATTGACACAGGCGACTTCAGCCGCCCGCTGTTTGATAAACGCAATCGTCCCGGTGTTATCGGCGGCCGGAGTGGTATTCGGCATCGCCACCACGCTGGTAAACCCGCCGCGGGCGGCACAACGCGTGCCGGTCTCGATGCTTTCCTTGTCGCTCCGACCGGGCTCACGGAGATGGACATGAATGTCAATCAGGCCGGGCGTGACGATCTGGCCGGTGGCGTCGAGCACTTCGGCTTTGCCGGATTGTGCGGCGGCGATTTTACCGGCGGCGATAAAAACATCACGGACTTCGTCGATGTGGTTGGCGGGATCGATCACGCGGCCGTGTTTGATGATCAGTGAATTCATGGTTCCACCCCCTGTCCGCCCGAACAAAGAAAGAGGACGGCCATCCGGACGGCAAGGCCGTTGGTCACTTGTTCGAGAATGACCGAGCGGTCGCAATCGGCAACCTCGCTGTCGATTTCCACGCCCCGATTAATGGGGCCCGGATGCATGATCATCGTGTCGGGCTTGAGGCGGGCGAAGCGCTCCTTGTTCAAACCAAACATGGTGGTGTATTCCCCAATACTCGGGAACAACGTCTGGCGCTGTCGTTCGTGCTGAATCCGCAGCAGATTCACCACATCGGCATCGCGCAGGGCCTCGTCAATATTGTGCGTGACCCGGCACCCAAACTGCTCAAAGACGCGCGGCACAAGTGTGGACGGGCCCGCGAGGGTGACGTTGGCTCCCAGCTTGGTCAGGAGCCAGATATTGGAACGCGCCACCCGCGAGAAAAGGATGTCCCCGAGAATGGTGACGTTCAACCCGGCGATCCGCCCTTTCTTTTCCAAAATGGTAAACGCATCCAGCAGGGCCTGCGTCGGATGCTCGTGCGCGCCATCCCCCGCGTTGATGACACTGGCTTTGAGCAGCCGGCCCAGAAAATGCGGCGCCCCCGCCGCGCTGTGCCGGATAATGATGACATCCGCGTGCAGCGCCTGCAGGTTCAAGGCCGTATCTTTCAGCGTCTCCCCTTTCACCAGACTCGAGGCGTTGGCCGTAATGTTGATCACATCGGCCGATAATCGCGTGGCAGCCAACTCAAAGCTCGTGCGCGTGCGCGTGGACGGCTCAATGAACAGATTCACCACCGTCTTCCCGCGGAGGGACGGCACTTTTTTTACCGACCGTTTGCCAACCTGTTTAAAGGCTTGGGCACTATTCAATAGAAAATTGATTTCGGCAGCGGATAATTCCTGGATGCCGAGTAAATCTTTGCGTTGCCAGCGTTTCATCGTTCGATCACCACCTCATCCTGGCCATCCACTTCCGCCAACCGGACCGTGACCCGCTCCTGGGGCGCTGTCGGCGCATTCTTGCCGACGAAATCAGCGCGGATCGGCAGTTCCCGGTGCCCGCGGTCGACCAGCACCGCCAGTTGAATGCGTTGGGGCCGGCCAAAATCGGCAATCTCGTCCAACGCCGCCCGGGTGCTGCGGCCGGTAAAGAGCACATCGTCCACCAGAATAATTGTTTTCCCGGTCACATCGAACGCGACCTGTGTCGCCCCGACCTGCGAGGCCCCCCGCAGCGCGATGTCATCCCGGTGCATGGAAATATCAATTTCGCCGATTGGAATTGGCTGGTGGAGGATTCCGCCGATGAGCTTGGCGAGGCGTTGCGCGAGGGGAACGCCATGCGTGCGCACACCCAAAATCGCCAACCCGGCGGTGGCGGCATTCCGCTCGACGATTTCGTGAGCCATCCGCGTGAGCGCGCGGTCGATGGCCGGGGCATCCATGAGCAGCGTCGGCTGGCTCATGACACAAAAATGGCCGGCGGCCCGCGGTGGGCTGACCGCCAGTCTCCAAATTTCTCACTCTTCATCAGGCTCCTTGTCGACCTCGCTGGGCCGACTTAAAGGTGCAGTTATTATTCAGCGGTGGCAATTAGGACGGTGTTGGCCGGCGCGACCGGCGCCACGTCGACCGGTGTTTGACGATCCAATCGAGCAGGGCGCGTTCAAATCCGATATCGAACCCGGCCTTCTCGCTCTCAATCCACTTGTGTTTGAGAATCTCATCACGCTCCGCCAAAAACTCCCGGTACAGGGCGGAATTCATGACCATGCTTTTTGAGTCAGCACTGATTTCGCGTTTCTCGCTCACGATCTATTCCTCAATGGCAAAAAAACCTACTCCACCCGGCCGCGCATTGCAATACTTTTGCGTGCGCCGTCAGGGGTGCAACTTGACACTGCCTCCCTCACACTAACTCTTTGTCATTCTGAGCGCAGCGAAAGTCAGACGAGACGCCGTCCTCGGCAAATCTCAGTCTTTGTCCTCTGGTTGGTTCAGTCGGCACGACAGAGACCCTTCGACGAGCTCAGAGTGACACGCCGGGGGATGGTAGCAGTATCAGATGCACCCTCTCAAGGGCGTTCCCCAAAACATCAACTGGAGGGCGAGTCTCCCGGCGAGCCGTGGTTGGGGTTCGATTCGCAGACGGCTCGCCGGGAGGCTCGCCCTCCAGCAACCACCGGTCACGCCGCCGAACCGGCGCGCTGGTCGGCAATGACGAGCTGCAAAATCTCGTCCAGGTTTTTCGTCGCCTGCCACCCGAGGAGTTGTTGAATTTTTTCGAGACTCGGCACTCGCCGGCGCATGTCCTCAAATCCTTTCGCGTAGGCTTCGTCGTAGGGCAGCAATTGCAACTCGGACCGGCTGGCGCTCAACATCTGCACCCGTTGCGCCAGCTCGTAAATCGTCACTTCTTCCGTGCTGCCAATATTAAAGACCTGACCGACCGCGGCCGGTTGTTCGGGCAACGCTCGCAACGCCCGCACCACGTCGCTCACATGGCAGAAGCACCGGGTCTGCCGGCCGTCGCCATAAATCTGGATGGGCGCGCCGCGCAAAGCGGCCTGCACAAACCGCGGGACCACCATCCCATATCGGCCGGTCTGGCGTTGTCCGACTGTGTTGAACAGTCGCACGATGGTGACCGGTAATTGTTTTTCCCGGTAATACGCCAGGGCGAGAAATTCATCGAGTAACTTCGAGCAGGCATAGCTCCACCGGCCAAAGGTGGGCGGGCCAATCAGCAGATCATCCGCTTCCCGGAAACAATCGCGCTCGCTTTTGCCGTAGACCTCCGAAGTGGACGTCACCAACACGCCGCAACCGGTTCGTGCGGCCGCAGCCAGCACGTCCTCGGTTCCCCGCACGTTGGCCTCAATGGTGGAGACGGGACTTTTCACGACCAACTCGACCCCCACCGCGGCCGCCAAATGATAAATAAAATCCACGCCTTCCAGCGCCTGTGCCAATGCCCTGGCATCGCGGATGGAGGCCTGAAAGAAATGGAACCGGGGATGATGGAGCAACGCCGCGATATTGGCCAACGCGCCGGTACTGAGATCATCAATGACGGCGACCTCTTTTCCATCCGCGATCAGGGCCTCCGCCAGATGCGAGCCAATAAAACCAGCGCCGCCGGTAATGAGGATACGTTTCATTGGTGTAATAGATGACCGTGCTGCGGTGGCAGCCCGTATTTGGCTCGGACTTCCGGCACCTGTTTTGTGCGGCCCGCCTGACTATCAGCCAAGCCCTGCTCAATGGCCTGCCGGACACAAATCGCATGCATCAGGTCGTCCCACGTGGCCTGCGGGGACATCTGATCCACGAGTTTGTGTACCTGATCTTTGATCATCGTTGTCGGCATTGGTTGCCTCCGCTCAATTTCCAAGGGCAGTCTAACCACCAGCGAACACGAAATCAACTCGCATCCATATTCGCGCGCGAGTCTCGTGCACGGGTGCCGTTCGAAGTTTTGGGCACCCACAAATTACCGTTGGCGTGGAGGGCGCGAATCCCCGTCGTTTGGGGTTCGCGCCGTCGGTGTGTCGCGTCACTCCTGATTCGCGGCGGGAAGCTCCGACAGGAGTCGCGAGTCCGTCTCGGACTTGTCGAGGAATCTCGCCGCTCCCCTTAAAACCAAACCTTAAAACCAGCTTGACGACGACGCCGAAAAGTCGAACACTCGCCCCATTCCTTGCCGCGCTCGAAGCGTGGCGAACGGGGCGGGCCGCCGCCAGCGTCATGACTGCACAGCTTAAAAGGCGCGGACCGGAATCCGCCTGATGACAATCGGTCGAATGCGGCAAAGCAAACTGTCGGCACGAGAAATGATATGGACAGCGAGGGCTGAGGCTGCATATTGTATCTGCATGAAGCGCAAGCACTGTGCATATCCATGAAAGGCGATCCATGCGAACAACATTGAACCTTCCCGATGAGCTTGTTCAACACGCCATGAAGGCGTCCCACCAGAAGACAAAGACCGCGGTCATCATCGCCGCGCTGCAGGATGTCGTCCGCAAGAGCCGGCTCCAGGAACTGCGGCACTTCAAGGGTCGGGTGAACCTGGACTTGGACCTCGCTGCTCTTCGGAAGCGTGCATGAAGGTCCTGGTCGACAGTTCGGCCTGGGTGGCGTATTTCCGGGGGACCAGTGCCCTGCCGATCATCGACTGGCTGATTGAGGAAGGCTTGATCGTTACCAACGACCTGGTTCTCGCCGAGTTGCTGCCCGCACTACTCGTGCGTGGCGAGCGAAGGCTGGCCGGGCTCTTGCGTGACGTCGAGCGACTCCCCCTGACACTGGATTGGAATGGGATTATCGAGATGCAGGTGACCTGCCTGCGCCACGGCATTAACAAGGTGGGCATCCCCGACCTCATTATCGCCCAACATGCCCGACAGAACGACCTCTCACTTCTCACGCTGGACAAGCATTTTGGCCTCCTGAGCAAATACGTTCCCCTGAATCTTCAATGACAGCTTGACGCCGCCGCCGAAAAGTCGAACACTCGCCCCATTCCTTGGCACGCTCGAAGCGTGGCGAGCGGGGCGGGCCGCCGCCAGCGTCATGAATGCACAGCTTAAAAGGCGCGGACCGGAATCAGCCCGATGACAATCGGTCGAATGCGGCAAAGTAACTGTTGGAGGAAATCCATGAGCACGATTCGAGATTTCGGTAAATCGCTTTGTGCCGTCGTGTCGTGCGAATGGAAAGCGAGTCCAATAAAGACATCCGCTGCTTTTCTAGGTACAGGGAAGCGGCAATGAAGAGAGATTGGCCAACAATTCGGTCGATCAGAACACTCGCGTCCCTAACCTCACGTTCGTTGACGGTATGAGATAAAATGGATTCTCGAATTATGGAAAAGCAGGTTGTTTCACGAAAAAGAGTTGCCGACCATGGCGAAGTCCTGACCGCCAAACGGGAAGTCGCGGCCATGCTCGATTTGGTGAAACAGGAAACGGAGCGGATCGAATCCCGATTTCATGAGCCGGCTTGCGGTGATGGGAATTCTCTGACGGAAATTCTGGAGCAGAAACTGCGGGTCGCGGAATGCCGTGCTGGTGGAGGTTGCGAATGAATAAGGAACAGGCACTTGCGGTTTTTGAAAGTTATCGAATCCGGAGGTTTTTTGATGAACCGGGCGAAGTCTGGTATTTCTCTGTGATTGATGTCGTGGCGGCGTTGACGGATAGTCTGAATCCCCGCGATTATTGGTTCAAAATGAAAATCCGGGTGAAAACCGAGGGTGGATTTGAACTGTCGACAATTTGTCGACAGTTGAAGTTGCTGGCGCCGGACGGCAAAATGCGGGAAACCGATTGTGCGAATGTTCAGGGATTGTTGAGGATTATTCAATCCATTCCATCGCCCAAAGCAGAACCATTTAAGCAATGGCTCGCCAGAGTCGGAGCCGAACGCCTTCAAGACATGAGCGATCCGGCCCGTTCGCTTGATCGCGCCCGGGAATACTGGCAACAGCATGGCCGGAGCGAAAAATGGATTCAGCAACGGATGATGGGGCAGGAAACCCGCAACAAGCTGACCGATTACTGGAAAGATCACGAAATTAAAGGCGAAGAGGAATACGCGATTCTAACCAATATTATTCATCAGGAATGGAGCGGAGTTTCGGTCAAGAAACACAAGGCGATTAAAGGGCTCAAGACTCAGAATCTGCGTGACCATATGAACGAAGCGGAGCTGATTTTCACCGCACTGGCCGAGCTTTCGACCCGTCAAATTGCCGTGAGTGTTGACGCGACCGGCATGAACGAAAATGCCGAAGCCGGCAAGTCAGGCGGTAAAATCGCCAAAAAGCGCGGCGGGAACTGGAGCAAAAAACCGGCAAGAGCGTGGTCACCGGTGAGAATTTCCTGCCGCCGGCAAGTCCGAGCAAAAAACTCAAAGGTCGTTCAGATGAGCGCGGATAAGTTTGAACTATACCGGCATCAACAAGCATGCCGGTGAAGACATCGGCCTCTACAACACCGTGCTCAAGGCCCCGGAATGTGTGTCCGCGCAATCCGCAGCGGGCTTCGGGAAATAACCAATTCCACGCCCTGATCCACGGGTAAGATTTATTTACGGTGCGAACGGCGGGCTCGGGCCTTCGCCACGCCGAAGTGGCTATGGCCACGCAGGCGGGACAGCCCGCCCGGGAAATCCGGGGGAGCGCGATTGCGCACCATCCCGAGTCGGATTCTCAACTGCGGTGCACAATCGCACACCCTACGGGAAAGTTTACTCCAGCTGGGATGTCGTGTCGGCTGTCCCAGCCGACAACCGGTCCTTTATTCGGCTTTCTTGCGCTGGTCTTCGGGGTAGATGATCAGGCGCGTCCGATTGGTGTCGGTGACGTCGGATTCAACATCCATTTTTTCTTTCCCGTGCCAGATGGTAATTTTTTTGCCGGTGACGACACCCTCGGGCGTTTCAACCTTCGGGCTCCCGGTGAGAATCGCCTTGTCCTCGCCAGTCAGGTAGTCGGCCTGGTCACAGGTGGCTTTTTTCTGGTCCACGTGAATCTCGACCGCCCCGATGGAGAGAATGCGTTGGACGGCGCGGACCTGGTTGGTGACGCCGTTGACGATGGTGTTCGTGCCGCCAAAAAAGACGGTCATCTTGTCGGCGCGCAAGGTCAGCCGCGGGTCAATCACGACGACGTTGCCTTCGAAAGTACCGACGTTACTGACGTAGTCGGATTGCATCCGGTCGCTGTTGATGACGGTGGGTTCGTTGGTGCTGGCGTGGGCGACGCCGGCAAGGAGGAGGGCAAAAAGGAACGGTTTCATGGTTGGGTGGCGGCGGGTGCGAACAGGGAACTGCCGGTGATGATCATTTGGACGTTGTGGCGGATGAAGAGCGTGGTGTTACTCCCGCTCCATTCGCCGCCAACGCCGGTCAAGGTCATGTTTTCGCGTTCCAACCGGACGGGGGCATCCGTGGCGGCCCGGCGGTTGGCGCGGTCGAGGACACAGAGCGGCGTGGTAAAGACGAAGCTGACCTTGTTGCTGGCAAAAAACTCCGCGCGGGCATTGCGGATGTCCATCAAGCCGTCGGCGCGGAACGTGGCGCGATCGCCGGCAAGTTTCCACTGGAGATTGCCGTTGGCATCCCGCTGGGGGACTTCGAATTTTTCGATGTAGCCGCTCGCGGCCGGTGGTTCGGCCTGGGCGAAGCTGGCGAGGCAGAGGCCGGCCAGGAGAAGCACCAGATATTTGGCAATCGCTTTTTCCCAGCGGCCCGTGGCCCGCAAGATCATTTCAATGACTTCGCGGACGGCGCCGGCGCCGCCGCTGTGCCGGGTGATGTAATGCGCGACCGCTTTGACTTCCGCGACCGCGTTGGGGACGGCGACGGCGAATCCCACCCGGCGCAAGACCGGTAGATCCACGAGTTCGTCACCGACAAAACAAATCTCCTCCTCCCGCAGCTGATATTCCGCCTGGATGGTTGCCACCATTTCCATTTTGTTGGTGGGCGCCTGGCAGACGATTTTAACGCCGAGATCGGCCGCGCGTTGGGTCGTCGCGGGCGAGGGTCGGCCGGAGACGAAGCCCACGAGCAACCCGGTGCGCAGGGCCATCGCAATGCCGTGGCCATCCTGCACATCAAAACTCTTGAACTCGTCGCCGTGACTGGTGAAGTGCAGTTTGCCGTCGGTGAGAACGCCATCCACGTCGAGCAGCAGGCAGCGAATTTTTTTCAGCCGGAGGTGGGCACCCCGGCGGCTGAGCTGGGCTTTCATTAGCGATCAGTCCGGCAGCGTCTGATAATTTTGCGCTGTGAAAACCTGGAAGTAGCGATTGAAACTCTGGCGGGGCGTTTTGGGTTCGCCCGTGACTTTTTCCTCGGGCGTCTGGCGGGAGGTGATGAGCAGGGTGGCGATGGAGTTGACGAAATAGGGTTTGATCGGCATCGGACTGTTGTGCACGGCAATGATCTTGGGCGCCCCGGTGGGGAGGGTCAGCGGATGATTGGCTTCCCAAGCCGGGAGGCTCACAAAGAAGACCAGCGCCCCGGCGCTGGCATTTTTTTGGATCAGGTTCTCGAAATCAGCGCGTGAAATGCCGGGTTCGCCCATGCCCATCACTTCATCGAGCTTGACGACGATCGGCGCGGCCATATTCACGCCCGAGTGTTTTTGGAGGTTTTTGGAAAAAGTTTTCCATTCAAGGGCCATCGGCGTACTGCCGGTGGTGTGATAGCTGGCCACGACAGGGACGACGGTGCCGTGGCTGTTGATGGCCTTGGCCGTTTCGTCGGCCAGCACTTCGCCCAGCCCGATGAATGGCAGGGGATTGATCTTGGGAGTGCTTTCGCACATCGTGAAGAACAACGACACCAGCGAGATGGCGATCACCGCGATCGCAATAACCGTCACTTTTTTACGCCGGTCGGGATTGTCATTGGCGCCACCGCTCAGCGGTCCCAAAAGAGAGGTGTAACATTTGCCCCACGGAAAGAAGCCGACGGTAAGAGGTTTCATGACTGGAATTATCTAGCAGAAATACCCGATTGGCAAAAGCAAAAAATCATCCCCGACGCCCCAGTGGGCGCATCTGGGCATTGCCGCCATTCCATTGCCTCGGCCGGTAGGAGCGCCCTTCCGGGCGCGACCGGTCGACGTGAACCACCGGGGATCGCGCCCCGAAGGGCGCTCCTACGGCGGCAGTGCCCAGCTGCGCCCCAACCGCCCTGCCTCAGTCCATGGATTGAACGCGGGCTTGCGATAAGAGCGACTGAAACCGGTCTTCGGTCAGGTAGCGCTGCGATTCTGGGCGGCCGAAAATATCCTGAGTCATCCGCGGATCGAGCAGCAGCAGCTTGCTCATAAATCCGTAAAACGGATCCGCAGCACCGGCTTGCGCCAGCGCACTGGCACACTGTAAATTGGCGGTTCGGCAGAAGGGGTCGGACTCCAGCACGCGCTGATAGGCGGCAATGGCGTGCGCCCGGCGGCCGGCCTGTTGGAGTTGTTGCGCATAGTTCAACCAGGTTTCCGGGCTGGCATCGGGATCGGCAATGGCCACTTCCAGTTGTGCCAAAGCCGGGCTGGTGGTGGACGGATGGGACGCCGTGGTGGTGGTCGCCACGTAGATGCTGCCGGTCACCAAGGTGGCCAGCAAAACTGCCGCGGCTGGTTTGCGTGAACGTTGAATCATTGTCCGAGTCAGCTTATAACACAAATGTCCATGTTACCGCAAGTGCACACTGCCGCTGCTCGCCGCCGGTCGAACCGGTGGTTCTGGTTGGTCCCGGTCTGTTTCGGGTTGGCGTGGTTACAAATGACGCTGGCCGGCTACGAACTCGGCGTCGGCAACCAAGCCATCCAAGTCCCGTTTTTGCTCCGACTCCATTCGCCGGCACTGTTCACGCACGACGCAATGGTGACCACCACACTGGCTGCCTACCCGAGCCTGTTTTACCGGGCCCTGGCGCCAGTCCTGGCCATTCTCCCACTGCCGGCGCTTTATTATGGACTGCACCTCCTGACCACGGCCGGCGTTTTTCTGGCGGTCATCGCCCTGAGCTGGGTCATGTTCCGGTCGCGCGGGGCCACGGTCCTCCTGGTGGGCTGCTGGCTGGCCGGCCAGCACCATGCGCTGGCGGAACAACTGCTCTACTCCACCGGGTTCACCCACACCTGGGCGGTGTTCCCCTTGACGCTGGCGGCGCTGGCCTTGCTGTACGCGGACCGGCCGCTGGCGGCGTTTGCGCTGACCGGAGTGGCGGTTAACTTTCATGCGCTCGAAGCCGGCCAGCTGGCGCTGGTGATGACATTCTGGGCCGGGTTTTCATTGCGGCCGCGCCAGGTGGCCGGGTTGCTGGTGGTTTTTCTGGTCCTCGCCGCGCCGACATTGGTGCCGATGCTGCTGACCCGGCAAACGTTCGATGCCGGCTGGCTCCAATTGATGCATCTCCGGTCCGGCCACCACAGTTTTCCGTTCACCTGGTGGCGCGCCGGGCAGCCGGATATTCCGCAATTCCTGCTGATCCTTGCCCTGGCGGGCGTGGCGGTGAGTCTTGTGCCGGGGCCCCACCTGCGAAAAACCGGACTCCTGACCGCTGGCGTCGGGCTGTTGTTTGTCGCGGGCATTTTATTTACGGAAATCTGGCCCAACGCGTTTATCATCCGCGCGCAACTCTTCCGCAGTTCCCGGCTGCTGCTGGTCCTTGCGCTGGCCTACATCGCGGCCGGTTGCGCGCGGGCGCGCGGCCTGGACCGGATCGGGGCCGGGCTGAGTGTGGCGTGTCTGGCCGTCCCGCCGTGGCTCGGACTTTTGCCGGTCGTGTTGGGGGTGACCACCCTGCTGGCCTTGGTCAAGCGGCGGCTGCTCTGGCAGCCGGCGCTCCTGGTCGGGCTCGCATTATTGGTGTCCCTGGTAGCCTGGCGCACCATTGATTTTGTGCCGGTCCGTTGGTCCTGGAACTTTCGCCGGCCCGAACCCGGCACCGATCCGGCCTGGCGCGCCGCCCAAGACTGGGCGCGGACCCACACCCCACCCGACGCCGTCTTCCTGACGCCGGCCCAACAGAATGGGTTTCGCGTGCATTCCCAGCGGGCCATCGTGGGAGAATGGCGCGATGGCACCCAGCTATATTTCAGCGCGGCGTTTGCCCGGCCGTGGTGGGAGCGGATGCAGGCCCTCCAGCCCGGATTGCGCGTGGCGCCCGATGGCCAGCGCCTGCTCGTGCAAGGCCGGTCCATCTCGCAAATTCCGGACGCGCAAATCATCGCGCTCGCCCAACAGTTCCAGGCCAGCTATGTGGTGCTGGCGGCTGAGGCGCCCCGCCAGTTGGTGGAAGTTTATCGGAATGCGAAGTGGGCGATTTACCGGCCCGAACTCGTTGTGGAACCGCCGACCTCCCAAACCGATGTGCCGCGGTTTCTCAAGGAAGTCGCCTTGCCCAACATCGACCGGTACCGGAAAAGTCCGGTGCGTCTCCAAATTGTCGATGCAGCCGGCCGGCCGCTGTACGATGCCCGGTATCGGGTGACCGAAAAACGGAGTACGTTTTTATTCGGCGGGGACAACTACACGGTCATCACCAATGCCGCCTGGTGGTGCACCATTGAACCGGTGGACGGCCAACGCCAGTACGCCGATCTTGAGCGGGCCTTGCAGCCCGGATTCACGACCGAGTTTAGCTTTCTGACTGGTTTCCCGCCGGCGTGGCTCCGCGGGCAATCCGAGGGTGCCCAAGCGGAGCGGCTCCGGCAGCACGCCACAGATCTCGTCGAATGCTATGCGGCCCGAGTCGATTATTGGGAAATCACCGACCAATCTCTGGCCATGAATCAGGTGTCCAACCTCGTGGTTACCCTCCGGAGCAAACATCCCGGCCTCAAGCTTGGGATCAGTGCCGCGACCCGGTTGGACACGGCGGGCTTGCCACTGGGCTTGGACGAGGTCCGGCAACTCAAAGCGGCCGGCCTGGATTTCGTTGCGATTCACGGCCATGAGCCGTGGGGCGTGTGGGCGGATCCGCAGGTATTGTATGCCATTTTCGATGCGTTTGCGAAGGAAGGCGTGCGCATCCACATCACGCAGTTGGCCGCGCCCAGTGCCGGGTGGATCGAAGGTTCTCTCCGACAGGGTCAGTGGACACCCGAATTGCAGACCGAGTATTGCCGACAATTTGCAACCGTGGCATTCAGCCATCCGGCGGTGGACGCAATCAGCCCGGTGGACGAGCCGTGGCGCACCGAATTAGCCGGCACACTGGGGCTCGACGGGGTTCTCACTTTTCGTGGTTTTCATGGCGCTTACGAACTGGAAGTGACACCGCCCGCCGGCCCGCCGGCGGTGGCGACATTCACAGTCCTGCCCAACACGAATAATAATTTTCGGCTTCAGCTCGACGCCGCTGGCCAGTTGACGAGGCGCAAATGAAGGGGCGCGGTGTCCAACGGTTGTTCGGCGCCGGTCTCCAGACCGCGTCGTTCGGTCCGCCACGGTCTCCTGACCGCCGACCGACGCTACCCCAGACCGGAGACCGCGCCGCGAGGGCGGGCGGAGTGCGCGGTCTGGAGACCGACGCACAACAGCGAAGGTTCCGGCGTTGGAATTGGGTGGGAGTGTCACGACGCACCCAGTGGCTGGGGCTCAGTCTGATATTGTTGGCCGGGCCGCTGCCGGCGCAGGATTGGCGGCCGGATTATCTGAATCCAGAGTGCGCAGTCGGCGAGCGCGTTGCGGATCTGCTGCAGCGGTTGACCGTGGAGGAAAAAGTCGGGCAGATGGAAAATGCCACCCGACCGATCCAGCGGCTGGGAATTGCCGGGTACGACTGGTGGAGTGAAAGCATTCATGGGGTCGGCCGGGCGGGTCGGGCGACGGTCTTTCCGGAGGCGATTGGTTTGGCGGCGACGTGGGATGTGCCCTTGATGACCCGGGTGGGCGCGGTCATCAGCACGGAAGCGCGGGCGAAACACCAGGAAGCCCCGACGGCCCGGTATCACGGATTGACGTACTGGGCGCCGGCCGTGGATCTGGCCCGTGACCCGCGCTGGGGACGCATCGAGGAAACCTATGGCGAGGATCCGTGCCTGGTAACGCAGATGGGGCTGGCCATGGTCAAGGCGTTGCAAGGGGACGATCCCCAGCATTTAAAAATTGCCGCCACATTGAAGCATTTCGCCGTCCACTCACAGGAGACGGACCGGCACTGGAAATTGTTCGACGTGTCGGAGCGGACCCTCCACGAGTATTATCTGGCCCCGTTTCGCGCCTGTTTTATCGAGGGTCAAGCGGCCTCCGTGATGTCGGCGTACAACGGATTCAACAGCGTGCCATGCACGGCGAACCGGTGGCTCCTGACCGATTTATTGCGTGGCGAATGGGGATTCGATGGGGCGGTGGTGACCGATTGGGGCGCGCCGCGCAATTTGCGAACCCAATTCAAATGGGCGCCCACGGACGAGGATGCGGTCGCACTGGCGTTGCGCTCCGGCGTCGACGTGCTCTGCCAGTATGACTCCTGTGAATCGGTCGGGCTCTACGACAACATTCTGACCGCCGTGCGCCTTGGGACCGTAACCGAATCACAGCTCGATTCGGCCTTGCGCCGATCGCTAAAAGTGCGGTTTCGGCTCGGGCTCTTTGATCCGCCGGAAAGCGGGCTATACGATCAAATTTCACCGGCCTGGCTCGGGCTGCCGGAACATGTGGCGCTCGCGCGGCAGGCCAGTCGGGAAGCGATCGTGCTGCTGAAAAACGACCGGTGGCCCGGCCGCAATAATCCAGCGCCGATCTTGCCCCTGGACCGGCAGCGGCTCGAATCGATCGCGGTTATCGGCTCGCACGCCAACCGGCTGTTCTTGGGGGCGTACAGCGGGGACCCGGCCGCCCCGGCCCTCACGACCTACCAGGGCATCACGAATCATGTCAGCGACACCCTGATTGTGCGGACGGTCCCGTGGACTGAAATTGATGATCCCAAAAAGAAAGATGCGCCACTCGACGAACAAAAGCGCAACCTTGCCGCCGCGGTCAGAGCCGCGAGCATTTCGGATGTCGCCGTGGTCGTGCTCGGTCTGAACTCGCGAATTGAAAGCGAAGGCCGGGACCGCACCAATCTCGATCTGCCCAAAGATCAGCAGGACTTTGTTGAAAAAGTTGTCGCCGTGAATCCGGCCACCCTCGTGGTCCTTATCAACGGCGGTCCGCTCGCCGTTAACTGGCTGCACCGCCACGTGCCGGCCATCCTCGAAGCGTGGTATCCCGGTGAGCAGGGCGGCAATGCCATCGCGGATGTGCTCTTCGGCGATTATAATCCGGCGGGTCGGTTGCCGATCACATTTTACGCCTCGGTCCTCCAACTGCCGCCGTTGGACGACTACGAAATTAGTGTCGGCCGCACCTACCTGTACTTACCGGATGCGCCGCTCTATCCGTTCGGCCACGGCCTGAGCTATACGCACTTTGACTATCAGAATCTGCGTGTCGACCAGCAAGCCGAAGGCATCACCGCATCTGTCGAGGTAACAAATACCGGCGATTGCGATGGGGACGAAGTCGTCCAATTGTATGTTCACACCGAAGTGCCGGGCCTCCTCATGCCGGCCCAGCAACTGCGCGCATTCCAGCGCGTGTCCATCCCGCGCGGGGCAACGCGCGCCGTCCGCTTGTCCGTGCGTCCGGCCGACCTCGCGTATTGGGACGAAAACCGGCACGGGTTTGTTGTCGCGCCCGGCGACTATGAATTTCGCGTGGGAGCATCCTCTGCCGATATTCGGGTGCGTGCCACAATTCGTGTCGCGCCGTAGTGCACCGGTTGGGAATAATTGTGGGCGCGACCGCCGGCCGGGCTTCGCGCCACTGACTGGGAGGGACCGCGGCCCCGCGGTCCGTTTGCGCCGATGCTTCACGGCGGCGGACGACGGGGCCGTCGTCCCTCCCGCGGAAGAGCGTGAGGTGCGTTGAGCATGGGACGTTGAGTGTTCAGCCCCGCTCCAAGCGTAAACGTTGCCGAGCGAACGGTTCGCCGGGAGGCTCACCCTCCAGTTGGGGTGAGTGTTGTCCGTTCTGCGTTCAGACATTTCCGCCCTTCTGACTCCTGTCTGCCATCCCACCCCGCCTACTTTGCCGTCCCGGTCTTGTTCAGTGTGGCGGTGTAATTCAATGGTTTTTCGGCCGCCGCCGCTTCGGTGCCAATCAGCACCACCACCGGCACGGGCACAGTCCGCCCCGGTTTCTTGATGGTTTCGTTGGTCAAGCCGGCGGCCGCCAACGGAGTGCGCCACGGGCCTTTGCTCAGATTGATGGTCGCGGTCCAGGATCCCACCGGCACCTTCGTGGTCGGCTTGGTGTAGGTCAACACGCAGGTGCCATTGGGGCTGATTCCACGACCCTTCTTATCCAGTGCGAACGAGACCTGGGCACCGCCGACGTTCACCACCGCCAAGACACCGGTCAGTTGGGTGACATTCGTGATCCCCGGCAGACTCAGCTTGCCGGCGAGACTGATGCTGTCCGCATTCAGCTTGGCAAAATTCAAGCCAACTTGCAGTTTGGTAATCGTCAACTGACAGGCCACGATGAGCGGCAGGTTGCTGCTCACACTCCCGGTGGGATTGCGGACTGTGGCGGTGACAGTGTGCCGGCCGCAATCGTTCGTCAGCGCGTACACATAGGTCGTGGTCTGCGCCGGCAACCAAGCGGTCGATGTGCCATCGCCGAAGTCCCACTGATAGCTCAGGGCATTGGTCGGCTGGGCTGTCACGGAAAACCCGAGCGTATCCCCCCCAACGACGATCGCCAGGTTGTTGATTTGCAGCAAACTGTTGCTGACGGTGAGACCGCCGGTGATCACGGGGGCCCCGAGGACGGTGGTGATCGCTGCTGCGGTGGTTGGGATGCCCTGCTCATTGCCGGCATTGTCGGAGGCCACGCTGTAGAAGGCATAGGCGTTGCCCACGTGGCCGGTGAAGACGCCGGAGGTATTGGTCGTCTGCAGCCAGGGCACGTACGCCCCGTTGTTGGCCGAAACGTAGATCGTATAGTTCCGGAGGCCGGACCCGGTTGGGTCGTCATTCCCGCTCCAGTGTACAGCGAACAGCGCATTGGTTTCAAAGACGGGCAGCGACTGGACAGTGCTCTGGGGCCGGATCGAATCAATCGTGTTGGTCACGATCGGCGTGAGAATCGGGGGGTTGACGTCGAATACAATGCGCGCCTGATTGATGATCGTGGCGCCACTGGTCAGATTCGTGCGGGGCAGCACGTTGTAGGTGACGTAGCCTTCGCCGACGTGGTTGGTCGTGTTGGGAGGGAGGAACCCGGCGAGCGGGTCGGCCACCAACTGGCCCGTGACCGGGTCAATGCTCTGTAGATCCCACGTGACCAGCCCGGTGCCGCGATTCAAGCCGGCGGTAACCCGCACTGGGTTTGGATCGGTGTGAACGAACACATTGGTCGTAAACGACTGGCGACCGGCGGGGACCGCCACCGTCACCCCGTTGAAACCGATGGTTCCCAGTTCGAATGTGGACCAGTCGAGGTTGGTGCTCAGGCTATCGGTGACGAGCACTTCCTGGGCGGCGGCCGAGGCGGTGGCCACATTCTCGAAATCGATCAGGTAGCCGAAACTGCCCTGTCCCGTGAGGAACCCTTGGATCCCAAATCCGGCCGGACCAATCTTGTCATTCGGATCAAACGCATGGCGGATGGGAACGCCGAGTTGCGCCGAGGGTGGGACGCCGAACAGCCAGCCATCCGTCAGATAATCCAGATCGGAATACCAGGATTGGACAAACGAGGAAACCACTTTCGTCTCGCCAATTTTGGTGCCGACCCAATCGCTGACCTGCCACACGGTGTAAGCCGTTCCGATGACGCCGATGGCTCTGACACCAAAGCCCAAGGCGCCGCGAGCCAGAACCCAGGGGGCGGCCTCGATCACTGTCCCTTCCACGACGGCCGTCGTCCCATTCACGACGACCGCGCCTTCCACTGCAGCAGCTCCCTCTGCCGCGACGGCGCTGTTCACAGCGACCGCGCTTTCAACCGCCGCCGCACCTTGAGCGCCGGCCGCCGCTTCGATTGGGGCGGACCCATTCAAGATATTCACGGCATCGCTCAAGTGGAAATTGCTCAGGCCTTGGACAAAGCGCATTTGATAGGTCAACCGCATCGCCTGGATGTTGACGCCCATGTTCGCTGCGATGGCTTCCAATTCCCCGCCGTGCTTTAATATTTTTGGAAGCGCCCGGATGGTTTCCTTCATGCCGGGCGTAACCATCTTCATCATCTGCGAGAGGAGCATGTTCTCGTAGGTACCGGGCACCATGCAGCCCGATGGATCGGTGGCATTCACCGGGTCGTTGCCGGCATAGGCATACAGGTTCATTCCGCCGGCCAGGCCGACGGGGTCGCGTTGCGTGAAATGGCCGGTGACCGGATCAAAATACCGGGCGCGCATGAATTCCAACCCATGCCCCTCGTGCTGGATCCCCAGTTCCCCGCCGTAGCGGAAAGGATTCACCACGGTTTCACTGACCGTCAACGGTTCCCCAAACGGCAAATACGAATATTGGTTGACGGAATTGCCCGCGGCATCCGTGATTTCGCTGGTGTTCCCCTGGGCATCGAAGTGGTAGAACGCGGTTCCATTGCCGGCGTCACGGCGGGCGAGCAACCCCTTGCCGTGCGCATAATGGGCGATGAGGTTGCCGGTGCCGTCGAACTCGCCGACCACATTTCCCAACGCAAACGGATCGAGCTGATATTCTGTCCGCTGGCCGTTGAAAACGCTGGCGATGCGGTGGCCCAGTCCGTCGTATTCGTAATTCCAGGTGCCCGAGGGCGCGCTGACCTGCACCAACTGATTGGCTTCGTCATACGCGTACGTCCAGGTTTGGGCGCCGGCGGTCTTGGTCACCAGATTGCCATTGGCATCATACTGGGCGGTGGCGGAGCCCACCGTCAGATATTGATCCAGGCTGTTGGCCAGATAGGTGGTGGCGGTGCCGTTGTCAGTCACAGTCTGGCGATTGCCATTGGCATCATAGGTGTAGCGGATGACGCGGCCCCCCGGCAGTGTCACCCGGCTCAATTGTCCCGCCGCGTCATACGCATATGCGGTCGTGCCCTGCAGCGTGACCTGTTGTGTCCGCCGACCGAGTTCATCGTAGGCATAGTCAAAGCGCGACAGGATGGCTGTGTTGGGCGCCTTGTTCACCAGGTGAATCACCCGTCCGGCCGCGTCGTATTCGTAAGTGGTGACCGTGCCATTACCGAGTTGTTTGGTCAGCACCCGGTCGCTGCCATCATAGGTGTAGGTCACGGTTGGCTGGCCGGTCCCGTCGGTCAACAGGGCCAGTCGCCCGTTGGTGTCGTACCCATAGTTGACGATAAATCCGTCACTTGTGGCCAGCCGGGTCCGCCGCCCCGTGTGATCATATGTGAACGCCACCGTGCGGTGGAAGGGGTCGGTCACGCCGGTCAGCCGGTCCGCCGCGTCGTACGCCAGCGTTGTGATCTGCGTGGTAGCGCCGCGAATCTGGGTCACATTGGTCAGGTTGCGATGGGCGTCATACGCAAAATCAATCCGGGAACCATCGGCAAATTGTTTCCGGGCCAGAAGTCCAGTGCTCGTATAGGTGCAGGTAATCGCATGCCCGCGGGCATTCACAATCGTTGTGACCCGGCCATTAGCATCATACGTTACCTGTTCCGCGCGCTGATCCGGGTAGGTCAGTGACAGTGGGTTGCCTTGCGGATCGTAATTGAATTGGAGTTCGGCGCCGGCTGGGTTGCGCAAACGGAGTGGAACATTCAAGACCGGATCGTACTCTGCCGTTGTCCGCTGGCCGAGCGCGTCGACACCCGCGATGGGGTTGCCTTGTGGATCATAACTAACCGCGGACCGCAATCCCCCCGGCAGCGTGAGACTCGTCAGATTATTTTGCGCGTTGTAATCCAGCCGGGTCAAATTTCCCGAAGGTCCCACGAATTGTCGCACCCGGCCCAGGTGATCAGCGACGAGTTTGGTGGAGCTGCCGTTGGCATCGGTCAGGATTGTGGCGCCGGGAGAATCGCTGGTCGCGGTCACCACCGTCGTGCCGTCCTCGCGGCTGACCCGGGTCAGAGCCCCCCGGGCGTCATACGTGAAGTAGCGCTGAGTTCCGTTGGGAGCCGCCACCGCGGCCAGGGCGTGCTCACGGGCGGCCCCTTGACCGGTGAGGTAGGTGTAGGAATTCGTGGTGCCATCCGGAGCGATCATTTGGATGAGATGTTCGCCCGCAGCATCATAGGCAAACGTCGTCACCCGGCCCACCGGGTCGGTGAGGCGGCTGACGCGGCCCTGGGCGTTGTACGTCAACTGTGCATTGTCACCCGTGGAGTCGGTCCAACTGGTCAACTGACTGCCGGTGTACCCAAAGGTCACCCGATTGTGTTTGGCATCCTCGACATAATCGAGCCGGTTATCGGATCGGAAGACGAGGGTTGCCCCGTCGATTTCCGCAAGCTGGTAGTGGTCGCCCACCCGGGTCAGCGTGCCGCGATCACCGGCCGTAGCGGCAAATGAGCCGTCGGTTTGATGGATAAAATACCGGACAAAGGCTTGCGACATGCGGATGCGGACGTTCCCGTTGGCGGTGGGGACGGCGGCCACATCGGTCGGATCCATCTGGCCATAGCCAAAGGCACCCAACCGGTAGCGCTGGCTGATCGCACCCGACGCACCGGCGTAGTCGAGTTCAAAAGCAGTCAGGGCGCGCACATTGGCCACGGACTGCCCCAATTCACTCAAGGCGGTCGCATCAGCGGCGAGGATGCTTTGATACTGGCCCAACGTCGCACCGACCCGGGCCAGGTAATTACTGTAAATGACCTCCCAAGCCGCTGTGGGAACATCGTCTGGCCGCAAGGAGTTTTTGACGCTGGCCCAGTCCACGGCATTGGTTGGGGAGGGCGGGATCTGGACGTTAAAGTTGCACTGATCGGCCACGTCGGGATTGAAGACGAGCTCGACTGCGCCTTGGCCACCGGCGGGCAGAATCCCGGCCGGACCTTCGGGATTGATGCCCAACACCCAAAGGGAATGGCCGGCTGGGTCGCGCTGATCCGGGAACCGGAGCGTGGCGCTGCTAGCGGTGACCAACAGCAGCGGCGCCGTCACATCCGTGTTGCCGGTGTTGCGGTATTCCACGCGGAGCGTGTTGTCGCGGTACGGCCGGACCGCCGCGGGACCGGTGAGGTGGACTTCCACCTGGCCCGGCGCCGGGGCCACAATCTGGAGTGTCTGACTGAGGGGGGTGCCATTGGCAATCACCCGCACCATCCCATTACCGAGGGCCGCATCGGTTAAATTGAAGGTGGCATAGGCCACGGCGGAGTTAACCACCTGGAGCGCTGTGGCGGTGTGCGGCGTGCCGGCGGCATCAATAATTTGATACGACAGGTTCGCAGCCAAAGCGCCACCTTGGAGTTTCAACGTGACGTTTCCCGCGGCCCCGATCGTGGCGGGCGTGACACTGGTTAACCGGAATCCGAGCGCCGCGGCGCTGATGGTGAACGCCGCCGGCGCATTGCTGAACGCCTCCGGAGTTGCCAAAACGTAATACGGCTGGATGGCTGCGTCCGGCACAACGACCGTGGCGGTCGGGGAATTCCATTCAGTCTGCTGCCAGTCGAAGAGTTGCAGCGTGGGCATGTAACCTTGCGCGAGATACAAGCCGACCGCGCCATTGCCACTGGCGAGCTGCAAACTGACCTGAAAATCTGTGTTGCTGGGCGGCACCAGCTTGAACCAATAAAATTGATCCAAGTTGGTAAACTGATTCGTGAATAACGGGCCGCCCATGGTCAGCGTCAGCACCGTCAGACTGGTCGGGGTTGCGGCCCAGGCATTGTTATTGGTCGCATTGATGCCTTCGAAAACTTCGCCCTGGCTATTGACGGAGATCAGCCATTGGTATTGGCCTTCCGTTCCGCCCGGGACCCGCACTGTGGCCGACGCGTTATACGTCTGACCCGGTCCCAAGACCACACCGCGTCCGACCAACACTTCCCCGGCCCACAGCGGGTCACCCGACCCGGCCGTCATCGCGGCCAGGGAAATCGTGTCATGCCACGGCCCGACTACTCGACCGGTACCGATGTTGGCCACCGTCCAGCGCACCGTCGCCTGGCTGCCGGCGGTTGCGGTGGTTGGTCCGGTGACTGTCGTGCCGATCAAATCCAGATCCGACGGCGCATTTTCGACGAACTCGAACGCGCCCATGTCCGCGTATTGACCGTTGACCATCACGACCCCCGTCTTATTGGTGGTACGCGGATCGCTGAACCGCGGCGCGCCCATGAAATCAGTCGCGGGTGCCACTGTCCCGTCGGCCGCGTCAATGCAGGGCGACCGGTAGCCCAGCCGGAAATTTCCGGTCGCGGGATTCTTCAGTTGGGGGTTCACGGAGATATTTCCGTTCTGGCCGGTCTTATCAGAAGTCCCGTTGTAATTGGCCGCGCCCGGGTTCCACACATCCGAATATGACACGGTGATGACATCGCTGCCGAGATCGTTGACCACGCCCACTTCAAGATTGCTGACGACAATGCAATTGCGAACCGTCAAAGTCCCCACATGTTCCAGCAGCCCCTGCCGGTTGTTATACACCGTACAGTTGATGAGGTTCGCCGTGCCAACGCGCGCCGTCACACCCCGGTCGTTGGCACTGATTACGCTGTTACTGATATTCACGGATCCACCGCCGAGAATCCCGTCCTTGAGAGATTGGTCGATGATGCAGGAGTCCACAGTCAACGGCGCGCTGTTGCCGCCGTCGTTCTCGATCATTCCGCCGGCGCCCCACGTATTAATGATGGAATTGCCACCGTACCGCAGCACGGCATGGCGCAGCGTGACCACGGCGCTGCCGCTCAGGCGAATCGATCGCCAATCGCCCGCGGCCGGTTGCGCCATCCCGCCGTCGCCGTTGGTGTCACCGGCCACGGTATCATCCTTGAGGGAGGTAAACGTGATCGGCAGGGCGACGAGACCCTGAGCGCTCAGCGTGCCGCCGTCTTGGATGGTGATTCCGGCCGCGCTGCCAAACTTGACCACTGCGCCCGGCTGGATGGTTAATGTTTTTCCGCCGGGGACAATCAACTCGCCGGTGACGATATGGAGAAACGAACCGGACCATGTTTCGTTGCCGGTCAGTGTGCCGGTGTGATACAGCGCGCTATACCGGATGTCCACAGCGCCGGCGGCGTTGAACTGGCCGGTGCCTTGCACTGTGATTCCACTCCAGTCTCCGGGCTCGGGCACGGAATCTTCGCCATCCAGATTAGTGTCGCCTCCGGCTGTGTCATCGGCCAACGCGGTGAGCACAATCGGCGCCAGCGTTGTCGCCGGCGCATTCAAAATCCCGCCGGACAACACGGTGATCCCGACGCCTTTGACGAATTTGACGATGGCCCCCGCTTGAATCGTGACCGTGACATTGCTGGCGATCAAGATGGATTGATCGACCACGTGGACCGTGCCGGCCGCCCACGTTTGATTGGTGGCCAACAGTCCCCCGTGCCAGGCCACGGAATTGTTGACCAGCACAGTCTGGGCGATGTCGCCGAGCACTGTGCCGGATGAGTTGCGGCAAATCGCGCGCAATTCGTACCGCCCATCCGGCACGGTTGTCGTTTGCCAGAGCACGCTCCCCAGCAGGTTCGCGCCGCTGGTCAATGGATCGGTGTTCCCATCCAGCGCGGCCGTCACTGCGACCGTTGCCAGAGTCGGATCGATCCCTAGTGCCGCCCAGGCGACATTGGCCGCCCCGTGGAGGATGGCGGTTGAATTCTCCCAGGTAAAATAGGGACTCGTGGCGATGGTCACGGTCCCGGTCTGACCGGCGCCGCCGCTCCCCGTCCCGCCATTGGCCGTCACGTTATTCGTGTTGGACCGGCTCATGGCGTTCCAAGTATAGATGGCCACCCGGCCCCCGCCGCCGTTGCCGCCCGACCAGCCGCTGCAATAGGTGCTGTTGCCGCCATTGGCTGTTAATGGGCCGTTCCCACTGAGCGTTCCCACGTTCAACAGCAAGCCGCCACCACTGCCACCGGCCAGCGCTCCGCATCCGGTCGCCGCGGCGCCGTTGGCGAGGATCGCCCCGTCAATTTGCGCATTGGCAGCAATAATCCGGACCAGTCCGCCGCCCGCACTGGAACTGCCGTTCCCACTCCCGGACCCCGGGTACGACGGATCATGGTAATCGCCGTAGGTCGGATTGCTCTGGCCGGTGGTACCAGCCACACCCAGCCCGCCATACGACCCGCCCGCGAGGCCGGTCGCCGCGCCGTTGATCGTGTTGCCCACCGTGTAGCCGGCTGGATAGCCGCGCCCGGTTACGTCAATCTTTCCCGTCGCATCCACCAGCAAATTGCCGGTCACTATCACCTGCAACGTGGACACCTGATTGGAAGTGGTTGCGGGATGAGTCAAGACCGCCCCGTTGATCACCGAGAGATTCGCCGCTTGAATCGGCGCACCACCCGCGGGTGCTGCGACAAGATTCGCGCCCGCGATGACCAGTGTCTCCACTTGAAAGACCGTATCCGTGCGATTCCCGAGCGGCGTCCATAAGCCCGCCGCGGTCCCATGATTGGCCAGCAATAATTGTCCGGCTCCACTCCCGGGTTTCAGGTAGACCGTCCCCACCGATCCGGGACTGGCACCGTTGCCCGCCCCGGCGTGCGCGGTCACCTTGTTCAATAAATCAAATCCGCTCAGTGTCGTGTAATAAACCGCCACACGGCCACCGCCGCCGCTCCCGCCCGACGACCCGCTGCAGTATGTGCTATCGCCGCCATTGGCCGCCAGCCGGCCACTCCCGCTGAGCGCACCGACATTCAACAGCAGGCCGCCACCACTGCCGCCGCCCAATGCCCCACACCCGGTGGCCGATGCACCATTGGCGAGGATCGCCCCGTCAATCTGCGCGCTGCCGGCGGTAATCCGGATCAATCCGCCGCCCGGACTCGGGCTGCTGCTCCCACTCCCGGAGCCGAGATTCGCCGGATCATGGTAATCGCCATAGGTCGGATTGCTCTGGCCGGTGGTGCCAGCCACACCCAGCCCGCCATACGACCCGCCCGCGAGGCCGGTTGCCGCGCTGTTCGTTCCGTTGCCCACCGTGAAGCCACCCGGGTAACCCCGCCCGGTCACGTCAATCTTCGCCGTCGCATCCACCAGCAAATTGCCGTTCACCGTCAGTTGCAAAGCAAACACCTGATTCGAGGTTGTCGCGGGGTGCGTCAACACCGCGCCAGTAACAACCGCGAGGCTCGCGACCTGCATCGGCGCGCCCCCGACAGTTGCCGCAATCACGTTCGTGCCCGCGATGACCAGCGACTCCGCTTGAAAAACTGTATCCGTGCGATTGCCCAGCGGCGTCCACAAGCCCACCGCGGTCCCATGATTGGCCAGTAATAATTGTCCGGCTCCGCTCCCGGGTTTCAGGTAGACCGTCCCCACCGACCCGGGACTGGCACCGTTGCCCGCCCCGGCGTGCGCCGTCACTTTGTTCAACAAATCAAATCCGCTGAGCGTCGTGTAATAAACCGCCACGCGGCCACCGCCGCCGCTCCCGCCCGACGACCCGCTGCAGTATGTGCTATCGCCGCCATTGGCCGCCAGCCGGCCACTCCCGCTGAGCGTCCCGACATTCAACAGCAGGCCGCCGCCACTGCCGCCAGCCAATGCGCCGCACCCGGTGGCCGACGCGCCATTGGCGAGGATCGCTCCGTCAATCTGCGCACTGCCGGCAGTAATCCGAATCAACCCGCCGCCCGGACTCGGACTGCTGCTCCCGCTTCCGGAACCCAGGTTCGCCGGATCATGGTAATCGCCATAGGTCGGGTTGCTCTGGCCGGTGGTGCCGGCCACACCCAGCCCGCCGTACGAGCCGCCCGCCAGCCCGGTCGCCGCGCTGTTCGTGACATTGCCCACCGAGTAACCACCCGGGTAACCCCGCCCGGTCACGTCAATTTTCGCCGTCGCATCCACCAGCAAATTGCCGGTCACCGTCAGTTGCAACACGGCTGGCGCGTTGGTCGCCGCGGTATGTGTGACCACTCCGTTCGCGATCACCCGCAGGCTGTTGAACGAATGCGGCCCGTTTGCCGTCAGCGTACAATTGCTCACAACAATATTTTGTCCGTCGTACGTCGTGTTCCCGGTCGCAATCAGGGTGTTGGTGTTAATCACCACGGTCAGCGCGGAGGCGAGCACGCCCGTGCCCGAGGCGCTGACGGTATTGCTTCCCCCGGTCGCGTCGCTATTGATCGTGACCGTCCCACCATAATTGGTGGCCGCAATGGGCGCAAATGTGACGGTCACAGTGTGCGCGCCACCGGTGGCAATCAGGCCGTTCCACGCGCCGCTGAAGCCGCTCGGGTAACTGAGGTTGCTGACCGTCAACGAAGCGGTGCCGCGGTTGGTGATCGTCAACGTGGCCGTCGCCGTGGTGCCGGTCAGGACGCTGCCAAACGCCAGATTGCCGGTCAGCCCGATTGTTTTCGTTGCCCCGGCGTTGACTGTCAGGCTGAAGTCCTGTTCGGCGGTCTGGCTCGCGGCATCGGTGACCCGCACCCGGAAATTGGCCGTGGTGACCACGGTTGGCGTTCCGGTAATGCTGCCGCTGCTGGCGACCAGCCCCAATCCGGCCGGCAGACTGCCGGACACAATCGACCAACTGTACGGCAATGTGCCGCCGCTGGCCTGCAAGCTCTGGGCGGGATAACTGGTGCCGACGGCGCCGGCCGCCAACGGCAGCGCCTGAATGATCAGGCCAATCTGACCGCTGCGCACGCGCCAGACATACCGGCCGGGCACGCCGCCGCTGTTCTGTTGGCCGTAAATTAATCCGGTCGTTGGATTGCTGTCGAGGAACGAACCCGGCACCATGGAGCCGGGCATCTGGTAGCTGGTGCCAGGCAGGAGCGAGCCGTTGGAGAATCCGACGGCAGCTGATTTACCACCGAACCCGTTGACCCCGCCACTCGAACTCGCGCCCCCGGTTTCCCAGAGGATCCGGTTGTAGTTGAATTCCATGTCAAAATCGCCCGGGGCAATGTCGGAGCGGTTGATCAAGATCAACTGAAAACTATTCAGCTTGTCGCCCTGGCTGGGGTAATAGCCCACGTTGATCCAGTTGACGCCAAACGCGGGGCGGCCATTGATGGTGTCGCTGCCCCAAGTGACCACCTGCGAATTGGTGGCGCGGGTGTCCACGTCGGCAAAGAATGGCGCCATGATATAGGCCACGACATTGGTGAGCCCGTAAGGCGTATAGGTCCCATAGCCTTGATCAAAAGTCACATTGCCGTTGTTGTTGACGAACACGTTCGCGAAGTTCGTCCCGTAAAAATTGATCGTGAACCCGATCGGTATCGCCGCGCTGGAGGCATCATCATTGGCCGCCAGGGATCCGCCATTGCCAAACCCCGGATTTGTCCGGGCGGAGTTTCCCGGCAATCCTGCCGCCACGCCCGCGCCGGCGGCGGTGATCGTGTTGGTGCCGCTGGTCGCGTCCGAACTGACCGTCACGGTGCCGCCGTAGCTGGCGATGGCCAGCGGCGCAAACGTCACGGTAACATTGCGCGTTCCGCCGGCCGCGATCGTGCCGCTCCACGGGCCACTGAAGCCACTGGGATAGCTGAGACTGCTGACCGTCAGGTTTGTCGTGCCGCTGTTCCGGATGACCAGCGTGGCCGACAGGGTCGTGCCGGTCACGACGTTTCCAAACGCCAGGCTGCCGCTTAATCCGATGATCTTCGTGGCCCCGCTGTTGATCGTCAGAGTGATGTTGGCGGATGCATAACCGGTGAGCGCGGCCGTAATCGTGGCATTTTGACCGTTCAACGCGCCCACCGCCGCCTGGGCAGTTGTCTGGACTTGCAGAGCACCGGCCGGAATCGTGACCGTGGCGGGAACACTGACCACACCGGCAGCCGAGGAACTCAACGAGACAACCGTGGCCACGGTGGCCGTCGCATTCAGCGAGACAGTCAGCGGGAAACTCTGCCCGGGCGCGGGAGCATACGTGTCAGCCGCCAGCAGCAATCGGTTGACGACGGTCGCGCCGCCGCCGGTGATTTCGACGAAACCGGCATAATCCGGATTGGTGGTCTTGACCCAGAACTGCAAATTTTGCCCTTTGAGCGCGGTCCAGTTCCCCATCCACGCCACCGGGGCGACAGCGTAGTGATAATCGCCAAGCCCCAAATCGGCGATTTGTAAATACCCGCCGGATTGGCCGCCTGTGGGCTGCCAGCTCATCGTGCCATCGCCACCAGAGCCCCAGCCTTCTGTGCCGGTCCCGAACGCGCTGGAATAAACGCTGCCAATACTTACGGTATCAATCCCCCCGACATCTTTGGCATCGCTCATTTCAAAACTGATTCGCAGCATCTTGACATTGGCCAGGATCTGGTCGAGTTGCGCGTCAGTCACGCCAAACGTCGCCGCTGTCAGCGGCAGGCTATACATTGTCCAGGTATTCGCGGCCGCCGGTGGTCCGTAATGGGCGGTAATCGGCGCCAACGGCACGGGGGCACTGCCGGTTCCCGATGCCGCAATCGTGTTGGTGCCGCCGGTCGCATCGGAATTGACAGTGATCGTGCCGCCATAAGTGGTGATGGCCGTCGGCGCAAACGTCACCGTTACGGCGTGCGAACTGCCGGTCGCGATCAGCCCGCTCCACGGACCGCTGAAGTTGCTTGGATAACTGATGTTGCTGACCGTCAACGACGCGGGGCCGCTGTTGGTGATCGTCAACGTGGCCGTCAGTGTCGCGCCGGTCACGACATTGCCAAACGCCAGATTTCCGCTGACTCCGATCTGGCGGGTTGTGGAGCCAGCGGCGATGGTCAGCGTGAAGTTCTGTTGGGCCGTTGCCCCGAGCGAATCCCGGACCTGGACTTGAAACGTCGTGGTCGTGGCGCCCAGCGTGGGGGTCCCACTGATGATGCCGGCGCTGCTCAAGCTCAATCCAGTCGGCGGACTGTTGGAGACCACGGTCCAGGTGTACGGCAAAGTGCCGTTGTTGGCCTGCAACGTCTGGTTCGAGTACCCGACGCCGACCGTGCCAATCGCCAGTGGAATGGCTTGAATGGTCAGTGCTGCATGGCCGCTGCGGACATTCCAGACATACCGGCCGGGCACGCCGCCGCTGTTCTGTTGGCCATGAATCAGGCCGGTGGAGAGGTTGCTGTCCAAAAACGAGCCGGGCACCATCGAGCCCGGCATCTGATAGCTGGTGCCGGGCAGGAGCGAGCCATTGGAGAACCCCACCGCGGCCGATTTCCCGCCAAACCCGTTGACGCCACCGCTCGAGCTCGCACTCCCGGTTTCCCAAAGAATCTGATCGTAGTTGAACTCGATGTCAAAATCACCCGGGGAGATGTCGGAGCGGTTGATCAAGACCAATTGAAAACTATTCAGCTTATCGCCCCCATAGGAGTAATAGCCCACATTGACCCAGTTGACGCCAAACGCGGGCCGGCCATTGACGGTGTCGTTACCCCAGGTGACGACCTGTGAATTGGTGGCACGAGTGTCCACATCGGCAAAGAATGGGGCCATGATATAAGCCACAACGTTCGTAATTCCGTAGGGGGTATAGGTCCCATAGCCCTGATCGAAGGTCGCGTTGCCATTGTTGTTCACGAACACATTCGCAAAATTCGTCCCGTAATAATTGATCGTGAACCCGAGCGGCACGGCCGAGCTGGACTGATCGTCATTCGCACTCAGCGAACCGCCGTTGGTAAACCCCAGATTGGCACGCACAGCTCCGGCTTGCAGTGGCGGGGAAATCAGGCTGAAAGCCAAGCCAAACCAAAGGACCGCACGAGCGATTTTGCGGCGGTGATGACACAATCTGCTTAACCCGTTTTTCATTCGATACTCCTAGCGTTTCTAAGAACTTTTTCGGTAACACAGTCTCGCGTGAATTTTTTTACACTTTGTCTCGTGCGGCGACAAGTTAATTAGAAGTCATCCGGTACGGGGGGGCGCATCTCGGCACTGCCGCCATTCCACTGCCTCGGCCGGTAGGAGCGCCCTTCCGGGCGCGACCGGTCGACGTGAATCATCGGGGATCGCGTCCGGAAGGGCGCTCCGACGGCGGCAGGACCAAGATGCGCCCTCCGGAACGGCGCGACCGGCGGTCACGCCGGAAGTTGGACAGGCGTCCCGCCTGTTATTTTTGGCAGTCAATTACATCCAACAGGCGGGACGCCTGTTCAACTATTTTCAGCGCTGAGAGTTCGAAGTTAAACGTTCCGGCGTGTCCGCCTTCCGTCGTCAGTCTGCTGACGCCTGTTTGACCGGCTACTTTGTTTCCGGCGTCGTTGGCTTCTTGGCTTCCAGGGCTTGCTTGGCGTCGTCGAGGATATCCGCCGCGGGCACCAGGATCGGCATGTAGCTGCTGCCGCCGCTGCCGGAGAACTGGCTCGCCGCATTCGCCTCCCCGCCGGGTGCTGCATTGCGGATTAAAATAATCCCGAGCGGCGCGCCGGTCAGCGCAAACACCGGGGAACCGATGCCGGAGGAACCCCCAGGACTCAGGACATAAAACGGCCGCGGTTTGGTGACCCGCGCATCGATGCGTTCCAATGAAACAGTGACGACTCGATTGGCAATCTTGCCCAACCGGTTGAGGCAGACGACTTCGTCGAGCACCTGGGGTTGGCCCGGCGGCTGCGTCAGGTCCAACGCCGGCAGCGGCTGGGCCGGTTTCTCCGTCGGCCGCAGATAAGCCAGGTCGAGGTCTTTATCCCGCAACACAATTTCGGCCGGCAACTCCGTGTCGTCGGCAAGGACAATTTTCACATCCTTGACCTCCGTCTCCACCTTGATTTCCTGGCCGCCGCGCTGGCGCGCCTTCATCATCGCGCTCGGATCAATCGTTGTCAGTGAAATCACCGTCAACCCGCCCGGATCAATCACGGTGCCGACGGCTTCCGTCTTGGATTCGCTTTGCTGGTCGCGGCCGCCGTACGACACGTTGTAGCCGACAACGAGCCGGACGGTGACGACCGCCGCCTGATTTTTGGCAAGAATCTTGCGGCCTGCCGCCGCGCTGTCGTCGGCCATGATGCTGGCAGTCATGGTGAGCGCCAGCAAACTGCTGAGAAGGATGGTTTTCATCAGGGGATTCCGCTGTGTGCGTTTACAAAATAGTGGACCGGGCGTCCCGCCCGTTGGATTGTCACAGTTTCTGAATGAACTGCATCGTTCCGACTGAATAATGTTTCCATACAGAGTCCCTTATTTCCCATTTTCCCAATTGGATTGGAGTTCCAGATACCGGGTGTGAATGCCGCGCAAGACGCGCAGCACGACAAATTTCATTTTCTGGTCGCTCACGGCCTGCATCTGCGCCTGCAGTTCGGCGACATCGGCCACCGGCGTGTCGTTCACGAACTGGACGATATCGTTGACCTGTAAATCGCCGAGCGCGGCCCAGCCCCCATCTTTGACTTCGGTGACGAGCGCACCGGGCGTGTTTTCCGCAAGGTCGCTGTGGACCCGGTCCAGGAAACTCAAATCCCGGCTGGCAAACTCAAACTTGAGGTTCTGATATTTTTTCATTTCGCGGTCGAGTTTGGGGGAGCGAACCAGTTCGACCCGGACTGGCAGGAGTTGCGCGGCGCGCCGGACCGTAAACTCCGGCTGATCGCCGACCCGATATTGGCGGATGCGACTGGTAAAAGCCTCCTCATCCCCCGGTTGCGACGCCGGAATCTTTTCGCCGTCGATCGCCAGAAGCAGGTCGCCGGCCAGCAGCCCGGCCGCGGCCGCTGTGGAATGCGGATACACCTGGGTGATGCGCACGCCCGTGACGCCGTTGGTGCCAAGCTGGTCCGCCATTTCGCGGGTAATGACCTGGACGGCGACCGGTAACCACGCTTTGCGGGCTTCCAGGCCGGGATCGTCCTGATCGCGAATCCCGACTTTGACGACGGTGAGAAACCGTTCCGCCCGACGGGTGAATTCGACGGCGACCGGAACGGGGACTTTGGTGTCTTTCGTCAATTCGCGGGTCACGCGGATCAGGTCCGCGACCGTCTTGATCGGCTGGCTGGCGACCGTGGTGATCACGTCGTTTGCCTGCAAACTCGGTTTTGCCTCTCCGCTCGGGCCGCCGGCCCGGAGGGAGGTCACGAGCACGCCCTCGCGGCTGGTGAGTTTCATTTCCTTGGCAGTCAGAAACGGAATATTTTTTGCGGTCAGCCCCCAGGATTTGAATTCGGTTTGCCGAAAGACGGCCGGCTCCCGCGCCGCGGTCTGAATTTTCAGCGGCACTTCCTGTCCGCCTCGCAGCACGACGGCGGCGACTTCCTTGCCAATCGGAATTCCGACCACCAGCAGGTTCAGCACCGGCAACTCTTCATCGAAACGGACGCTGATCGCCTGCCCATCGAGCTGCACCAAAATATCTTTCGTTTTAAAGCCGGCGCGTTCCGCCGGTGAATCGGCGACCACGCCGCTGACCAATACGCCGCGCGTCTGGCCGGTCCCTTTCAGCAACGGCTGGATTTCGAGGCCGAGCCAACTCCGTTGGACGCTGCCGTGGGCGATGATTTGCTCGGCCACATCGCGGGCGAGGTTGCTCGGAATCGCACCCCCGAGGCCGAGGCTGATCTCGTTAACCCCGATCACCGCGCCGGCCAGATTGACCAGCGGGCCGCCAGAGTTACCCGGGAAAATCGACGCATCGTGGGCGATCCAGCGGACGAGCGAGCCGACGTCCTCGCCTTCCATCTCGAACCCCCCAAACCGGCGGAACATGGCCGGCATGGTCATCTTGGAATTGCTGACAATTCCTCGTGTTACAGATTGTGATAATGCCAGCGGACTCCCCAGCGCCAACACCGTGTCGCCGACAGCGATCCCGGCGGAATCGCCCCAGTCGACGGTCGGGAATTCGGCGTGCTTGGCATTGTCAAGTTGCAGTACGGCTATGTCGGTGAGCGGGTCGGTGCCCACCAGGGTGGCTTCGATTTCCTCGTTATTGGAAAAGACACAGACGGCGCGGGTGGCGCGGCCGGCTACGTGGTGATTGGTGACCACAAACCCCTGTTTCTTAACGATGAACCCGCTGCCGCTGGCTTCGTGTTTGACTTCCCGGCCCTGAGTATAATCCACCCAGACGACTTGGATGCGCACCAGCGCGGGGGTCACGCGCGCGATGGCTTTTTCCATCGCGGGTCGCAACGGGTCGAGTGGTTCCTCGGCAACAGTGACAACTGGCAGAGCCAGCAAGCAGACGAGTGCAAAAAATCGATGCATGGTCTATTCCTTGCCACAGCTTTCTTCATGGCGAAAGTGAATTCGCGCGGGCTGCCAGCCGCTGGCCGCATCTTGATACTGCCGCCATCCGCAAGTAATTGTCGGGTGCGCCATTGCGCACCATTCCCAGTCGGGACCTCAACAACGGTGCGCAATCGCGCACCCGACAGTCAGGCGTCAGGAACCGGTCGTGCCTCCTCACCAACGGGGATTGCCGTCAATCATGGCGACCGTGCCCAGATGCGCCCCCAGCCGCCTAATTCAGTATCTTCTTTCAGTCGACGGATTTTTCGGTAACATCATTGCCAAAATGTCTGAATCAGCATCTACCCGTCCTGTGACCGAGGGGCCGGCGCCGCAACTTTCGCCGTGGTGGCTGAGTGTGATTGTGTTTGGGGGTTTGCTGGGGCTGGGGCTTTGGCTGGCGCCACCCTTGTATAACTTTGACGGGTATATGTACCGGCTCCAGGGCCGGAATCCGCTGGAGAACCTCAATCCGACCCATTTAATTTGGGTGCCGATTCAGGCCGTGATCTGGCAGGTGTGCGACTGGTTTCACTGGTCGAGCCCGCTGCCCTTTCAAGTGGTGGGAATTGGGTTTTCGGCCCTGGCGCACGCGTTGTTTTTCCGGTTGCTGGCACGGCGACCGGCCTTGATCCCGCTCGCGCTGGCCAGCACTGTTTTTGTCGCGACCTCGCCGTGGGTGTGGCAACTCACCCCGATCAACCAACCGTATCCGCTCCTTTTTTTACTGGTGGTACTGCTGTTGTTTGTCTGGCGCAAAGTGCCGGACCGGCCAGCCACTCTGGTCGGGCTGGGCGGCTTAATCCTCTTGGCCGCGCTGCTGCAGGAAGCAGCTGGGCTGTGGTGGGGCGCGGTGGTTGGGTTGTTGGTTGGGTTGACGCCCGGGCCGCCGGGCCAGCGCTGGCGGCGGGCGATCGTGTGGGGCGTGAGCGTGGCCGCGGCGGTTGGCAGCGCGTTTTGGATCGCCGCGGTGCTGGTCGAGGTCGATTCCGTCCGGGGGTTCTTCGCCTGGATCACCGGCTATGCCCAATCGCAGCATGGCCTGCTCCAGCGGCCGATCGCGAACCTTGTGAAAAGTGGGATGGGGATCGGGCAAAGTCTCATCCATTGCGACCGCTTGGTGGATTGGTTGCAACAGCGTTACCCGCCCGCGCAGATCCTGACCGGAACGGCGGTCGTGGAAATCGGGGCGCTGGTCGCGGGATTGGCCGCGCTTTGTTTTCGCCGGCCTCGCCGCTGGGTCCAACACTGGCCGTGGCGGACGCCGTTATTTCTGGCCTCGCTGGCACTCGCCGGCGTCTGGGCGGTGTTTTGCGTGGTTTGGGAGCCGACCGGCTATTACTGGTCAGTCGCCTTGTTCCCCTTGCTCACCGCTGCGGTTTTACTTCTCGAACCCGCCCCGGCCGGCAGTCGCTGGTTGGTGATTGGACTGCTGCTGGCCGGTACGGTGTGGAATTTTCACGAGAACCGGCGGGTCGACCACCAGAACGGCCCCCGGTTTCCCGATCCGCAATTGGCGCGCATCCGGCAAGTGGTCCGGCCCCAGGATGAGTTGCTGTTTCTGCAGCAGGTCTGGATTGATCAGGTGGACTACGACCTGCTGGTCAACTGTTTGGAGCACGGCGGGCGGACAAATACAATCACACTGGTCGAAAAATACCTGACGGCCAGCCCGCTCAACTGGGAAGTGCCCCTCGCCCACGAAATCAATGCGGTTCTCAGCCAGGGCGGTCGAGTTTATATCTCCAATCTGGTTTTTCGGCCGGAGCTCTATGACGACCTGGCCGGCGACAGCGCGTTCAGCACCTACAGCATCGAAGCCAACCACAGCATCCAAGGACCGGCTCTCTTCGCGCGCGTGCAACAATTTTTCGAGCACTATCACCGCGAACCGGCGGAACTCCAACTGGGCACCGATCGATTTTGGGTGGTGACCAGACGAGCAGACTAGTATTTTCAACCATAACTCGCTAGACTTTCACCATTGAAAATCAGCTCAATTTTTTGGTTGATCTGCGCCCTCTTTGCTGCCGCGAAGCTGGTGGCGGCGGATTCGCCGTCGGCACTGATCCTTTATGACGGCCCGCCCGCCGCTGGCGATGGCGTGATCGCCGCGCGGCAGGCCGGGAATTTGCTGGATCATTTTGGCTACACCGCCACGCTGGAACCTGTGGCGAATTACACCGCCGGTGCGGCGGCGCGTTACGCGGCGGTCTTTATCGTTGGCATGGCGGAGCACACGGTCATTGGGCCCGCACTGCTCAGCGATTTGGCCCAGCGTGACCAGCCCACCTGTTGGATCAATCGTGGGCTGGATCAATTCACCACCAACACGGCCATCGCCGCCCGCCTCGGGTTCAAGTGGGGTGACTTCGATGATGACACCGGCTTCCATACGGTGACCTACCGGACGAGTGCCCTGCCGAAAACCGACGCGGAATTGAACCGGATCAGCATCCTGGACTCGAATAAGGTCCAAGTCCTCGCCACCGCCGGTTCTGAGGAGGATTCCGCGCCGTTTGTGATCCGGTCCGGTCCGTTCTGGTATTTTGCCGGCCCGGTTTTTTCGGACACCGTTGACAACAATCAATCCCTGGTCTTTGCGGATCTCCTGCATGAGATTCTCGGAGTCAGCCATCCGGCCGAGCGCCGGGCGCTCGTGCGCATCGAAGATGTGAGCGCGGATAGCGATCCCGATGATTTGCGGCGGGTGGCGGATTTGCTGGCCGCCCGCCGGGTCCCGTTTCAGATTGCGCTGATTCCAATTTTCCGCGACCCCGGCAACCACATTGAATTGACGCTGACCGATCGACCGGATGTCGTCGAAGCGTTGCACTACATGGTCGCGCGCGGCGGCACGGTCATCATGCATGGCGTGACCCATCAGCTCAACGGCGTCAGCGGGGACGACTATGAATTTTGGGACCGGCTCACCAGCCGCACCACGGCCGATGGCAGCCTCGCCGCGCTCCGGCCGAAACTGGAACGCGGTTTTGAGGAATGTTTTCGCGCGGGCTTGTATCCCGTCGCTTTCGAGACGCCGCATTATGCCGCGTCGCAAGAGCATTACCGCTCGCTGGCAACGGTTTTCAGCCATTGTTACGACCGGCGGATGGTCATTGATACCGAGTTGACGCAGCAAGCCTTTCCCTATCTCAGCACCGACCTGACCGGGCAGCGAATCATTCCGGAAAATCTCGGCTACATCGAATCGGAAAAACCGGAGGCCACGCAAATCAGCGCGGCGGCCCACCGGCTCCTCGCGGTGCGGGATCCGGTTGCCTCCGTGTTCTTTCATCCGTTCATGCCGATTCATTATCTGGAAGAAATTCTCACCGCGCTCCAACGGGATGGCTACCATTTCGTTTCAATCAAGGATTTCGGTCCGAATGCAGCCCTCGGTGAATACGCGGTCACCGCGACCGCGCGGTCGCTCACCTTCACGCCGCATCGGCCGTTCATAAAAATCACGACGCTCGATCCCCACGGCCAGGCCAGTGAGACGGTCCAGCCGGTGCGGTCCGGGAAACCCGTGACCCTTCAGCTGCAGCCACCGGCGGGCGGCTTGGTCGGCGTGGAGACTGTCACCCACGCCCCGGTCACCCCGCGCCAGCTGACCTGGCTCGAACGCGGCCAATTTTGGCTGACCGGGCGCGATCCCCGACAAATGCTGGCGGCATCGGGCCGGGCCCGGCAAGCACTGTTGGCCGGGCCGGATGCAGCTTTCGAATCGTTTCTCAGGGTGCACGGTCTGCCCGTCCAGCCTTGGACTTCAGGGACCCCGCTCCCCAATGACGCCTTTGTCTTCCTTCCGCTGGGGACCGGGCTGGCGCCCGGGGCGCAAAAGCAATTGGCGGATTGGATTGAAAATGGCGGCCGCGCCGTGCTCGAAGGTCACTCGGCGCTGGCCGAACAACTCGGCTTTGAATACGACGGCCGGACCATTATTGCGCGCAAGGCCCAGGATTTTCTGATGCCGGAGGTCCCGATTACCTGGGCGCACCCGGCCACGATTGAACGGTTCACGCCGCCCCCGATCAACGTCACGCTGATCGAAGAATCCACCAGCGAATCACCCTTGGCCGTGGCGGCCCGCGTCGGCGCCGGTGTCGTGATTTATCTGGCCAGTGATTTCGATCCGGAAACTGAATTGGGCTACCTCCGATTTCCCTTTTTGTTCCAGCACCTGCGGCAGCGATTCGGACTCGAGCCGGCCGTGACGGCCAGCGGCGTCGAATTCTATTTTGACCCCGGCTTCCGTGAGCAAGCCCCGCTGGAAAAACTCGTGACCTCCTGGCATGCCGAAGGCGTCCGCGCCGTCTATGCTGCCGCCTGGCATTTTTATCCCAAGTGGATATTCGATTACGCCCACTTCATCCAGCTCTGCCACGCGCAGGGCATTGCCGTGTATGCCTGGCTGGAGCTCCCGCTGGTCAGTGATCAATTTTGGGACGCGCATCCCGACTGGCGCGAAAAAACCGCGACGGGCAGCGATGCGGTCATCGGCTGGCGCAAGTTCATGAACCTGGCCAACGACCCCTGCCGCGCCGCCACGCTCGATTTTGTGGACGACCTGCTGCAGCGGTATGACTGGGATGGGGTCAACATCGCCGAGTTGTGCTTCGACATTGGGGACGGCTATCGCGAGCCCGCCAATTATATTCCGATGAATGCCGACGTGCGCGCCCGGTTCCAAAAAGAAGCCGGCTTCGACCCGCAGAAATTGTTTGATCCCCAGGCGGCGCAATTCTGGGAAACCAACCGCGGGGCCTGCCACCAATGGGAAGCC